>Ga0065707_10001437_pt1 | contig 12379 bp, 8 predicted proteins | sample SwiRhicommuniRL3_FD_59094 | JGI IMG/M metagenome (GOLD analysis project Ga0065707, IMG submission 59094) | Switchgrass rhizosphere bacterial communities from Rose Lake, Michigan, USA - RL3 v2 (version 2) | ecosystem: Host-associated > Plants > Roots > Rhizosphere > Soil | place: East Lansing, MI... | reverse complement strand
GGCTGAGATGGTGAGACGATTAACCGCGGAAGATGGCGTCGAGTACTTCGCGTTGCGGCAGGAGGCACTCACACGCGAGCCCTGCGCGTTTGGCAGCTCCCCGGACGATGACCGTTTTCGGTCTGTCGAGGCCGTCCGCGAGATGCTGAGGGATCCTTCGCACCTGGTGATCGGGGTGTTCACGACCGAGCTGGCTGGAGCCGTGGGCGTGCGACGGGAGATGCGTTCGAAGCTTCGACACAAGGCGGTTCTCTGGGGGATGTACGTGCGAGCGGACTACCGTCGCCAGGGTTTCGGACGCCGGCTCGTCGAGGAGGCGATTCGCGTTGCGCGCGAGGACGGCGTCGTTCAGCTGCACCTGACCGCGACCGAACGGGCCGCCGCCGCCCGGGCGCTCTACGAATCCCTCGGATTCGTCGTCTGGGGAGTCGAGCCGTCGGGGCTGCGTGTCCAGGGACAGGATCTCGCAGAACATCACATGGTCCTTCGACTCTGAAATCCATTGACTTACAAAATGTAAGACCGATAATAGCTGCAGTAAATGGACATTCCCAGATTGTCGGGCACCGAGCACCTCATCCTGCAGCTGCTGGCCGGTGACGAAATGTTCGGCCTTCAACTGGTCGAGCAGTCCAGGGGCGCGCTCAAGCGCGGCACCGTGTACGTCACGCTCGGCCGCATGCAGGACAAGGGCTTCGTGGAGTCGTGGACGGAGAAGCAGGCCCCAGGCGCTATCGGTCTTCCACGACGTTTGTATCGCCCGACCGCCTACGGCCTTCGCGTGCTCGAGGCATGGGAAGCCGCCGCGCGTACGCTGAAGCGGCGGCCGCAATTGAGGCCCGCCACATGATCCCTGGCCGCCTGCTCCATCGTATTGCCGCGCTCATTTGCAGTGCGAAGTCTTGCGAGCAGGTTGTCGAGCCGGCGATTGCGGATCTGCAGCGGGAGCAAGGCACGGCGGCGTTGCTGGGAAGCTATCTCGCCGTTCTCAAGGTGCTCGGCATGTGTGCCCTCGACATCTCGGACGCGACAGACGACGACCGTCGCGCCGTCAAGAGAACGCTCATCTGGGCGTTCGCTTTGACGTGTGCGACGACAATGCTGCTGGTCCTGCCACCGCTTTCGAGTTTCCCAGAAGTGCGGGGCTCGGTCGCCGCGATGGCGTTGTTGCCGCAAGCGCTGCCGCTGGCAATCCCCATCGGGTTGGCATTCGCCGTCGCGGTCGGTTTGTCCGGGCGGGCGACGATGAACGTGGCCAAAGCCATGATATTGGCGATGGCTGCCGCATCGCTGCTGAGCTTCGCGACGCAGGTGTGGGGGATGCCGGCCGGCAATCAGGCATTCCGGACGCTCGTTGCCGAGATCGCGCGATCGAACGGCGAGCTCGTCCCGTCGAATCCCCCAAAGGGCCCAAACGAGATGACGCTGTCGGAGCTGAGCCGAGACATATCAGGCTTTGCTGCGAGTGGCAGACACCAAATGGCCCGCCGGTACTCGTGGACCTTCCATTTGCGCTTCACGCTGCCGGTCGCGGTGCTGGCAGTAGCAACGTTTCTGCTTGCCCTACCAGTCAATCGCAGGGCGATTCGCGGACTCGTGGCATTCGTCACCTGCTTCTCGTATTGGGCGCTGATGTACATCGGGGAGTTCGCGATACGACGCGACTACATGACGCCCTTCGCTGGCGCATGGCTCCCGAACATGGTGTTGGCGGCTGCCACGATCGTCGCCCTGTCGTACTCGACCCGCCGTGACTCGAGCGCGCTGGCGAGCCACTCATGATTCCAGGCCGTCTTCTCCATCAGTTCGCCCGATGGTGCTGCTCTGATGAGTTTCGCAGCCGTGTCGTCGAAGCTCAGCTTGCCGATTGGCGGCACGAGTGGGCTATGACGGGCGGAGCCGTCGCAAAAGGCATTGTTCTGGGGAGAGGTTACGGTGCCTTCTGGCGTGCGCTTGGTTCTGGCGCTCTGCACGGCTTGCGGGGCGAGATCCGCGACCTGACCTGGCGGGACGCGTTTCCGTTTCCGGGCGTTCTTGCCACCACGATCGTCCTCATCAAGCTGGCTGAAACATGGGTCAGAACCGGCGCCATCTGGAGTGCGCGGTTCGATGCCATCGATACGCGTTGGATGTGGCCCATGGTGCCGATGGCGCTGGTGCAGCGACGGTGGCCGACCCTCAGCGGCGTTCGCGGAATTGCCGTCTACGTCAGCGTGTTCTACGTCTCAGCGATACCTCTCTCGTACACTGACGTATTCCGTGAACAGATGCGTGGTTGGATCCCATTCGTCGTTCTGCTGGCGGTCCTCACCTTGGCCCAACCCAGAAAGTCGCGAGCGTTGCCGGGCTGAAGCCCGGCGCGTAACATCTGGCCGCGCCGTCCTTCGTGCCGTCGTGTCTTCGTGTCTTCGTGGTTAAGCCGTCGAACGTCGTGTCTTCGTGGTTCAATCATCGAACCGACGCACCGACACCGAATACTCCTCGTCGCCTTCAATCTCGACGAGCACTTCCATCGGCTGACAGCACACGGCGCAGTCTTCGACGTATTTCTGGGTCGAGCCGCCGCTGGGATCGACATACAGCTCGAGCGGTTCGCCGCAATAGGGGCATTCGACGGAGATTTCCACGCCCTAATCCCTAATCCCCAATCCCTAGTCCCCAGTCCCAATCCCGGTCAAGATACCGGGACGGCATCCCGTTCATCCAGGTGCTCCGCGATCCACCGCTGCGTGACTTCCAGCGTCTGGGACTTTCTGGCCGCGTAATCCTGCAGTTGATCGCGCCCGATGCGGCCCAGCATGAAGTAGCGAGCCTGCGGATGGCTCAGATAGATCCCGCTGACGCTCGCGGCCGGCATCATCGCGCAGCTCTCGGTCAGCTTGATCCCCACGCGTTCCGCTGCCAGCAGATCGAACAGCTTGATCTTCTCCGTGTGATCGGGGCAGGCAGGGTAGCCGAACGCCGGGCGGATGCCGCGATACTTTTCGGCGATCAGATCGTCGTGGGTCAGCGCCTCCTGCACGCCGTAGCCCCACTCGCGGCGCACGCGCGCGTGCAGGTACTCCGCGAACGCCTCGACAAGGCGATCGGCCAGCGCCTTCACCATGATTGCGCGGTAATCGTCGTGCTGGCGTTCGTACCGCTTCACCAGCTCGTCGGCTCCCAGCCCAGCGGTGACCGCAAAGGCACCGACGTAATCCGCAACCCCCGATGAGCGCGGCGCCACAAAATCGGCGAGCGATCGATTCGGCTGGCCGCTCGGCATCGCCTCCTGCTGCCGGAGCAGGTTGAAGCGGAACAGCTCGATGGCTCGCGTGTCGTCCGCGTACACGATGATGTCGTCGCCGTCGCTGTTGGCCGGCCAGAACCCGTACGACCCGCGCGCTTTCAGCAGCCGGCTCTCGACGATGCGTCCGAGCAGTTCCTGCGCGTGCCCATAGAGCTCTGTCGCCGCCGGTCCGTACTGCGGATGTTCGAGGATGGCCGGAAACGAGCCCTTCAGTTCCCACGTCGAGAAAAACAGCGTCCAGTCGATGTACTTCGCTATTTCGCCCAGCGGCTCGTCGTCCAGGAACCGCCGGCCGGTGAACGCCGGCCTGGACACGTCGTTCCAGTCCAGCCTCGGCGCGTTCGCGCGTGCGTCGCTATACGAAAGCAGGGGACGCCGCGCGCGCCCGGCGTATTGCTCGCGAATCTCGGCCTGCTTCTTCTTGTTCTCCCGGTCGAATCCGGCAATCTTGTCCGGATTCAGCAGCGTCGAGACGACATCAACGGCGCGCGATGCGTCGAGTACGTGAACGGTAGCCTTCTCATAGGCCGGTGCAATCTTCACCGCCGTGTGCTGCTTGCTCGTCGTCGCGCCGCCGATGAGCAGCGGCAGCGTGAAGCCGCGGCGCTCCATTTCGCTGGCCACGAACACCATCTCGTCGAGCGAGGGAGTAATGAGCCCGCTCAGGCCGACCATGTCGACCTTCTGGTCGATCGCGGTCTGGAGAATCTTGTCGGTCGGCACCATGACGCCGAGATCGATGACGTCGTAGTTGTTGCACCCGAGCACGACGCCGACGATGTTCTTGCCGATGTCGTGCACGTCTCCCTTGACGGTCGCGAGCAGAACCTTCCCCTGCGCGCGCGCCGCCGCGCCCGCCTTCGCCTTTTCGGCTTCCATGTAGGGCATCAGGTAGGCGACGGCTTTCTTCATCGCCCGCGCGCTCTTGACGACCTGCGGCAGGAACATCTTGCCGGCGCCGAACAGATCGCCGACGACCTTCATGCCATCCATCAGCGGGCCTTCGATGATTTCGAGCGGCCGCTCGTAGATCTGCCGTGCTTCTTCGAGGTCGGGCTCGAGGAAATCGAGCACGCCGTGGACGAGCGCATGCGACAGGCGCGCCTGGACCGTGGCGTCGCGCCACTTCAAGTCGACTTCGCGCTTGGTGCCGGAGCCCCTCACCGATTCCGCGAGCTGCACCATCCGCTCGGTGGCATCGGGCCTTCTGTTGAAGATGATGTCTTCGACGTGCTCGAGCAGGTCTTTCGGGATGTCTTCGTACACCACCAGCTGGCCGGCATTGACGATGCCCATGTTCAGGCCCGCCTTGATGGCGTGGAAGAGAAACGCCGAGTGAATTGCTTCGCGCACCACCTCGTTGCCGCGGAACGAGAACGACAGGTTGCTGACGCCGCCGCTGAAGTTCACCCCCGGGCACGCGGCCTTGATCTGCCGGCACGCCTCGATGAAGTTGATGGCGTACTCGTTGTGCTCTTCGAGTCCGGTCGCGATCGCCAGGATGTTCGGGTCGAAGATGATGTCGGCCGGATCGAAGTCGAGGCGTTCGGTGAGCAGCGTATAGGCCCGCTTGCAGATCTCGAGCTTGCGTGCGATCGTGTCGGCCTGACCGGTCTCGTCGAAGGCCATCACGACGACGCCCGCGCCGAACTGCTGAATGCGGCGCGCTTTCTTGAGGAAATCCTCTTCGCCTTCCTTGAGGCTGATCGAATTGACGACCGGCTTCCCCTGTACGCACTTCAATCCGGCTTCGAGCACCGACCACTTCGAGCTGTCCACCATGATCGGCACGCGCGCGATCTCGGGCTCGGTGGCGATGAGGTTCAGGAAATGCGTCATCGCCTGCTCCGAGTCGAGCAGGCCTTCGTCCATGTTGACGTCGATCAGGTTCGCGCCGCCGCGCACCTGATCGAGCGCGACGTCGACCGCATCGCCGAACTTGCCGTCTTTGATCAGCCTCTGGAATTTCTTTGAGCCGGTCACGTTGGTGCGCTCGCCGATCATCTGGAAGTTGCTGTCGGGCCGGATCGCCAGCACTTCGAGGCCCGCGAACTGGCTGTGCGGGGACTTGTACGACGGACGGCCGTCAGCTGTCGGGATTGTGCGCGGCGGCACGCCAGCGACCCGCTGCGCAATCGCTCGAATGTGATCGGGCGTCGTTCCGCAGCAGCCGCCCACGATGTTCACGAAGCTGCTGACGGCGAAGTCGCAGACGAGCTCGCCGGTTTCGGGCGGGTGTTGATCGTACTCGCCGAACGCATTCGGCAGCCCGGCATTCGGATAGCTGCTGACGAAGGTCGTGGCCACACGGGACAACTCCGCCAGATAGGGCCTCATTTCGCGCGCGCCGAGCGCACAGTTGATGCCCACGGCCAGCGGCTTGGCGTGCATCACCGAGACCCAGAAGGCGTCGATCGTTTGTCCCGCCAGCATGCGTCCGCTGCGATCGGTAATCGTGGCAGACAGGATGAGGGGCACCCGGCCTTCGGGATCCACTTCCGCCGCGGCCACGAGCGCAGCCTTCGCGCTGAGCGTATCGATGATGGTTTCGATGAGCAACACGTCTACGCCGCCGTCGATGAGCGCGCGCGTCTGCTCGGCGAACGCGGTCTTCATCTGATCGAACGTGATCGCGCGGAACGCGGGGTCGTTGACGTCCGGCGAAATCGACAGCGTCTTGTTCGTCGGCCCGATCGCCCCGGCCACGAATCGGGGTTTGTCGGGGGTCGACCATTTGTCCACCGCCTGGCGCGCGAGCCTCGCCGCCTCGAAATTCAGCTCGTAGACGAGCGGTTCGAACTGGTAGTCGGCCTGGGCGATCGTCGTGCCGCTGAACGAGTTGGTCTCGATGATGTCGGAGCCCGCTTCGAGGTACTCCTCGTGAATCGCGAGGATGATGTCGGGGCGGGTCAGCACGAGCATGTCGTTGTTGCCGCGCAGATCCCTGGGATGCGACTTGAAGCGCTCGCCGCGGAAATCCGCTTCCGTCAGCTTGTGGCGCTGAATCATCGTGCCCATGGCGCCGTCGAGCACGAGGATGCGTTGGGCGAGCAGTTGTTCCAGCCGTGTTCGAATATTTGCCATATCGGTTACTGTGTCAGTACGTAATGTCCGGCTTCAGTAGTCCGTACGTAGTGTCCGGCTTTAGCCGGACCAATTACGAGACGTCCGGCTTCAGCCGGACTGTTTGGTGCCGGCCGCGATCAACACCGTAAATGGATCGCCGGGCAGCCGCGATCCCACCCGCACCTGCACATCGGTCAACCCCGCGCCAGCCAGAAACCGCTCGAGGTCATCGTCCTTGAAGCCGAGCCATCGATCGCCCACGCGATCGCGGACCCATTCCTGGTCGTGCTCGCGCAGGTCGAGCACGAGCACCCGTCCGCCCGGCCGCAGCACGCGCGCGGCTTCCTTGACGGCCAGCGCCGGATCGGGCGCATGGTGCAGCGCCTGCGAGAGCAGCGCCACGTCGACCGAGGCGCTCTCGAGCGGCAGCGATTCCATGTTGCCACGCTTCCAGCTGATGTTCTTCACGCCGCGCCGCTCGGCCAGCGCCTTGGCGCGCTTCAACACATCGGCCGATCGATCGACGCCGACGACGCGAGTGGCCCACTGCGCCGATTCAACGGATAAGTATCCTTCCCCGCACGCGATATCGGCGACATCAACCGCCGGCAGCAGCAGGCCGAGCGCCCGCGACCAGGCCGCCCAGCTTCGGCCCGGCACGAACTGCGCGCGATCGGTGCCGTGCACTTCGAAGTTCTCCTTGCGAAGCCGGATCACCTCCTGCAGCCGTGCCTCGTCGCCGCGAACGGCGGAGGTCTCGGCGGCGGCGGCAAACTGGGTCTGCAGCGCCGGCCAGACGCCGCCGAAGCCGCCGTCGAGCAGGGCAGGGGAGAGGCGATAGAAGGCGAATCCGCCGCCGCGTTCTTCGACGACGAGCCCCGCTTCCTTCAAGAGGCGGAGATGCCGTGACACCCCAGATTGCGCGATGCCGAGCACCGACGTCAGTTCGGTGACATTCAGCCGCCCGTGTTTGCCGGCGAGGACGCGGAGCACCCGCAGCCGCACCTCGTCGCCCAGCAATCGGTACAGCTCGCCCGCGCGTTTCATACATACATGAATATATATGCATGTATATAGAGTGTCAAGTCGGAGCGTTCGACTAGGGCTAGGGATTGGGGATTGGGGATTAGGGATTAGATCTGCGACGCGTCTCACGCGGGTTTGCACGTTCAGGCCCAATCCCGAATCCCCAATCCCCAATCCCCAGTCCCCAGTCCCTGGAGGTCATTCAGAGTCCGATATAATCCGGCCGTGTTGACAGGCTCCGTCCTCGCTCTCGGATTTCTTCACGGTCTCGGCGCCGACCACCTCATGGCCATCGCGGCGCTTTCGCTCGCCACACCGCTCGGCCCGGCGCGTTACGCGCGGGCGTTCAGTCTGGCGTTAAGGTTCGCCGTCGGACACGCGCTGCTCGTCGCCTGCGGCGCGGGCCTGGTCCTCTTTTTCGGATGGCAGATCCCCGTGCGCTTCGAACAGAGCGGCGAATTCGTCGGCGGCTGCCTCCTGATCGTGCTCGGGCTTATCCTGGGATGGCTCACGGTGTCTGGCCGTCTGTACGTCCACTCGCACATCCACGCCAACGGACACGAAGAGGCGCACAGCCACTGGCATTTTCATCTCGGCCGCCGGCACTCGCATCAGCCGACGATTCACACGGTGCTGCCGGGAGTTCTGGGTGCGGTGTTTGCCGTGAGCGGACTGCGCGCGCTCATCCTGTCGTTGCCGCTGTGGAGCACGTCCGGCGGCGTCAATCACTTCTGGTCGCTGTTGTTCCTCGTCACGATCTTCGCGCTGGGCATCCTGATGTCGATGACGCTCTTCGGCATCGTGCTGGCGCACACCCTCTCGGCGCGGCGCATGACCGGGCAGCTGGCCAGGGTCTCGGCTGCGGCGACGGCCATCGGCTCGCTCGCGCTGGGTGTGTTCTGGATTTGGCCCTAACCGGAACCAGGCTGGGTTAGCTACAGCCCTCGAATTTCCTGGGTCTTCACCAGGAAGTACACGCTCGCGACAATGAGCGCCACGCCGTTGATCGCGATCACGGTCGGCGCCGAGCTGATGCTGGCGGCGTAGCCGCTCACGAGGCTGCCAAGCGGCATCGCGCCGCGAAACGCCACCATATAAATACTCATGACACGGCCGCGCATCTCGTTGGGTGCGATGATCTGGACAAGCGACATCAGGCACGAAATGACGATCATCCAGGAGAAGCCGCAGACGAAGAGCAGCGCATAACTGAGGTACAGCGTCCGGCTGAACGCGAGCAGAATGATGGCGGTACCCAGGCCCGCCTGCACCAGCAGCGTCGTCATGCCCATGCGGCGGAAACGACCGAGCCACGCGACGACGGTCGCGCCCACGACCGCGCCGGCACCGGAACAGGAGAGCAGCGCGCTGTAGTCCTCGACGCCCGCACCGAAGACGTTCCGCGCGAAGACCGGCAGCAGCGTGAGCATCGGAATGCCGAAGAACGCCGTCGCCGCGCCCAGCACCATCAGCGCCATGATGCTGCCCTGCGTCTGCACGTAGGCAATCCCGTGTTTCAGATCCGCGAACATGTTGTGCATGCGCACCGCCGCGATGTGTTTGATGTGCAGCGACATCAGCGACAGGATGACCGCGAGAAACGACAGCGCGTTCAAGCCGAAGCAGATGGCGAGCGCCGTCATGTCGGCAACGCCCCAGCGCTTCAGTGCGGCCAGCGTGGCGCCGGCGAGCAGCGGGCCGAGCATGCGCGCGACGTTGAACTGGATCGAGTTCAGCGCGATTGCGTTCGTCAGATCCTTCGTGCCGACGAGCGACGGAATCAGCGACTGATAGGCCGGTCCGCCGAACGCCTGCGCGGTGCCGGTGACGAACGACAGCAGCAGGATGTGCCACACGTGCACACGCCCGAGGTACACGAGCACGGCCAGCGTCGCCGCGGTCGACAGCTGCACCCATTGCGACGCCATCAGCGTGAGGCGCCGATCCTGTCGGTCGGCGACGACCCCGCCGATGAGCGTGAAGAGCATGATCGGCAATTGCTGCAGGAACGCGTCGAGGCCGAGGTAAAAGGCCGACGCCGTCAGCGAGAGCACGAGCCAGTTTTCGGCCAGGCTCTGCATCCAGGTGCCGATGCTCGAGAGGCAGGCACCGATCCAGAGCACTCGGAAATCGCGATGATGCAGGGCCGCGGCAATGCGCCTGAGGCCCTTGAGTGGAACGGGGGCTTCGACGTCGACGGGTGTACTGGGCTGAACCTGAGCCAAACGTTGTTCCGAAGGGCGTATCGTACCTGAATTCCCCAGGTGTTCCCAGATGTGGAACAGGAGATGAAGAGATCAGGAGATCGGAAGCTGGGAAGGCCGGGCGGATATAATCACCGCTCAGCAAATCCTTCGAGGAGGCTCACGCACGTATGGCCCTCGAACCCGGCGCCCGGCTCGGCCCGTATGAAGTCGTCGGTGCGCTCGGGGCGGGCGGCATGGGCGAGGTCTATCGCGCGCGCGACACACGCCTCGACCGCACGGTCGCGCTGAAAGTTCTGCCCAGCGAGTTCGCCAGCGATCCTGAGTTGCGGGCGCGCTTCGAGCGGGAAGCCCGGGCCGTCGCCGCGCTCGACCATCCCCACATTTGCGGCATCTACGACGTCGGCAGCGCCGATGGTACGCACTACCTCGTCATGCCGTATCTGGACGGCCAGACCCTGGCCTCGCGCCTCGAGAAAGGACCGATTCCGCTCGACCAGGCGCTGACGATTGCGATCGAGATCGCCGACGCGCTCGACAAGGCGCACCGCCAGGGGATCGTGCACCGCGATCTCAAGCCTGCCAACATCATGCTGACCAAAACGGGGTCGAGGTTGCTCGACTTCGGGCTGGCGAAGTTGAGGCCCACGTCGGGTCCCATCCTCACGTCGGACATGACGCGGGCGCCGACACGAGTGCCAGAGACGGTTCACGGAACGATTCTTGGCACCGTGCCCTACATGGCGCCGGAGCAGGTCGAAGGCAAAGAGGCCGACGCGCGCAGCGACATCTGGGCACTGGGTGCAGTCATGTACGAAATGGTCACAGGCACGCGACCGTTCAAGGGCGAGACGGCCGCAAGCGTCATCGGCTCGATTCTGAAGGACAATCCGCCACCTGTTTCAGCCCGTCAACCGGTCGTGCCCAGCACGCTCGATCAATTGGTGGGCGTCTGCCTGGCAAAGGACCCCGACGATCGCTGGCAGTCGGCGGCGGACGTCAAACGACAGGTCGAGTGGATCACCAGTGACGATGGCGTCAGGGCATCGCAATCGAACGTGCGCGCCAAGCGGAGTCTCGTGGCCGTCGCCGTACCAGCTCTGGTGGCAACGGTCGTGGCGGCCGTCGGCACGTGGCTGGTGTACTCGGGGAGGTCAGCAGCCGTGGAGACGTCGCAAGGTCCGATGGTCTTCACGATCGACCCGCCTCCCGGGCTGAGCCTCGCCGGCCCAGCGGCATCCACATCGGTGCCGCAGGTGGCCATCTCGCCTGACGGTCGTCACATCGTCTTTGTCGCCGCGAACACGCAGGGACAATCAAACCTGTGGCTGCGCGCGCTTGACGATCCGCAGTCGCGGACGTTGGCCGGCACGGAAGGGGCGATCGATCCGTTCTGGTCGCCAGACAGTCGCCGCGTCGGCTTTTTCTCCCGAGGTGTTCTCAAGTTGACTGAGATTGGCACCGAGAGCTCGCCTCAGGAGATCGGCCGTGGACCGGTTGATTCGCGGGGAGGGGCGTGGAGCCCCGATGAAACCGTTCTCTTTTACGCCATGCGTCCCGGGGCACTGCGCCGGGTGAAGACCACAGGCGGCCCGGTGACGGAGGTGGCATTCGGCGACACGATCGGGATGGCTCGATGGCCAGAGTTCTTACCAGGCGGCGCCCACGTGTTGTTTCAGGTAAGGGATGCAGACCCCGATCGACGTGGGGTCTACGTCGCGTCCATGAGCGGAAACGGGTCCGGACTGCGCCGGCTCATCAACTCTGACTGGACGGCGCACTACGGATCGGGCCACTTGCTGTTTCTCGATGGCTCGACGTTGATGGCGCAGCCGTTCGACGTGCGCAGGTTGGAGTTGAGCGGGGCGCCCGTCACTGTGGCGCGAAACGTCGGCGGTTCGAGCACCGCCTATGGTGCGTTCTCCGTATCGGCAAACGCGGTTCTGGCGTACACCGGAGGTCTCTCGACGCAAAGTGAATTGAGATGGGTGGATCGTTCAGGCCGGTTGGGAGACGTATTAGTGCCGAAAGGCGACTACGTCGATCTCAGTCTTTCGCCCGACGAGTCGCGCGTGGCGTATTCGCGCGTGGATCCGCAACGGCAGGCACCGGACGTCTGGATTCTCGATCTGGCGCGAGGGACATCGACGCGAATTACGTCCGAGCGTCTGGTGGACGCCGGTCCAATCTGGTCGCCGAGCGGAGATCAGATCGTCTTCCGGTCGAATCGCACGTCCACCATTGGCGTCGAGTTGTACGTCACCTCCTCGAGTCCTGGCGGAACGGTGCGTCGGATCCACGGCCTCGAGGACTCCGGCGCGAACACGCCAAGCAACGCCATGCCCCATTCCTGGGGGGCGGATGGCAGGGTCGTGTTCTCTCAGGCCACGATGGAGGCGGGCTACGGAATCTGGAGTACGTCCGTCGATCAGAAAAATCCCACGGCCGTCCTCGATACGCAAAACAACGAGCTGCAGGCCGCGGTCTCTCGCGATGGTCGCTGGATGGCCTACACGTCGGATCAATCGGGCCACAACGAGATCTACGTGCAGGATTATCCGGCAGGCACTCAGCGAACGCTGGTCTCGACCAACGGCGGCATGCAGCCGCAGTGGCGGGGCGATGGGCGCGAGCTGTACTACATCCAGCCGGACGGGATGTTCATGCAGGTTGCGGTCAGGGCAGGTGCGCGAGTCGACCCAGCGGCGCCGATGCCACTCTTCAAAACCGCCATTCCGACGATGCTCAATCCCTACCGGATGGATTACGTGCCGGCGGCCGATGGTCAGCGCTT
>Ga0065707_10082740_pt1 | contig 12384 bp, 14 predicted proteins | sample SwiRhicommuniRL3_FD_59094 | JGI IMG/M metagenome (GOLD analysis project Ga0065707, IMG submission 59094) | Switchgrass rhizosphere bacterial communities from Rose Lake, Michigan, USA - RL3 v2 (version 2) | ecosystem: Host-associated > Plants > Roots > Rhizosphere > Soil | place: East Lansing... | reverse complement strand
CCGCCGTGGCGGCCGTCGTCGTGATCGCCGCCGTGGCGATCGGTGCTTTGACGACGGCGTACTTCATGGGCGGCGGCGATGCCTGGGAATTGCGCAGCGCGCGGCGCAGCTCGTTGTGGGCTCCCCTGCTCAAAGACGATCGGCCGATCGCCATCGTCGTCGGCGACTACTACCTGATGGGCGAAACCGATGCCTCGTCCGCGACCATCCGCCGCCTGGTCCGCGAGTTCTACATCAACTCGCACGACGACTTCATGTACCACTCGGAACTCAATCCTTCCGGCATGGCACGCTATCGCAACCTGGACCTGAGTTACCTTCCCGTCGCCACCGCCTATGCGTTGGAAGACATCGCCCCCATCCTGTCGACGAAGAAAAACGTCCGCGTGCTGCTGATGTCCCAACTCGACGGCAGCACCCTCAAGACATCGCACATCGTGTATGTCGGTTACATCAGCGGCATGGGCATGCTCGGCGATACCGTGTTCGCCGGCTCACGGCTGTCGCCCGGCGGCACGTTCGATGAACTCGTGGATGCCAAGACGCAGGCCCGCTACGTCAGCAAGGCGCCGGGGACCTTGAGCGGCGATTCGCGCTATACCGACTACGGCTACATATCGACGTTCCCGGGCCCGGCCGGCAATCGCATCGTCGTCATCTCGGGAACGCGCGATACAGGCGTCGTGCACTCCGCGGACGCAGCCACTCATGCGACCATGATCGAAGCGATTCGCGATGAAGCCGGCGCAGCCTCGTCGTTCGAATCGCTCTACGAAGTGCACGGCGTGGCCAAGACCAGCATCGGCGCCAAACGGCTGTTCGCATCGACAATGAAAACCGCGCACCTATGGGATGGGACATGAAACGCAGAAAGCCCGGCAAGGCACTCGAAAAAATCGTGCGGCAGGTCAACGATTCGGCTCAGTTCCTCGAACACATCGGCAATATCTCCAATCTCTATCGGCGCGAACACGCGCTCGATGCGACTCCCCGCGGTAGCGCTGCCCGCCAATCCCTGAAGACTTTCAGGAAGCACGCAGGTGCATTGGCAGACTGGCTGAAGCAAGCCCACAAGCAGAACCCGTCCACGCCGGAGCACGACGCACTCGACAAGATCGGGGAACTGCTGTACGGCTCAGCGCCGCAGGCACACACGTCAAGCAAGAGCGTAGCCGACTGGCTGAGCCAGGCTGACGACACCGCCGGCCGCTGCCTCGACGACGTCCGCATGTTTCCTCGCAAACCACAACGCAACGCGCCGGCCGTGGCCGGCTCGGCATTGCGAGCGACGTTCGAACATCACAAGTTGAAACTGTCGACCGCGAAGCAAGGCGATGCGGTACGCCTGCTCGTCGCGATTGCGAAAGATGCGGGCGACGCAGAGTTGTCGGTGCTGGATGCGCGGCAAGCGTTGGGGAAGAAACGAGATGCCATCTGATCGTATCGGCGGTCTCCCCGTTTACGTTCCCTCCCCCGGTCGCCGGGGGCATCCGGCGCCTCCCTCAACGCCTTCAGAATGATCTCCAGCACCTCTTCGGTACTGACCAGCGCGTCCCGGTTCGTGAATCTCAGCACGCGAAAGCCGCGGGCACGGATGAACTCGTCACGAATTCGATCTTTCCGCCACCGCACCGCATGCTGATCGCCATCGAGTTCGATCACCAGCGGCACGGTCAGGCACGCGAAGTCGGCGATATACGGTCCTATAGGGACCTGCCTGCGAAATTTGAAGCCTTGCAAGGAGCGTTGACGCAAGTGATACCAGATGCGTCGTTCTGCATCCGTCATTTGCGCCCGTAGCTGCTTGGCGCGAGATTGAGTGAGTTGATTGCGCATCCTGCGCCCTCGGAGATTCCGGACGCCCCCACCCTACCCTCCCCCGGCGACCGGGGGAGGAAATTAAGAGTGCGAATCTTCGCTATGAGAGCGCTTTGACTCCAACTTCCTTCCCCGGCGACCGGGGGAGGAAATTTAAGAGTGCGAATCTTCGCTACGAGAGCGCTTTGACTCCAACTTCCTTCCCCGGCGACCGGGGGAGGAAATTAAGAGTGCGAATCTTCGCTACGAGAGCGCTTTGATTCCAACTTCCTCCCCCGGTCCCCGGGGGAGGATTGAGGTGGGGGCGCTCGGAAATCCCGCGGGACCCGAGCGAGGGAACACTGGCGCACGCACTTTTGAGACAGGTTCTTGCTCAATCTCGCTCATTGCCGGACGAATGCCAACTCCACCCACAACTCGCGCGACTGACTGCTCGCCAATTCGATCAGTCCTTCGCGCGTGTTCAACGCATTCCCCGGCGAGGTCCACGGTTCCAGGCATACGAAGTCTTTGCCTGCGAGCGTCCAGACTACCCAGCGCTGGAATTCTGGGGACGCGGATAGCGAAAGACGGGATCCATCCGCGAATCGCAGCACGCTGGCGCTGCTGCCGTGGTCGAGCAGATGCAGGTCGACTTCGCTTTGGGTCAGGTCGAAGCCGTGGAAGCCGACGTTCTGCTTGGTGACGTTGTCGAAAGCACGAGTCGCTGCCGTGTCGATGCGGGCGCGGGCCTTGTCCTGGACCTGAAAATACGGGTGATATCCCAGGTCGAACGGCAGGGTCGAGTTCGCCGGGTTGTCGATCTTCATGGTCAACCGCAGGCGCGCCGGGCTGACGGCGAACGTCAGGCTGGCCCGAAACTGCCACGGAAACTGCGCCAGCGTCTGCTCGTTCGATTCCAGCGCGAGCACCAGCGAGGCCGGCTGCCGATCGACCACCGTCCACTCTTGCGTGCGAGCGAAGCCATGCTGCTGCATCGAGCCTTGCTGACCGCCATACTTCCAGCTGTCGCCTTCGAGCTTGCCGGGCGCAGGGAACAGCACCGGAATGCCGCCGCGTACGTTCTGCTTCGGATTTGCAAACGTCGCCTGGTCCAGATATAGCAATTCGCGAGCGCCGACACGAAACGATGTCACCAGCGCGCCGCGAAAGGGTGCGATCGTAACCGCCGTGTCGGCTGCGTTGATTTCGATGAGCGCGCCTGTCATGGCTGGAAGCATACCCGATCTGCCGGCTTTTTCCGGCTAGTCGACGCTCGCGACTTCGCTCACACTGATCGCATGGGAAAACGTACCGGCAGCGCCGATCTGCCTCTGCACGGAGGCCATGTCCCGCCGTGGCTGGCGACACGGATGGCATCGCTGGGGCGCGTGATCGTAGAAGCCATCGTGCACGAGTACGGTCGCGACGAAGTACTGCGGCGGCTGGCACATCCCTTCTGGTTCCAGTCGTTCGGCGCCGTCATGGGCATGGACTGGCATTCGTCGGGCATCACCACGAGCGTGATCGGTGCTTTGAAGCGTGGCCTCGCCCCCATCGAGAACGAACTGGGGATTCATGTCTGCGGTGGCAAAGGCGCACATTCGCGTAAGACGCCTGACGAACTCATCGCCATCGGCGACCGTAGCGGCCTCGACGCCGTGCCGCTGGTTCGTGCAAGCAAACTGGTTGCGAAAGTCGACAGCGCCGCGGTCCAGGATGGGTTCGACCTGTACCTGCACGCCTTCATCGTCACGAGCGAAGGGCACTGGTGCGTAGTGCAGCAGGGCATGAACGAGAGCCGTCGCGAAGCACGCCGTTATCATTGGCTGGCGGAAAACCTGCAGAGCTTTCTCGATTCGCCGCATGCTGCCATCGACGGCAAGCATCAAGGCTCCATCGTGAATCTTGCGGACGCACGCGCCGCACGCAATCGCCATGCGGGATTGGAACTCGTGCATGCCGGACCGGATCGCACGATCGATGTGCTACGTCGCATGAATCGGTCCGGCAATGCGGCGTTGAGCCTGTTTCCGGAACTCGACGCTCCGTTGCCAAGTCATCCGTTGCCACACCTGCAACTGCCGGCACATCATGCCGTGCATGCTGCGGATGTCGTACTCAAGCGATTGCACGGCACGCTGGCTGCGGCAGCCGATCGCGGTCCGCAGGACTTCGCCGAGTTGCTGCTGACGCCAGGCGTCGGTGCTCGAACAGTGGCATCGCTCGCATTCGTAGCTGAAATCCTCTACGGCGCACCTTCCCGATTCTCCGATCCGGCACGCTTCTCGATGGCGCTCGGCGGCAAGGATGGCTATCCGTTTCCGGTGCCCTTGAAGGTTTACGACACCACCATTCGCGTGCTGAAGCACGCGCTCGGGCAGGCGAAACTGGGCAATGCGGACCGGCTCGCAGCCATGCAAAGGCTGGACGAACAGGCGCGGTCGCTGGAACGGATCGCATCGGGACCGGACTTCGACTCCCATATCGCAGAAGAAATACGTCGCGCACCCGCCTATGGTGGAAGAACCGTGTGATTTTCCCGCGGTGCGGATCCGGGCGTGCATTTGTCTCGTAGAATGGGCGCCGACCGCATTGCCGATCGACTGAACTTTTCCTTCTAGAACGCATACTAACTGCGTTGCACCGGCGAAGCCGCTGCCTGCGGCGCCGCGGGGCGTTGACGGAAGTTCACCGCCCGGATGCTCCATCGCGCTGTCCTTTCATGAGAGCATGCCGGACACCGTTCGATGCATGAAACCGTCCCGCAAACCATTCGAGGATCAGAGCAATGAAACGCGTACTGCTGGGCTGTCTCCTGTCGGGTGTAGTGGCGCTACCGGCATTCGCCGCGCTGAAGGCTGGCGCAAGTGCGCCGGACTTCAAGACCCAGGCGTCGCTCGCCGGCAAGGAATTCACGTTCTCCCTCAAGGATGCCTTGAAGAAGGGACCGGTGGTGGTCTACTTCTATCCGTCGGCTTATACACGCGGCTGCAATTTGCAGGCGCACACCTTTGCCGTGAACTACGACAAGTTCACCGCCGCGGGCGCCACAGTGGTCGGTGTCTCGCTGGACAACATCAAGCGGCTGAACCAGTTCTCTGCCGATCCGGAATACTGCGCAGGCAAGCTGCCGGTCGCCTCCGATGAAAGCGGTACGATCGCCAAGTCGTACGACCTGTCGGTCCGCGAAGCCGCTGCCGGCATGAAGGACAGCCGTGGCGAAGAGATCGGCCATGGATTCGCCGAACGCACCACGTTCATCGTCACGCCGGACGGCAAAGTGGCGGCGACCGTTGGCGGCCAGGGCGTCTCGCCCACCGACAATGTCGACCAGGCGTTGAAAGCCGTGCAGGAACTCGCGGGAAAGAAGTCGAGCTGATTCGCTGCGTTTCCTCCCCTGGTCGCCGGGGGAGGGTTAGGGTGGGGGCGTCTGAAGGCGCGTTCGCGCAAGAATCTCGACGCCCCCTCCTCTCGATCCTCCGCCGGCGATGACCAACGGGAATGCCCTTCGGGCACGGAGGAGGAAGTTCGAGAGCCTTATTCGAGAACCAGGCTCACCGGGCAGTGATCGCTGCCCATCACGTCCGGATGAATGTCGGCGGACTTGATTGCCGCACGCAGCTGCGACGACACCATCACGTAGTCGATTCTCCATCCCACATTGCGCTCGCGCGCCTTGGAGAAATTGCTCCACCACGTGTAGTAGCCATTGCCCTGCTTGAACAGCCGGAACGTATCGATGAACCCGGCATCGACGAAATTCTGGAAGCCGGAGCGTTCCTCATCGGTGAAGCCCTTCTTGCCCTTGTTGGGCTTGGGATGTGTCAGGTCGAGTTCGGTGTGCGCCACATTCAGGTCGCCGCAGAAAATCACCGGCTTCTTTTCCTGTAGCTGCTTGCAGTAAGCGAGGAACGCCGGATCCCAATGGCGGTGCCGCAGCGGCAGGCGGCTCAGGTCGTCCTTGGCATTGGGCGTATAGACGGTCACGACATGGAATTTGTCGTACTCCGCCGTGATCACGCGACCTTCCTCGGCGCTGTCACGCTGCAGTTCGTCGGCAAAACTGAAGCGGCCGGCGAAGTCCGCGGGGAAGCCGTTGATGACCGACAGGGGTTCGCTCCTGGAAAAAATCGCCGTGCCGGAATACCCTTTCTTGACGGCTGAATTCCAGTACTCGCGGTAGCCGGGCAGATCGATCTCCACCTGGCCGCGCTCCGCCTTGGTTTCCTGCAGGCAGAGAATGTCCGGCTGGTGGGCGTCCAGGAACGGTTGGAACAGGCCTTTTTTCACCACGGCGCGAATGCCGTTGACATTCCACGAATAAACCTTCATTTGCATCCCGATGGAATTCGCTGTCGACGTTTCTTTGGTACGCGGCATTATCTCCGATGAGTACGGCCGCGCGCGAGCCGAGATCGCGGAGCGGGGGCCGGTGCGTGCTCTCGAACTATCGCAACGGCGCCACGACACACGGCTGGCCAACGCGGCCGATGCGGGAACGTTGGCATGCAAGGCCGGCTGCTCCTGGTGCTGTCATTTCTCCGTCGACGTGCGGCCCGTCGAAGTACTGCGTATTCTCGAATTCATGGAGCACTCCTTGGCGCCGCAAGAGCGCTCACGCATCGGCAGTGAGATCGCGACCAACAGCGCCTTGATCGAGCCGCTCGATGAGATCGAGCGCATGCAGAAGAACATCAAGTGTCCGTTCCTGGCAGCGGGCCGCTGCACGATCTACACGGCGCGTCCGCAAACCTGCCGGAACTATCACGCGACCGACGCGGCAGGTTGCGAGAAGTCCTTCAACGAGCCGGGCAACGAAGATATCGATCCGGAATTCGCACCGCTGGTGTATCAGTCAGGCGGCGCGCACGTGGATGCTTTCTCGCGAGCAATGAGCGATGCCGGTTACGACGTCGCCGCTTACGAATTGAACACGGCCCTTGCGATGGCGATCGCGGATCCTGTCACTGCGGCTGAAAGATTTGCCGCCCGCGACACCTTGCTCGCAGACGTCGCCGGCGCCGAGGTGGCGGCGGAATTCATGGAAGATGGCGATTCTCCCTAGACGCGGGCTGCGAACCGGAGCCCGCGCTGCGCCCCCCTCGCTACCCTATTGACACGATTGTCTTGAAGCCCCCGTAGATCATGCGCTTCGCATCGAAGGGCATGGACTTGGGATCCATCGCCGTGATGCGAGGATCGCGCATCACTTTCGAATTGACCCGATCGCGGTGAGTGCGCGATTTGTACCTGATCCAGGAAAATACCACGACCTCGCCGGTCTTGAGCTTGACGCTGCGCGGGAACGACGTGACTTTTCCCAGCGGCACGTCGTCGGCAACACATTCGCGATATTCGAGCGCTCCATACTCCATCCACACCTTGCCCGCTTTCTGCGCCAGCTTGCGGTAGGCATCTATTTTTTTCTTCGGTACCGCCATGACGAAACCATCTACATAGCCCATGAGCGCTCTCCTCGTGTGACTCATCTGATTGTCACTCATTCATCGCGAAATCGGCATACGCCCAAACACTACAGGACCTTACCATTTGTGGCGCGGGATCGCGCGACTGACATCCACCTGATATCGCTATCCTTGCCGGGCTTAAACGGCATCGATATCTATTTCGCGGATGAATCCAGTCATTTCGCCGGCAGCCTGAAACATTGGCAGGCGCGCTCGCCCGGCGCGCAGTTTGCGCGCATCAGTAAATCTCCATTTCTCGACAAACACAGAGTTCCAACCTTACTCTGACGCACTGGCTATGCCAGGATATGACTTGATTGTGACTAAGACGCACTAGACCGAATGCAAACCTATGTTGCATGCGAAGGCGAGGCGATCCTCGGGACCTACTTCATCAAGGCGAACCAGCCGGGCCTGGGTTCGCACGTGTGCAATGCCGGATATGTCACGTCACCGCGGGCGCGCGGCAAAGGTGTAGCATCCGCGATGTGCCTGCATTCCCAGGATGAAGCGCGGGCACATGGCTTTCGCGCTATGCAGTTCAACATAGTGGTCGCGACAAACGCCGGCGCGGTGCGGTTCTGGCAGCGATTGGGCTATGGCATCGTCGGCACGCTGCCGGTGCGTTCCGTCATGCAAGTCTCGGCTATGTCGATGCCTACGTCATGTTCAAAGACCTGACCCGCTGAGCGGAGATCGCATGCCTAGAAGACTCATCGATTCGGGTTCGCCATTCGAGCAGGAAATCGGTTATTCGCGCGCCGTCGTCGACGGCAAATGGGTTTTCGTCGCGGGGACCACCGGCTTCGACTACGCGGCCATGACCATCTCCGGCGATGTCGCCGAACAGGCGGAGCAATGCCTGAAGAACATCGATTCCGCGTTGCGCGCAGCAGGCTCCAGCCTGAAGGATATCGTTCGCGTCACCTATATATTGCCCAACGGCAGCGACTTCCGGCAGTGCTGGCCGGTGCTGCGGAAATACTTCGGCGAGATTCGCCCGGCGGCGACGATGATTTCAGCGGGGCTCGCCGATCCGCGCATGAAGATCGAAATCGAAGTCACCGCGCGCAAGCAGTCATGACGACGTCGAGATGACCAAGCACTTGCGCCACGCATGTCTCGTAGCGCTGCTGCTAGGCGCAGCGGCGCAAGCCGCCGAGGGTGACATCTCGAAACTTGCCTGGCTCACCGGCTGCTGGAAAAGCGAATCCTCGGAAACCGGCTCGCTGGAGCAATGGATGGCACCCGCCGGCGGCACCATGCTGGGCATGAGCCGCACGGTCAAGAATGGCGTGACCCTGGCGTTCGAGTTCATGCAGATTCGCAGCACCGCCGGCCGGTCGCTGGAGTTCGTCGCGAAGCCTTCCGGACAGGACGAAGCGACATTTACCCTGTCGAGCCTGAGCGATACCGAAGCGGTGTTCGAAAACCCGCAACACGATTTCCCACAACGGATCGTCTACCGTCTCGACCGCGGCAAATTGCGGGCGCGTATCGAAGGCAAGCGTAACGGCGCGATTCGCGCGGTCGAGTTTCCCATGGCGCGCGTGCAGTGTGCTGACCCTAAACCAGCGCAGCTCCCTCCCTGATCTTCTGCAGGTAATGACGGAAATTGAGCCGGAATCTCGATTGCAGGTAGCGAGCCCGTAGCGGCAACTGCGGAGCATTCGGCTCGATCACCCCCGGCTTGAAGGCGAGCAGCAGCACGTTGTCGTTGCCTGCGACCGAAACCAGCAGGGCTCGATCGGCGACCTGCTTCACCTGTTCGAGATGTTTTGCGTAGCTGCCCGGAGCGCCGAGCAGGTTCATCACGAGCACGCCTTCGTCGTCGAGCCGCCGCCAGGCATCGGCATAGAAATCCGAATCCGCAAGCTCCGGGGCAACGCCATTCTCATCGAACGCATCGATCAGGATCACATCGACGGCGTGCTCCATGCGGGATACGTAACGCACGCCGTCGTCGTGAATCACGCGGAGGCGAGCGTCGTCCGGCGGCACGCGGAACGAGTCGCGCATGGCGATGACCCGCGCATCGATTTCGACGACGGCGATCCTCGCGTGCGGCAAATGGCGATAGCAGAACTTCGGCAGCGATCCGCCACCCAGCCCGATCATCAGGATGTGCGAGGGCTCGGGATTGAACAACAGGAACGACATCATCTGCCGCGTGTACGGCGCAACCAGTGCATCGGGATCGTCGAGCCGCATGCGACTCTGCAGGACGCTTTTCGCAAACTGCAGCTGCAGCTCCGAGGACGTTTCGACCAGGAACGGATTGGCGCCCGCCAGCGTAGGCTCGGCATCGCCGACACTCATCGCTGGACTCGATGGAACAGTCGCCGACAGGTCACGTCTGCGTCCGCTCGAACGACCCACGGCGCCGGTTCGCAGCGAGTGAGCCGCAGCACGCAGACCGAGTTCCTGAAGCGTAATTGCCGCATATTCGCGCAGGATAGCGCCCAAAAAACTCTGCACCGGTCATCCTCGGTCCGCCCGCAAGCGTCGCTCAACAGTTCGGCAACAGCGCCGCATCATAAGACAGCGGCGCTTGCGATGCGCAGGAGCAGCGCCGACAATCTTTTTCATGTCGACGCCTCGCCCACCGCTGCATGCATTCCTGCGGTCATGTCTCTGGTCATGGCTTTGGACTCCATTCTGCGTCGTAGCCGCACCCGCGCCCGGCGGATGCAAGGTGGTCGACCTGATGCCGGCCTACTGGGCAGCACTGAAGCAGCCCGACGCATCGCAAGCACTGCATGCCACCGTCATCGATCCGCATCCGGATCTCTACAACGCGAATTACGTGGACCTGCCTTCCGGTACTCGCTGGACCGAAAAGCTGACTCGAGAGCGTACCTACGCTGAGTCGCACGCCAAGCAGATCGAAACCGTCGAAGGCTATCTAGCCCAGCACGTGCCCCACTATATGGCCAGATTCTCGCGGCAGTTCCCCGACTATCGCTGCGACTTCACTTTCTACATCGCACCGAGCTTCGGCAGCATGGACGGCGCCGCCGCATCGGTTCGCGGCGAGCACCGGATCATTTTCGCGCCCGATGTGATCCCGCGGTATCACCAGCTCGGCGAGTTGAAAGTGCTGATCGATCACGAGACCTTCCATATCTACCATCACCAGGCGAGCGGATACTTCGGCGCTTCCGAGGAAGCGCTGCCGTCCGTGCTCAATGCGATCTGGAGCGAAGGCCTCGCGACCTTCGCCAGCTGGCAAATGAATCGCAACGTGAGCCTGGACGTTGCGTTGTTACAGCCAGGCATTCCCGAAGGTGCCAAGCCGCATCTCGCGGAGATCGCCAAGGACCTGTCCGCTCACCTGGACGAGAAGGACCAGGCGACGTTCGCACGCTACTTCATGGCAGGGAAGCAGCCCGAAGGCTATCCACCCCGAGCTGGTTACTATGTGGGAATGCTGATCTCGCAGCGGCTGGCGAAGGCGTGTTCGCTGCGAGTGCTGGCGCATCTGGACCGGGAGCAGGTACGCAAGCTGGTGGCCGCTGAGCTGGGAAAGCTGGCAGACGGATCAGGTTGACGGCGGCGTCTTCGCGAACCGTTGCTGAGTGCGGCCTAGCCAGATGCCGAGCGCAGCCCATGCCAGTGCGAGAGGCACGGCGGCGGAAGCGAGGCCGACCAGTCCCATGCCTAGTTTGCCGAGCAGTCCTTCGGTCTGTGCACCCAGCGCGTCGCCGGTGCGATAGCCGAAGGTATCGATGAGCGCCTTGGCTTTGTATTTTTCTTCGCGACTGACCACGGTAAACAACGTTTCGCGCGCCGGACGCATGATGGCGCGTTGTACCGCACGGAATGTTGCGTCGAAAGCAACCAGCGCATAGAGCGAACCTGCCAGCGCCAGCCCTATGAAACCCAGGGCGACGGTGACCGGAAGCAATGCGAGCGTGATGTGTACGCCGAGCCGTTTCATCAGGTGGCCGGCTACGATGAGCTGCAATACGAACGTCGCGACCTGTGTCGCCAGGTCTATCTGGGCAAACACGCCGGTACGCATGTCTACGTCCTTGCCGAGCGCCGCGACCATCTGCAGGCGCGTGAAATAGATAAAGGTCACCATCACCGCGAGGATCAACACATAGCCAGCGATGCCCAGCAGGTATGGCGAACGCACTACCGCACGAAATCCGTCCCAGGCGCCGCCGCCGATCACTTTCGATTCGTTCGGGTCTTCCTCCGTGCCGCGAGCCTTGACGACTTCAGGCTGCAGCTTCGCGACGGTCCATGCCGCGATCGTAGCGACGCCGAGGAAGGCCGCCGCGATGACCAGCAGCATGGGAGCGCCGACGACTTTGGCCAGCAGCGATGCCAGCGATGAACCGGCGATCGCCCCCGCCGTGCCGCCGACAGCGATGATGCCGAACAACCGCTTGCTCTGCTCCAGCGAGAAGCGATCGGCCATCAGCGCCCAGAACACCATGGTGATGAAGAAATTGAATACGCTCGACCAGACATAGAACACCTGGCCGGTGCGCTCGCCCACCGCCTGCGGCGCAAAGATCAGCAGGCCGGCAAACAGCACCAGGTTGACGGCGAACACGGCATGCGTGGTCGTGATGAACACCATCCTGCGGTAGCGGCTGACCAGCCAGGCGAACAGCGGATTGACCACCAGCGTCGCCACCAGCGTCACCATGAACAGCCAGCGAATCTCATCGATGCCCCGCTGCATGCCGAGCGCATCCCGCGTCGGCCGCAGGATCATCAACGAAGTCAGTATGCAGAAGAAATACAAGGCAGCCGCTGCAATGGGCCCGATCTCCTCACGGCGTACATTGAAGAAGCGCTGTAAAGCAGTCATGAACGACCCCGGCGACCGACGATCAGCCGATCATAAAGGGTTTCCTGCGCCACGCGCACCGGGAGAGAGATAAGAATTGCCGCGGCATTCATGCCGACCGCTCGCGGAGCCTGGACAGATAGGGTCCTAAACCAGAATTCCGTCTATTTTTTTCTGCTCTGCCCCGCGTTCTCCGCGTTCTCCGCGCGCCTATATCTTTCGAACGCTAAGCCGTTGCCGCAGCACATGTGCGTCATAGAACGGACCGTGGGCAATAGCCACCGGCAGTGCCAACTCAAAGGACTGCAA
>Ga0065707_10001091_pt1 | contig 12384 bp, 7 predicted proteins | sample SwiRhicommuniRL3_FD_59094 | JGI IMG/M metagenome (GOLD analysis project Ga0065707, IMG submission 59094) | Switchgrass rhizosphere bacterial communities from Rose Lake, Michigan, USA - RL3 v2 (version 2) | ecosystem: Host-associated > Plants > Roots > Rhizosphere > Soil | place: East Lansing, MI... | reverse complement strand
GCGGCTTTGCCCCAAAAGCCTGAAAGTGCACCTCTCATTCACACCGGGCTTTAGCCCGGTGATACGCAGACGAGGAGACTGGTGAACCGTTTTAACGGTTTACTTTTCGTCTCAAGACCCTCGGGCGATTGAGTACAAAGGACTTGCCTTGCAAACGACACGGAGAACCGTTGAAACGGTTCCTATGATTCTCCACGTTCTTTGATCACCGGGCTGAAGCCCGGTGTGAATGAGAGAAAGACTCTCAGGCTTTCGAGGCAAAGCCCCTTCATGTCTAACGTTTCCGCCAGATTTAACCCGCTACCGAGATCGCGCCTGAATTTAGAAGTCAATCTCGAATTTCCCGCGCACCGACGTGCCCAGGCTGTTGAAAAACTGGCCGAACTGCAAGCTGCTAAGGTTGTTCTGAACGTCGCGTGGATTGAAGTGATCCGTAATGTTGAAAATGATCGCACCCGCGCGCGCCGGCTTGTCCAGGAAGGGCACCGTGAAACTTTTTAGGACCGTGACATCCACCGAAAGAAAAGCGGGAAAACGTTGGCTGTTGCGAACCCCCACAAAATCCAGTCGATCGTTCACCACCGAGTATGGGAATCCTGAACGGATTTCCAGCGCCGGCATAACCGTTAAGCCGTAAGGCGCTTTGATCTCTCCATAAGCCATAAAGCGGTGCGGTGCGTCAAAAGGCAGGGCGCCGTACTGATCCGGTCGCACGACAAACGCCGGAAAATCACCAAGGAAATTGTCCGCCGTGTTCAGATTGCCCTGGGCTTTAGACCACGTGTAAGAAATGGTCCAGTTATGAAAGCGCCGGTTGTCATAAAGAGCGAGCGCCTGGAACTCGTTGTATCGCGAAACACCTCGACTCTTGAGGACCAGGAATCCCCCGCCATCGTCCGAGAGCTCCGGAGTAATTATCGGTTCGTTCTTCGTGAATCGATGAACATATCCGGTCCGCAACGTCAGATGTTTCCCGATCCGGTGATCAATCTGAAGACTCAAGCGCAGAGCGCGCGCATCCCGAAATGGATTCCTGATAACGTTCAAAAACTCGCGCGGCCCGTCGAGGATTGTTTGGCCGTCGCGGTCGTAAGTGGTAACGACGCGTGTCGGGAAGTTGGTCTGGGAGTTGAGTCCCAACCCGCCGTTGCCAAACGGGTCGTCTTCACGATTTGGGTTTTCCGGCTCGAAGTATCGCGTCGACAGCGCACTGCGAGCGTAAAAGAGACCGACGCCGGCACGAATGATCGTACGATCGTTTGTGAAAGGACGATAAAGCACCGAAGCCCGCGGCGAGAACTCGTTTTTATGCGAAATAGAGTTGCGGTCAAAACGGATGCCGCCATCCACGGTCACGGTGTGGTTGATCTCCCAACGATCCTGGATAAAGCCGCTCAGCTCTTTCAGCGACCGATCGATATCGGTAGGCGAAAGAAAGTCTATTCGCTGGCTCAGACTCAGATCGGGACGGCGAATCTCAATCGGCCGGAAAAAAAACTGGCCGGTCAGGGTTGTGTAGTCAAATTCGCCTCCCAGCTTGAACGAATGCCGCCCAAATAATTGGAAGTTGCGAGCAAAGTATTGTTCCTGCCATTGCCAACGCTTCGCTGAACGGCGGGTATCGGCGAAATAGCTTCCCCGGTTTTCGTCCGGAATAAGAACCAGCGGCCGCAAGCCCTGACCAAAGACATCGAGACCGAAAGTCTTGTATGCCAAAAGCGAACTGAGGAACGACTTATCCTGGAATATGGCCTGTTCGGAAACTGAAAACAAAGTTCCGCGTTGTTTTGTGTTCGCGGTTGTTTCCTGAGGATTGAAAGTATTCAGCCCGACGTACCGCTTTTTTTCAGGAAACAATGCGCCAACGAGCTTGAGCCGGTTGTTGGCGTTTATGGTCAAATCAAGTTGCGTGAAGGAATTGAACGCCTCCGAGGTCGAGTTGTCGTTTGGCTCGGAGAGGCTCGGTACGTAAATCCGCGAAAAGCGATACTCGAACGATTGAAGAAAGTTCAGGCGCTTCCGAATCAACGGACCTTCAAAGGTCACTCGCGGCCGGAATGAATCGATCTTGCCGCCGATGATATTGTGAAAAGTGGGAAAAACGCGCGCGGCGCCAAACTTGAACTTGTCGCCGCCGGTCCTGGTTTCTAAATTACTGGCACCGCCGGTCGTTTTACCGAACTCAGCCGAATAAGGGTTGTCCTCAATCCGAACGCTGGCGGCCGCTTCCAGCGGAATAGCGAAAGCCAAATTGCCGGTAACGGGATCAGTGACATCCGCACCGTTGACTGTGTAAGCGTTCTCACCCGAGCGAGTTCCCTTGATGTGATCGGCTCCGCCTGGATCTCTGATGATCCCCGGGGTGAGCGGCGCCGCACCCTGATAGTTGTCTGCCCGCAGGGGAAGCTCTTCCAATTTCGCGGCGCGAATTGTGTTGGAGGTAGTACTCTCTCCGGCGCTGAGTAGTCCCTCCTCCTCGCGGATCGTGACAGACTCAGAAACGGTGGGGGCCAGGACAATTTCAACGATGAGCGTCGCCCCGGTTGTGAGTTTAATCTCGCGTGTGACACCGGGCAGCCCTTTAGCTTCGACGGTCAGAGCGTAGGTGCCCGCCGGCAACTCGAGAAATGCGAAATCGCCGGTTTCATTTGAAACCGTTTTGAAGATAGCAGTAGGGACATCGCGGTTGATAAGAGTGAGACTCGCGCCCGGAAGCAGTTCGGGGCGGGCGGTACCATTTCCAGCGGTTGCACTGACCGTGCCTTTGATATTGCCCGTCAGGCCTTGAGCGTGCGCAGCGCAAACTACGGCCTGCAGGCCAAGGAGAATAAGTGTCAGGTTCCTGATGGCCTTAAGGCAACCTGTGCGGATCTGACTGCCAGTAAAGAACGGATTAGCCATTCCCAACTCAATGACGGCGACTTAAGATATCGGGCGAACAACACTAAGTAATCCCGATATGAATGCAATTGTGTCAACGGCTACTGGAATTCCGGTAGTTGGGGAACTGCTAAGGGAAGTGTCAAGTCCTAAAAAATCAGGAACCTGTCCAGGAATCGATCCATTTAGGAAATAGCAGCGTACCGCAGGTCCTGCCAGCATTCAAGAAAACCCTGATCAACTTGTGCCGCAGTTGGCGAAGTGGCACAGGCGTCCCGCCCGTGAATCACGCGCAAGATGCGCGTGCCACAGAAAGACCAGCTAATGCTCGATTAGCGTTCTCACGCTGGTCCAGGATGCTACTAACTTCTCCAATAGTTCCGAAGCATTGCCGAGCTGACCGAGTTCTCCCTGTGTCTCCAATTGCTGGCAGAGTTGGGCCATTTCTTTCGCCCCGATATTCGCGGCCCCGCTCTTCAGTCCATGCGCAGCTTCTTCAAGCGCCCCAAAATCTTCCTGCTTAATGGCCTGGTCGATTTTTGCGATGCGCGCATTAGCATCAGGAATGAACATTTCGACGATCTTCACAACCATCTCTTTGCCGTAATCTTCTTCAAGCTGCTTGAGACCTTTGGCAACATCGTTCGCGGTGTCTGACAATACGCCGCCTAATTTGGCGACTTCCTCCGACAGTGGCGCAGACGGAAGCCATTTCGCAATCTTTTCGGACAACTCCTCCTTGCGAAAGGGCTTCAGGAGGAAATCATCCATTCCTGCTTGCAGACATTTGTCTCTTTCGCCGGCGCCACCGCTCGCAGTTACCGCGATGATGGGGATCTGAGCCTTGTCATCTGAGCGACTACGAATGCGCGCAGTGGTTTCGAACCCATCCATTTGCGGCATGTGGCAATCCATCAACACCAGCGCGTAATCGCTAAGCTCCAACATGGCGAGGGCGTCGATGCCGTCTTTCGCGATGTCGGCACGGTAACCCATTTTCTCAAGCTGATACCGGGCTACCTCCTGATTGATAGGATTGTCCTCCACCACCAGCAGTGTCGTTTGCGGCCTGAGTGAAATCGAGCCGTCACCTTCAGGAATATCCGAGCGGGCTTCGTCGCGGCCTGCTGCAACCAACGATGGGCGCAGACCCAAAGCGACGTTGGTCGTCACGGTCACTAGACAATCGTAGAGTTCTGATCGCCTGACTGGTTTCATTAGCGACGCCCTGAAGCCGGCTTCTTTCAGTTGGTTTTCGGGGGGGCGTTGGCCAAAAGTGCAGACGAGGATGAGAAGGAGGCTCGGAATCTCTTCGTCGTTCCTGATGGCGCGCGCCAACTCCAGTCCGTCACGATCATCGATGAGGCCGTCGATCAGGGCGACATCAAACGGCCGACTGTGCATCGTTGCAAAACGAAGCGCTTTCAACGCGGTCTCAAAGCTTTCGGCCTCAACGGCAAACACGCCCCAGGAAGTTAACTGCTTCTTGATCACTTTCCGATTGGTAGCCTGATCGTCGACCACTAAAGCGCGCAGGCCTTCAAGATCGGTCAAGGACCGCGTCTCCGAGGCTTCTGATTGGTCCGGCAGGAGCACCGGGAGCGTAAACCAGAACTTTGACCCCTCGCCTACTCGACTAGCGACGCCGACTTCACCGCCCATGGCTTCCACCAGTTGCTTTGAAATCGCCAACCCGAGACCCGTTCCGCCAAATCTGCGCGCTGTTGAACCATCAGCCTGGGTGAAAGCATTAAAGAGTTTTGTTTGCGCCTCGGGATCAATGCCGATGCCCGTATCTCTGACTTCAAATCGCAGCATGGCCTCCGTCGTACTCCGCTCGATACACCTCACGCTGAGTGCAACTTCGCCTTGCTGCGTGAACTTAACTGCGTTCCCCACCAGATTAATGAGAATTTGTCGCAGGCGCGCGGAGTCACTGTTAACATATACGGGCACGTCCGCTTCGATGCTCGACGTAAGTTCAAGCTGCTTTGACTCAGCAGGTTTGGTAAAGATACTCACCGCTCCTTCGACCAGCGGCACCAGCTCGAACTCCACAAGTTCCACGTGAAGCTTGCCGGCTTCAATTTTTGAAAAGTCGAGCAGGTCGTTGATGATGGAGAGCAACGAATCAGCGCTCTCGCGAATGCTGTTTACAAAGTGGTGCTGGTCCTTGTCGAGCTGTGTATCAGCCAGCAGACTGGTCATCCCGATGATGCCATTCATCGGCGTGCGAATCTCGTGACTCACGTTTCCCAGGAACTCTGATTTCAGGCGCGCGGACTCGAGCGCCATGTCACGCGCCCGTCCAAGTTCCTCTTCCAGTTGGACACCCCCCGTGATGTCGCGCGCGACTACTTGCATGCCCGTGACATTGTCCCCTTGCTTCATCAAGAGCACGTTCTGACCCAGCCAGACCTCCGAACCGTCCTTGCGGTTCACGGGAAAGGAGTAATAACTGTTAAGGATTTGTTTCTTGAGTTGTTGGACGTAGAACCTCGCCACTCGCTTGCGCCACGCCGGAGCTACCAGGTCGAGACCGGAAAGACCGACCAACTCGGCGGGCTGGTAACCGAGAATGGCCTCGACTACCGGACTGACGAAAACGAAGACCCCATCTCTACCGGTCCTATAGATAATATCGCTCGAATGTTCGACGAAATACTTCCTCCGCTCTTCCGATGCGCGCACCGCCTGTTCAGCCGCGTCACGTTGTCTGATCTCGCGGCGGACTAAATAAAAAAGAAAGCTGTAAACGCACAGGTTCAGAATGACCCCGGCTCCCGAGGCAATCAGCGCGAACTTGGCGCCTCGCCGCTCGTGCGCAGAACGATCAGCCAGCAGTTGCATTTCGGCCTGGTCCATTTCTCTTGCCAGCTCGCGCAGCTGATCGACAATCTTCTTGCCCTTCCCCGTTTGAAAGAGTGCGGCCGCCGCCGCCGGGCCTTTTTCACGTCGCAATCTGATCGACTCTTTGCTGAAAGCTAACTCCTGCTCAATCAGCGGTTCTACCCCACGTAAGCGCCGATCCTGGGCCGGGTCTTTGATCAGTTGTTCGAGAGTTTTGAGCTCTTGCGGGATAGCTTCCTCAGCCGCGTAATACGGTTCGAGGTACTGTGGATCGCCGCCAATTAGATAACCGCGGTGACCTCTCTCAAGATCCTTCACCAGCGAAAACAACCTGTCGAAATGCCGCTTGACGGTATGCGTGCGTTCGACTTCGGCGGCATCATTGAGCAGGCCGGTAATGTAGCGGATTTGGACTACGAGAAGGAAAACGAGTCCGAGGCCTGCCAGGACAAACCCGATCGCGACCTTACTTTGGAGAGTAGTTCTCATTACATTAATTATCTGCTTGCCAGGTTGCCGTGCGAGTCATCTCGCCCCACTTCGCCTTACGGCCCAGCATCCACGCGATGAGGCCCCTAATACGCCAGTAAGAGTTGAGTTGCCGGTAGCCGAGGTTCTCTGCTATCACCGCCAGAAAAAGCCAAAGGATGTCACGCGTCTTCGGATAGCTGTGAAAAGAGAGTTCCTCGAGTAGCAGCGATGAGGCCGAGCACAGCACTCCCAGCGAAACTGACAGCAGAAAGAAAATTAGCATGGACGATAACGAGAGAAATCCCAGGAAATACGCGAACGGGACAAAGATATAACCTGCGACCTCCACCAAAGGCCCGAGCCACTCAAAGATTACAAAGAAGGGCAGCGCCAACCAGCCAACGAATCCACTGCCACGCTGAAAGAGAAGGCCACGATTGATCCGGATGCTATCGCCCAGGCCGTGCTGCCATCTGATGCGCTGGCTGCGCAGCGTCCGAAGGTCTTCGGGCGCTTCAGTCCAACACACGGGATCCGGGACGAAGGCGATTCGATAAGGCACTCCTTTTTTCGTCAGCACCCGATGCAGGCGCATCACCAGTTCCATGTCCTCTCCGATGGTGTCTGTTCGAAAGCCTCCCACGCTCACTACTTTCTCTTTGTAAAAGATGCCAAACGCGCCCGAGATGATCAGCAGCGCGTTCATCGGCGCCCAACCGAGGCGTCCAAAAAGAAATGCACGCAAGTATTCCATGACCTGGAAGAGCGCGAGCGGGTTCCGCGGCAGCCCTGGCTGCTCGAGAAATCCACCGCTCACCCGGCAGCCATTTGCGATGCGAATTGTGCCGCCACAGGCCACAGTCCGAGCGTCTTCAAGAAAGGGCTGGACAGCGTTGTGGAGGCTGTTGCGCTCAAGAATCGAGTCGGAATCAATTACGCAGAAAAGCGGGTAGCGCGCCGCATTGACTCCAGTGTTGATCGAGTCGGCCTTACCTCCGTTCTCCTTATCGATCACGCGCAGGTTCGGGTAAATCTTTGAGCGGTAGATTGCGCGTACGGCTTTTGATGGCAAACGATCGCGATACGCTTCGGGAAAAAGAACCAACTTAAACTCGCGCTTGAGAACTTCCAGGGTCTCGTCTTTCGAACCGTCGTTGACGACCACGAGTTCAAATTCCGGATAGTTCAACTGGAGCAGGGAGCGGATTGAAGTGACGATGACGGCCTCCTCATTGTAGGCCGGAGCGACGATGCTAATCGGGGGCTCCAAACCTGAATAGACTTGCGGAAGTTCGCGCAGCGCACGCATTTCCATGTAACGCGGCACAGTAAAAAGCGAGATCACATTAAGCCCCAGGTAGACCGCATTGAGAACGATAAAATAGAGCATGAACACGAACTCTATGGCTGTGATGATGTGTGCGACAGTCATTGCAATTCGATCTCTGCGATAACCTGGGCGAGCATGTCGCGGGCAAACGGGTCCCATTGTTTCGCTTGAATCGACTTGAGTCTGGGACTACGCATCGAGGGCAAGCGCGACAGTGCCTGGGCTGCGCGATAGCGAACCCACCATTCCTTATCGGAAAGCAGAGGAATCAACCGCCGCTCATCCTCGGGTTCGCCCACGCGACCCAGGGCGGCAGCAGCCTGAACGCGGACTGGCCAGGCTTCATGGTTCAGGCAGGCCCGTATGACCTTCAGGTCTTCTGAACTGTTGAGCAGCCGCAAACAGGCAGCCATAACCTCCGGGTCGCGAGATGACTCGGCGATGGTTCGCGCCGCCGTAAGCGCCGAGTTGTTGTGAGTTAAGTAAAGATATCCAACCAGGCGCGCGGCCTGATTGATTGGCTCTGGTTGATCTGCTTTCTTCGTCGTATCTTCGCGAGAAAGTGCAATTGCGGCCGTGGCAATTGGGTCCGAGATAATGTCGGCGCCGGCAGCTTGAAATACTCTGGCGACCCGGGCCGTGGTCCAGTCAGGGCGGCTTGTCAGCAGCGGGATCAGTTGCGGAATCGCTTTCGCGGCATCAATTTGCACCAGGGCCCGCGCCGCCGCGATCGACGTGACCGCAATGTCACTCTGCGTAATCCGCGACAATTCGTCCCAGGCGTCGCGCTCGCGCAACTGGCCGAGTGTGACTATCGCCAAAAGGCGCTTACCCAGCTTGCGTCGCCGCAGCATCTTTAAGACCGTCCGATCAATATTCAAGGCATAAGCAATTTGATTGAGGCGATCTTTCGATTCATCGAGCAGCGATTCGTGTAGATGATTCCAGAGCAGAAGGAAGCTCGACAGGTCACGTCGCGCCAGTGGTGGTACGTCCGACGAGGCGACCTCAACAGCATTCATGAGGATCGGTTGCCAAACGCTGAGAAACCTTCGGTGCCGTCGTCCCTGCAGCAATAGCCTGGCTCGCAGCATCAACACGAGGAGCGAAAGCAGCAAGGCAAGAAAGAGCGCGGCAATACCGATCCACTCCGCAACTCCCAAAAGGCCTGTCTCAAAATCTGAGTAGGAGCCCAACCTGACCTCCGCTTCGCGTGTAGAGGTCGCCCTGTCGATGCCAGACGGCAACGTAGGACAGCCCCCATTGCTTAGTCATCCAATGCTGGCCGGTGAAACTAAAGTCGAGCACGTTAGTTCGTATCAGACCTGCAGGTACGCTTTCAATCTCCTGTCCAAACGCGAAGCCTGCGCCCAGGCGGTTCCGTTCACCGTAGTAGTAGTTTCCCTGAAGCGCGTGACTGAGCGCCGTGCCCTTTCCATTTAGATGTGCGACATACAAACTGTACGCTCCGCGGTAAGCCTTGAAATATCTTTCAGCGCCAAAGATGCCCATGTTCACAGTGTCTGTTTGATACCGGCTGTTCCGGAGCGCTGCGCGACCGATCCAGCCTTTGCTGAAGACCCGCTCGACCTGGCCAAAGAATGAAGTGATCGGCAGGATTTGATGATTTGGGCTGGTCGCGGCTTCAAAGGTCGCAATCCAACGCTTTGACTCGCCCAGCGGCTGCACGAAGCCAACCATGAGATTCGGATCGGTTGTCTGGAATCGCTTCACCGCCGAAGCCGTGCCGTAAAGCACCTGGCCCGTACTGAATTTGTGATTGACTGAGAAGTAATATGTTTGCCAATTGGGATTGCCGTTGTTCACGAACTCGTAAGCCGCTCCCAGTTCGACCACTGTCTCCGGATCGATCTTCTTCGCCGGCACAGTCTTAGCGCTTCGGTCTTCGGGATCAGGAGTAGCGCCAGGTCGCGGCTCCCCCGGTTGCGTCTGAGCGCTCACCCAGATCACCGTTACCATCAAACACGCACACACAAATAAAAGGCGGAGAACTGTCACTTGATAATCATGATAGTTTGGTGACGCGACGAATGCGCGCGAGCAACTCTTCCGGTCGAAACGGTTTTATCAGGTAATCGTTGGCGCCGTAGTCCAGGGCGCGCACAATGTTTTGCTCCTTTGATTTGGCAGTCAGCATGATGATCGGCACCTGATTCCAGGTAGCATGCTCGCGAATCATCTTAATTAGTTCGAAGCCATCCAAATAAGGCAGCATCACATCAAGCAGCACCAGCGCCGGCGGCGACGGTAAAGTGTCGATAAGATCTGTCGCTTGCCGGCCATCCGTCGCAATTCGCACATCAAAGCCGTGCCGCGAGAGCAGGTGTTCGAGCAGCGTGACTATGATCTGGTCATCTTCGACGATCACCGCTGTTGGTTCTGTTTCGGACGACCCTTGATCTTCAATAGACATGAGCCTCTATCTACTGCTTGAGCATGGTTTAAACGCTTTTATCCTCACTAGACATAGGAGGTTTACGAGGGCAACGGTACTGGCAAAATTGACAGGGGGAGGAATTCTGCCGTCGGAGAGGGCAAATTCAAAGAGTCAACCGGCCGCAGATCGCCTTGTGTGGCGGGAAGTGAGGATCTGAACAGCCGTCCCGGCGGTTTCAATCAGGCTTTGACCGGTGGTCCCACCCGGGAGCTTTGACGATTGCGGCTAAGCCGCCTGATGTGCGGAAAGGTTCTGCCTTTCCGGAAAGGCTATCAATCTATTTTTTGGGCCATGCCCAGTTAGGGGCGCAGCCCCGTTTCGATTTTCCGTTTGTCGGAAAGCCAGAGGCTTTCCGCACATCAGGCGGCAAGCCGCAACGACGGGTCAGTTTTGAAGTTACGGTAATGCCTCCGCGACCTCAGCTGAAAGCATGAAAAGGTGTTCACGCAAAGACGCCAAGCCGCAAAGATACGCAAAGTCAAACCAAGACACCACTAACCGCCAGGTGTTAATGACAGGACGCAGGGTCCATGTTAAGTTCGTCGCAAACGAAAGATAGGTTATGACTGAGCGACGTTAGACACGAATCCTGGCTCGAACTCGGGCTGGTGCTGGCGCGTGAAGTGAGCCTTGAAACAAACAAATGAGTGATATTGATCAGATTAGGGCGGGTCGTTTGGAATTGCTGGGCCGGACGAATGAACTCGCAAATGATTTTCTCGATGGCGTCATCGATCGTCCGGTGGCCCGGGCTGTTGAGTTCGATCAGCTGTTGGCAGAAATGCGAGCAGCGGGACTGCCAATCGAAGGCGACGATCCCAAACAAATAATCGAACAGCTTGCGAATCTTGCCGGCCGCGCGGTCGTGGCCACCGCGGGACCAAGATATTTTGGTTTTGTGGTGGGCGGTTCATTGCCGGTCACGGTGGCGGCTGATTGGTTGACGTCAGTCTGGGACCAGAATGCGGCCTTCTATGCACACTCGCCGCTCGCCGCCGCTGCGGAACAAATTTCAGGCGAGTGGTTAATTGAACTTTTTGGCCTGGCGAATGGTACGAGTGTCGGCTTTGTTAGCGGCGGCACGATGGCCAACTTTACGGGGCTGGCCGCAGGCCGCCACGCTTTGCTCGCAAAGCTCGGCTGGGATGTTGAGCGGCAAGGTCTGTTCGGAGCACCGCAAATAACCGTGGTCACCAGCGATGAATCGCACGTTTCAATTTTTGCGTCGCTGCAAATGCTGGGTCTGGGAAGCGAACGAGTTGTCAGAGTTCCGGCTGACGGACAGGGCCGCATGAGACCGGACCAACTTCGTCCGATTCTGGCCGGCATTCAAACTCCGGTCCTGGTTTGCGCACAGGCCGGCAACGTCAACACCGGCTCTTTCGATCCGGTTGTCGAGATCGCCGCTGGTGTGCGCGAGCACGGGGGCTGGCTTCATGTCGATGGGGCATTCGGTCTTTGGGCAGCGACGTCTCCGGCTCAACAGTCTTTAGCGCACGGAATTGAGTTGGCCGACTCGGTCTCGGTTGATTGTCATAAATGGCTAAACGTTCCGTACGATTCCGGACTGGTATTCGTGCGCGATCCGGCTGCGCACCAGGCCGCGATGACCCTTAATGCGTCGTACTACGTGACCGCGCGTCGCACTGAGCGTGATAACTGCAACTGGGTGCCGGAAGCTTCGCGCCGGGCGCGTGGCTTTGCAGTCTACGCCGCATTGCGTTTTCTGGGCAGTAAGGGAATCGCTGAACTCATCGATCGTTGTTGCCAGCGTGCGCGTCAAATGGCGCGGCGGCTGGCAGAAGCTCCGGGTGTCACGATCCTGAATGAGGTGGTGCTCAATCAAGTGCTGGTCCGATTTTCAGATCCTTCGGACACGGACGACGATGAATTCACCGCAAAGGTGATCGAGCGGGTTCAGGAAGACGGCACCTGCTGGCTGGGAGGCACGACGTGGCATGGCATGCAGGCGATGCGTATATCGATTTCAAACTGGTGCACAACCGAGAAAGATATCGACCTGTCGGCTGAAGCAATTCTCAGATGTGCCGGAGCCAAAGTTCGTTAGGCAATGAGCTTTGCCTCGAAAGTCTGAGAGTCTTACGTTCATTCACACCGGGCTTCAGCCCGGTGATCAAAGACCGTAAGAATCGTAGGAACCGTTTCAACGGTTTCTCCCGTGTCGTTTGCCACGCAAGTCCTTGGCACTCAATCGCCTGAGTGTTTTGAGAAGAACAAGAAACCGTTAAAACGGTTGACTAGTCTCCTCGTCTGCTGATCACCGGGCTAAAGCCCGGTGTGAATGAGAGTGCCAATTTCGGAGTTTAGGGCAAAGCTTCCCTGCGATACGGCGGCCGAGGTCTTGCACCCCTTAGCTTTGAAGAATCTGCGCTCT
>Ga0065707_10082739_pt1 | contig 12386 bp, 11 predicted proteins | sample SwiRhicommuniRL3_FD_59094 | JGI IMG/M metagenome (GOLD analysis project Ga0065707, IMG submission 59094) | Switchgrass rhizosphere bacterial communities from Rose Lake, Michigan, USA - RL3 v2 (version 2) | ecosystem: Host-associated > Plants > Roots > Rhizosphere > Soil | place: East Lansing... | reverse complement strand
GGTCAGGACTCACTGATCAGAGCCAGAAGATGACGGTGGCTGCGAGGGCGATGGCCGAGAAGTAGGCGGTGGGGCAGCGGTCGTAGCGGGTTGCGACCCGGCGCCAGTCCTTCAAACGGCCAAACATAATCTCGATGCGGTTTCGACGCTTGTAGCGTCGCTTGTCGTATTTGACCGGCGCGTTGCGCGATTTCCGGCCCGGAATGCACGGCTTTATCCCTTTCTCTTGCAGCGCGTCCCTGAACCAGTCGGCGTCATAACCCCGGTCGGCGAGCAACCACTGTGCCTTTGGCAACTCGTCCAGCAGAGCCGCAGCGCCGATATAATCGCTGACCTGGCCGGCGGGCATGAAGAAGCTCAATGGGCGGCCATTCGCATCGGTGACGGCATGGAGCTTCGTATTCATGCCGCCCTTGGTGCGGCCAATCAGGCGTCCGAGATCCCCCTTTTTACCGCCAGACTGGAAGCCGTGCGGTGCGCCTTCAGACAGGTCGCGTCGATCATCACCGTCTTGCGCTCCACGCCCGCAAAGGACAGCCCTTCCATCATCCGGGTGAAGACGCCCATCTCACCCCAGCGCTTCCAGCGGTTGTAGAGCGTCTTGTGCGGGCCATAATCCTTCGGCGCATCCCGCCACCACAGCCCGTTGCGGTTCACGAAAATGATTCCGCTCAACACCCGCCGATCATCCACCCGGGGCCTGCCATGGCTCTTGGGAAAATACGGCTCAAGCCGCGCCATCTGTTCCTCCGTCAGCCAATACAGGTCACTCACATCCAGTCTCCTCACCGGAGCCTGAATCAGATCACGCCGCTCATATCAATGGGTCCCGACCCTGGCCATGCTAACCAAATTTTTTCAGTCACATGACTACTCAGAGCCCGATCCGAAACAGCTGCAAGCCGACCCTGCACGGCACTTGCATCCTGATGGCGTAGCGGCCTTGGCCCATCTATCCACCGCCGAAATTGGAAGCAGACGGCGAGGCAGGAGTTCGATTGACAAGCTGACAGGGGGGGGCCTTATTCCTGCTTGCATCAGGTGACGAGTGAATGCACGTTTCGTGGCAGAACAGAAAAGGCAGCAGATTGCTCCCGCACTCATGGAGAGGGCCAATTGAAGCGACGGACAACGCATCCTGCGCTGTCCGTCCCCGCCTCGACTGGTGTTTTCGAAGCTTCCCTCCTGCTGCGGCTCAGGCGAGCCTGCACGAAGATTCATAGCGGTCGGCTCGGTTAAACGGCTCGACATTCAAATCATACAGTCTGCCGGCACTTTGGTCAGGGCCGAGCAGCGAAAAGGAGGAGGTTGAGGGTGCAAACTGGTCTGTCAGGCAAGACGGTCGTCGTCACAGGCGCCACGGCAAACATCGGGCGCTCGATTGCACTGCTGATGGCTGATGAAGGTGCCCGGGTCGTCGCGGTGGGACGGGATCACGAAGCGGGCGAGCGCGTGGTCGCCGAGTGTCTGCGGCGCGGTGCTACGCAGGCCACGTTCGTACCCCTCGATCTGCGCGATGAAGACGCGGGCGAAAGGCTGCTGGAGGCGGCCGAACGCACGTGTGGTCCGGTCGACGTCCTCGTCAACAATGTCGGCGGGAATGTGACAATCGGTCCCTTTGTCGAAAGCGACCCACGTACCTGGATCGGCGACCTCGACATTACCTTGCTGACCATGCTTCGGGCGACCCGCGCCATCCTGCCGGGAATGGTCGCTCGCGGCGCCGGCTGTATCGTGAACATCGGGTCGACCGCCGGAACGGTCGGAGACCAGTTGCTTGCCGTCTATTCCGCCGCCAAGGGCGCCGTCCACACCTTCAGCAAGACGCTCGCCAAGGAAGTCGGGCAAAGTGGCGTCCGGGTCAATGTCGTGGCGCCTTACGGGACCCTTCCGGACGACCCCGCGGCACTGAGCAAGGGCAGCCGCTTCCGGGAGGGAGGATTCTTCCCCACCGCTTTCGCCGGAATGGACGCCGAACAGATGTCCAGGCTTCATCGCACCGGTCCGCTCAGCCGCACCGTTGCCAAGCCGGACGAGGTTGCCTCCGCCGTCGTCTATCTGGCATCGGATTATGCGGCGTTCGTCACCGGCCAGGTCTTCCACGTCGACGGCGGGGTCCTGCTCTAGTCCTGCCTCCCCTTGGTTTGCCGGCAAACGGCGCCTGCCGATGTCCGTGTTTGCAGTCCGATAGTCCGCCGATCCGAGTAACCGCCAACGTCATGCAGCAGAAGGTCCTGACAATGAATCCCTTGCGTTTGGAACAGATGACGATGTTTGACGTGGCGCCCGAGGAGGTCGTGCAGATCGCCGCCGACCTTGGCGTCCCGCTCGTCAGCTTCTTCACCGTGGCAGCGATGCAGGGTGCTCGCACGGTAACCCACGACAACAAACGTCCGGTGCTCGAACGGCTGCGGGATGCGCCGGTGACCGTCGATACGGTCGAAGCCTTCATCCTTGGCGACGACGCGCGCCAGTTCGAGAGCGAAATTGCCCTGGGGGCGGAATTGGGTTGCCGCGCGATCGTCGCGCTGGACATTATGGCGGCGGATGACAATCAGGCCGCCGAACAGCTTGCCGGCTTGTGCGGACTGGCGCAATCCTATGGTCTGATGGTTGGGCTGGAACCGATCTCCATGGGCCGCACCAGGACCATCCACGATGCTGTCCGGGTTTTCGACCTCGCTGGAGTCAGCAATGCGCGGATCACGCTGGACCTGCTGCATGTCATGCGCACCGGGACACCCCTGGCGGAGGTCGCGCAACTCGATCCATCGCTGATCGGCTCGGCGCAAGTGTGCGATGGCGCGGCGAAAGCCCCGGATGACCTGCTCGAAGAAGCCAGTTACTCCCGTGGCATACCCGGTACAGGCGAATTCCCGATTTCCGAATTCCTCAAGCTTCTGCCGCCGGCCGTGCCGGTCGGGCTTGAGATCCCGCTTAGGTCTCATCGTGAAGCGGGCATGGCAGCGGCCCAGCGATCGCGCCTGATCGTCGAGGCAATCGCCAGGTTCGCCTGACCGCGCCTCCCTGCTGGTCCCGGTCACCTCGCCATTGAACATTCCCCGCAACCAGGGAGCAGTGGCACCCGCGCCTCGGCATAGAAGGCCGTTGTTTTGCACTTTGTTCGGCTGAAACCTCTTTCAATCAACTGCACCAGCGCCGCTTTGGCGGTGTTGCTTGTTCGGGATCAAGCTCGCAAGATCAGGCGCTGCAAAATCCCGGTGCCACCTTTTGGGCCTCCTGAGACGGAGGCCGATTTCGCCAGCTATCGCCTGGACGAAATCGTCTCTGGCCAATGGGTCAGAATCTGTGCCGCGCAAAGTCTCGGAAATCCGCCACTATTAGGACAAGACCGCCGATTGGCGCGACAACCGGATTTGTGGTGAGAAGAATGGCTCCCCGGGACGGATTCGAACCGCCGACCAACCGGTTAACAGCCGGTTGCTCTACCGCTGAGCTACCGGGGAGCAGCGCCTCATGGCGCGGGCGCGCTATAGCAGCGGGTTTTGCCGGGTTGCAAGGCTTTGCGCGCCACTAGTTCGCGAACTGCTCCATCGCGATGCGATCGTCCAGAGCGTGCTCCGGATCGAACAGCAGGGTGAGGGGAGTCGCCTTGTCGATGGCGACCGAAACCCGCGTAACTTCACGAACTTCGCGCTGATCGGCCACCGCGCTCACTGGCCGCTTGCCGGGATCGAGCACACGGAAGCTAATCTTGGTGCGGTCGGGCAAGATCGCGCCCCGCCAGCGGCGGGGACGAAAAGGGCTGATGGGGGTCATCGCGACCAGCGCCGAATCGAGCGGCAGGATCGGGCCTTCGACGGACAGGTTATAGGCGGTCGAACCCGCCGGCGTTGCCACCAGCACGCCGTCGCACACCAGCTCAGGCAGCACCACGCGGCCGTCCACGGCAACTTCGAGTCTCGCGGTCTGGCGTGTCTCGCGGAGCAGGGAGACTTCATTGAGCGCGGGGCTGCGCACGATCTCGCCGTTCCTGGTTTCGGCTTCCATCCGCAACGGCAGAACCTGAAAGCGCTTGGCGGCGGCGATGCGGGCGAACAGTCCCTCCGGCCGCCATTCGTTCATCAGAAAGCCGACCGTGCCGAGATTCATGCCGAACACCGGACGAATGCGGTGCTGGTCGAGCATGTCGTGAAGCGTCTGGAGCAGGAAACCGTCTCCGCCGAGCGCGATGACGATGTCGGCCTCATTGGCCGAGACCCATTCATGTTGCTTGCGAAGTTTTTGCACGGCGGACTGCGCCGCTTCGGTGGGCGAAGCGACCAGTGCAAAACGCTCGTCACCCCTCATCCCCCGGTGACGCTCATATGGCGGGAGACGGCGGGCGCTGCGTTGCGTTTGGCGATCTCGAAATAATGGCGGAGCGGCTTGCCGCGCATCGCTTCGTCAAGCGCCGCGTCCAGCGCGCCAGGCTCGCCCGCGCGCAGGGCCGCGCGAAGGTCCACCCGATCCTCCTGGCCAAGGCACATGTAGAGCTTGCCCTCGGCGGTCAGACGGACGCGGTTGCAGCTTTCGCAGAAATTGTGGGTGAGGGGAGTGATCAGGCCCAGCTTTGCGCCCAGCTCCTCGACGCGCACATAGCGGGCAGGGCCACCACTCGATTCCGTAAGCGGAATGAGAGTATATTTCTCCGACAGCCGATCACGTACCACGTCCAGCGGCAGGTAACGATCCGTGCGATCCTCATCGATCACGCCCAACGGCATGGTCTCGATGAGGGTGAGATCATGCCCCTCACCCGCGCACCAGCGGAGCATCGGCTCAATCTCGTCCTCGTTGAGGTCCTTGAGCGCGACCATGTTTATCTTGACGCGCAGCCCCGCCGCCTTCGCCGCCACGATCCCCTCGATCACGCGGCCCACGTCGCCGGTGCGCGTGATATAGCGAAACCGGTCCCGGTCGCGGCTGTCGAGGCTGACATTGATGCGGCGGATGCCCGCGGCATAGAGCGCCTCTGCTTCCTGCGGCAGGCGGGTGCCGTTCGTGGTCAGTGTCAGCTCATCGAGCGCGCCGGTTTCGAGGTGGCGCCCGATCATTCTGGCGAGATCGATCACCCCCCGCCGGGCCAGCGGCTCGCCTCCGGTCAGCCGGATTTTGCGTACCCCGCGCGCGATGAAGGCATCCGCGACAGTTGCGATCTCCTCAAGCGACAGGATCGCATCGCGCGGCATGAACGTCATATGCTCCGCCATGCAGTAGCGGCAGCGCAGATCGCAACGATCGGTGACCGAGATCCGCAGGTAGCTGATCCGTCTCCCGAAGCCGTCAATCAGCGTCGATTTCGCCGAAGGCGTTGCTTTGACCATAGGACACAGCTAGGCCCCAATCAGCCGATCTTCAACCCCCGGCCACGGCAGCCATGCGGAGGAGGGGCAGTGGACACCAAAGCGCAGCCGCCGTCGCTGGTCGCGGGCCGCGCCCCTTTGTTCCTGCTGTCGTTCCGGCATCGTGACGAATTGACCGCCAGCGTCGAGCGTGCCGGCTGGCAGGCAATCGCCGCGCGCCGGGCGGATTTGATCGAGCGCCGTTTCATTGCCAGCGGAGCTGGGATCGCGATCGTTGATGCGCGTGGCGCCTTCAACGAGGGGCTGGCTGCGGCAAAGCTGCTGGGCGATCCTGTGGAAGCCAATGCCGGTGCGCTGTTGGTGCTGGCATCGCGCGGCGACGTATCGAGGCTGGACGAGGTTTACGCGGCCGGCGCAACCCATTTCCTGGCCAGCCCGTTCGGCGAGCGCGAGTTTACCCAGACGCTGCGCTTTGCCGCTCGCCATGTCGCACGCCTTGGCGGAGGCGAGCAGGCGGCCAAGGTGCGCGCCGCCATGCGGGCCGAGGAAGAAAGCTGGTGGCGCTGGCGCCCAGGGAGCGTGCAGGTCGATCTTAGCCCCTCGCTGATCCGCCGCCTCCCGCCCGGGTCGGGATCAGCCCGGAGGCTCTTGCGGCTGTTCGATACGGAGGGCCGACACGCTGCGTTACAGTCCGTCCGGCGATTACGTGAGAGCGGGCGGGCGACGGCTTTCGCGCATAAATCGCCTTTTTACGAGCGGGGCCGCATCGCGCAGCATATCTACCAGGAAAGCGACGGTGCGATCGTCGGCCGCGTCGAGGAGCTCGCAAGCGGTGGCAGGCAGAGGAGCTTCGCCGGCCGCGATCCGTTGACCGGCCTTGCCGATCGCCAAAGCGCGCTTGGTTGGATCGGTCAGGCAATGGAGCAATGCAGCACGAAAGGCGAGCAATGCGCGCTCTTCCTGATCTCGGTCAGCCGCTTCGACGGCATCAATACCGCTTTCGGGCGATCGACGGGGGACGCGTTGTTGCGCACCACGGCGCGGCGGATCGAACGGCAGGCCTCCGGTTTCGCCTCCCGTCGTCACTTTACCGCGCGGCTGGCTGGGGCCGAGTTCGCGGTTGGGGTAGTGGGGCTGCGCAACAAGGGCGAGGCGCTGTTGCTGGGCGAACAGTTGAGCGAGGCGGTGTCGCGGCCAATGATTTCGGGCAGCGAGGTGGTTACCTTCTCCTGCCATGTCGGCGGCACCACCATCGAGCCGGGAGAGCGCGACCCGGCGTTGCTGCTACGCCGCGCGAGCGTGGCACTGGCTGACGCGAAGGCGGAGGATATTGCGGGCCCCTATCTGCTCGATGCGAGCGGACATGCCGCTTCGGAGATCGCCAACCGGCTCGAAATCGATCTTCGTAGTGCGCTGGAAAATGACGAGATCGAGATCCTGTTCCAGCCCCAGCTCAGCATCACCACGGGTGCGGTGATTGGCGTCGAGGCGCTGGCGCGCTGGCAGCATCCGATGTTGGGGGAATTGGGGGCAGCGCCATTGTTCGCCGCGGCCGAGCGCTCCGATTTCCTGGTACAGCTTTCGCGGCACATCCAGCGCAAAGCGCTCAAGATCGCAGCCGAAAACTCCAAGACCTTCCGCTGGCTGCGCCTCGCGGTAAACGTTACTGCCGCCGACATCGGCGAGCCGGGGTTCGTTGAAGATTTTCTCCGGATGGTCGATTCCAACGGTTTCGACCGGAAGCGCGTGACGGTGGAGGTTACCGAAGGCGGGCTGATCGAGGATCTAGCCACCGCCGCGACCATGCTGTCGGCCTTGCGCGGCGCGGGGTTGCAGGTGGCGATCGACGATTTCGGGACCGGCTATTCAAGCCTCGCCTATCTGAAAGCACTGCCCCTCGATTATCTCAAGATCGACAGCCAGCTTTCGCATGACATCACGGGCTCCGCACGGGGGCGGGTGGTGGTGACCAGCGTGATCGAAATGGCGCGCTCGCTCGGGCTTTCGGTTGTGGCCGAGGGCGTGGAGGACGAGGAACAGCTTGCCATGCTCGCCGAGGCTGGTTGCAACGCCTATCAAGGCTTCATTTTCTCGCCCCCGATCAGCGCGAAAGATCTTGGGAGGCTGATGCGCGGGGAAGGGGTGTCGGCACAACAAGCGGGCAAGCTCTAATATAGCAAGACCGGGCGCCGTTCCTCACCCCACGCCGCCTCATCCGGCACGGTCAGCGCATCGAGATCGCCGGCTTCCGCGCCCGCGTCATCCACCCATTCGCGCAGCAACTGCGAGCCGTTGATCACATCGATCGCGAGCTTGTCGAAAACATATTCATACGGGAAATCCCGCCAGAGATCATAGTCGGGATATAGTCGCCGGATCGCCTTGAAGGCGAGCGCCTGAAGGCGCCAGGGGCGGAAGGCGGGATGATCATATGCCGGGCCTTCGGCATGGATGAAGACGCCGCTACAGAGCTGGCCGACATGCTTATGGAAGGTCGGCTGAAACCATATTGCCCTCAGTGCACAGCCGTTGAGCCAGTGTGGAGCGAGGCGGTGCATCTCGGTGATCACGGCTCGGGCATCGATGTCCGGCGCGCCGAACAGCTCCAGCGGGCGGGTGGTACCACGCCCTTCGGACAGGGTCGTGCCTTCGAGCATCACGGTGCCAGCATAGGCGCGAGCCATATTGACGTTGGCGGCGTTCGGGCTGGGGTTGACCCAAGGCCGCACGGGCGGCCAGCCGAAGCCGGGCGCGGCCTCGGGTTGCCAGCCTTCCATTGCGATCACCTGATACTCGACGTTGAGCTTGAACTGATCGATGAACCATCGCCCCATCTCGCCCAACGTGAGGCCATGGCGCATCGGCATCGGCCCCGCGCCGACGAAGCTTTCCCAGCCCTGCCGCAACGTCAGGCCCTCGATCGGACGTCCGGCGGGATTGGGCCGATCGAGCACCCATACCGCCTTGCCATGCTCCGTGGCGGCTTCGAGCACATACAGGAGCGTCGTGACAAAGGTGTAGATGCGGCAACCGACATCCTGCAGATCGACCAGCATCACATCGAATCTGTCCATCGACTGCGCGGTCGGGCGGCGGACCTCGCCGTAGAGGCTGAACACTGGCACGCCGTAGATCGGATCAGTGAAGTCCGGCGATTCCATCATATTGTCCTGCAGATCGCCGCGCACGCCATGCTGTGGGCCGAACACCGCCGAGATGTTCACCCCCGCCGCGACCAGAGCGTCGAGACTATGGGTCAGATCCGCCGTCACCGAGGCGGGATGCGCGAGCACGGCGACACGCTTGCCCGCCAGCGGCGCGCGCAGCCTGGGATCGGCCAGCAGCCTGTCGATACCGAATTTCATGAACCGCCTGCTGCCGGGAGTTCGAGCGCAAAGCAATCGGGATGATGGAAATCGGGCTTGCCCGGTGGATGCGCAAGTGCCCAGTAGGACTTGGCGCCATCGCGGGTTTCGATCACGGCGGACAGGCCGATTGTGACCACCGGGCGATCGGGTAGCGCGATATCCGCAGTCAGCACCAGTCGATCATCGTTTCTCTCCACGCCGATCTCGGGCGGATTTACCTCGGCGTCGCGCATCCCCTCGCGATGGCGATCGAAGTGATAGGCCGCCCATTCCGTCGATGGCGATAAATTATATTCCAGATAGGAAGCCTGATCTGCGAAGCGGGCGAACGCCTCGAAACAGGTGTACCGCCATAGTCCGTCCAAGCGCGCCGGCTGTGCTCGTGCTGGTATGGACAGATCATCGATCCGGCCACGCACCATATATTCGAGCCTGAGCGCGTCCATGCTCGACCAGGTCACCTCGACGCCGATATCGAATGGTGGACGCGCGACACCCGGATGGGGGACCAATGCGCGTTTCGCCAATACCCTACTCAATGGCTCACCCCCATGCTAAGCGCCGCGCGCCATGACCCAATATAAATCCGATCTTCTGCGCCTGCTTGCCGAGCGCGGTTACATTCATCAAGTCACCGATGCCGCCGGGCTGGACGCGCTCGCCGCGAAGGAGATCGTTCCCGGCTATATCGGCTTCGACGCGACCGCGCCTTCGCTGCACGTCGGCAATCTGGTTTCGATCATGCTTCTGCGCAGGCTCCAGCAGGCCGGGCACAAGCCGATCGTGATCATGGGCGGCGGCACCACCAAGGTCGGCGATCCATCCGGCAAGGACGAGGTGCGCAAGCTGCTGACCGACGAAGGGATCGCCGCCAATATCGCCTCGATCCGCACCGCATTCGAACGCTTCCTGACCTTTGGCGACGGGCCGACCGACGCCGTCATGGTCAACAATGACGAATGGCTCTCGAAGCTCGGCTATATCGAGCTGCTGCGTGACGTCGGCACACATTTCACCATCAACCGCATGCTTACCTTCGATTCTGTGAAACTGCGGCTGGATCGGGAGCAGTCGCTCACCTTCCTCGAATTCAACTACATGATCCTGCAGGCCTATGATTTCCTGGAGCTTTCCCGCCGCCACGGCTGCCGGTTGCAGATGGGGGGATCGGATCAGTGGGGCAATATCGTCAATGGCATCGAGCTCACACGCCGCATCGACGGCAAGGAGCTTTACGGGGTGACAACCCCGCTTATCACCAAGGCGGACGGATCGAAGATGGGCAAATCGGTCTCCGGCGCGATCTGGCTCAACGAGGCTCAACTGTCGCATTATGATTACTGGCAGTTCTGGCGGAACACGGATGACCGGGACGTTGGCCGCTTCCTCCGCCTGTTTACCGACATCCCGCTCGATGAGATCGCCCGCCTTGAAGGGCTCGGCGGCGCGGAGATCAATGAAGCCAAGAAGATCCTCGCCACGGCGGCCACTGCATTATGCCGTGGCGACGGGGCTGCCGAGGAAGCCGCCGAGACGGCGCGGCGCACGTTCGAGGAGGGCGTAAGCGGCGCGGGTCTCCCCACGCTGACCGTCGAGGGCGGCCGGATCGGCCTGGTGGACGCTTTGGTCGGGCTTGGCCTGGTATCGTCAAAGGGCGAAGCGCGCCGGCTTATTCGTGGCGGCGGCGCCAGAGTTGATGGTAAACAAATCATGGACGAGGATCACGAGATCCTTATCATGGATCAATCGTTACGGGTGTCGGCCGGCAAAAAAGTACATGGTTTACTGAATTGATTACTAGCTTGCTTACTGTAGCGATATTTGAAATAATTACGATCTTTGGGGGATAAATTGGGAAGGATTTTGGCGTATAGACGCTAAGTGGGGGAGCGCGGCGAAGCAATTGTAGGAGCATGGGATGACAAGCCCCGCCACGTCCGACTTCAGTGATCAGCGTCGTTCCGATCGGGACGAGGTATTCTTGCGTACCGTGCTTGCGGTGGGCAAGAAAAACGGGATCAGCGCGCAACTTGTCAACATGTCAGCCCATGGTTTCATGGCGCGAACGATCGAGCCGATGGCTCAGGATGCCAAGCTGCGTATATTGCTTCCCTTCGCTGGCGAAGTTTCGGCGATCGTAGTCTGGTCGCTCGGTGGCCGCATCGGCTGTTCGTTCGAAATCCCGTTCGAGGACCGCGAATATCCGAAGGTGCTCGCGGCGATAAAAACCGCCAAGCCCAACTGGCAGTTCGCAACGGGCTGAAGCGACCCGCGCTCAGCCCGATCCTGTAGAAGTCCCAAACCAACCTTCGACAACATCGGTGGCGACCGGACATTACCCGGCCCGTAATAATCCCACAGCAGCATCCCGATCGAAGAGATAGAGCGCGATCCGTGCCGCCTGTCCCCGCTCGGCGCTAAGACCTCCGTCACGATCCACCAGCAACCGCGCGTCCGCCGTGGCCTTTTCGATCAGCATGCTTACCTGCTCCGGGCTCGCCAGCCGGAAGCCTGCATCGCCCGATTGCCGCGTCCCCAATATCTCGCCCGCACCACGCAACCGCAGATCCTCCTCGGCGATCCTGAAACCGTCATTGGTCTCGCGCATCAGTGCAAGCCGCGCCCGCGCCGTCTCGCTCAATATAGACCCTCGCAGCAGTAGACAGACCGAGCGTTCGTGACCTCGGCCCACCCGTCCGCGAAGCTGATGAAGCTGGGCGAGCCCGAAGCGCTCCGCCCCCTCGATGATCATCAGCGTCGCATTGGGCACATCGACGCCGACCTCGATCACCGTTGTGGCAACCAGTACGGCCAGCCGCCCTGCCGCGAAATCGGCCATGACGGCATCCTTCTCCGGCCCCTTCATCCGGCCGTGGACGAGGCCAATCCGATCTCCAAAGCGCGTCTTCAAGGTCTCCGCCCGAGCCTCGGCGGCGGCCATGTCGCTGGTTTCGCTCTCCTCGACCAGCGGGCAGACCCAATAAGCCTGTCCGCCGTTGCCGATATGCCGGCCAAGCGCTTCGGTGATCTCGTCCAGCCGTTCGGCCGACATCACCCGCGTCTCGATCGGCTGGCGGCCTGGCGGCATTTCGTCCAGGCGGCTCACATCCATCTCGCCATAATGGCTGAGGGTGAGCGTACGCGGGATCGGGGTCGCGGTCATCACCAGCATGTGCGGCGCGTGCTCGGCCTTGTCGGCGAGCATCATCCGTTGCGTCACACCGAAGCGGTGCTGCTCGTCGACCACGGCCAGCCCGAGATTGCGGTATCCGACCCCTTCCTGAAAGATCGCGTGGGTGCCGATCAGGATATGGATCGAGCCATCGGCCAGCCCCATGAGCGTCGCCTCACGCGCCTTGCCTTTCTCGCGCCCGGTCAGGATCGCAACATTGATCGGCAGGCCGGCGAGCATCCGGCTGAGATTGTCGAAATGCTGGCGCGCGAGGATTTCGGTCGGCGCCAGCAAGGCGCCCTGCGCGCCCGCCTCAACGGCGACCAGCAACGACATCAACGCCACCAGTGTCTTGCCCGAGCCGACATCGCCCTGAAGCAGCCGCAGCATTGGCGCCGATTGCTGGAGATCGCCCTCGATCTCGGCGATTGCCCTCCGTTGCGCGCCGGTCGGCGAGTAAGGGAGCCGCAACAGGTCGCGCAGGTGGCCGTCGCCCTTGAGCGCCAGGCCCCGCCGCCTGCGCGACGAAGCCCGCACCAG
>Ga0065707_10082738_pt1 | contig 12390 bp, 11 predicted proteins | sample SwiRhicommuniRL3_FD_59094 | JGI IMG/M metagenome (GOLD analysis project Ga0065707, IMG submission 59094) | Switchgrass rhizosphere bacterial communities from Rose Lake, Michigan, USA - RL3 v2 (version 2) | ecosystem: Host-associated > Plants > Roots > Rhizosphere > Soil | place: East Lansing... | reverse complement strand
GTAGACGCTGCCTAAATGAGTTTGCGGCGTGAAATCCTCCAAATAATAACCAAATATAGGTTCATAGGGAGCAATGGAACTTGCCAACTCCATAAATCCAGTCTGGGGGCTGATCTCTGCAAGACGTCGGACTGGAAAGGTGTGTCCGCTCTGGATTTTCCCAAATATGGAGTTTGATGAGCTAACATCAAATTCACGTAGGTGAACATCAGCTGCAAGAGAAAAATATGAGACTAGAGATAAAGTTGTCAAAAACGCGAATACGGGAAAATACACCATTTCTCGCGTTTGAAGGAAGAAACGTTCCAATTGAAAAACGCCCACGATCACGAGCGGCAGAATGAACGTTGATGCAAAGCGGACATTGATGTGCAGCGATCTAAAGACCGGTAATTGTTTGGAAATTGTGTAAAAAAGTCCTTTTGCAAATGTCAGCTCAAGCGTGACCCAAATGGAAATTACAAGCACAACAAGGGTGGGGATCACAGAGCGATCCAGTGTCAATTTCTTGCTTGCTCGAAGAGACATGATCGCATGAGCCAGCCCGATTAATAGAAAATAGATTAGCAGCGGTGACAAACTGATATCGGTCTCCCAAATCCCATACTTAGCTCCGGTAAAGTTGGCAAGCGCGCCAGATAGAAACTCCGGGTTTTGGCCTCCCAAAATCAACATCGGCTCGAAGAACATCACGCCCAGAAGTTGTGCGATCAAACTCATCAGAGCCTGCAACAAACCAACAGCATAAACATCGCTGAGCTGTCGCGGAAAATGTCCCATGAAAGACATGGTTGCATAGATTTTTGAAGCTGTTATCAATCCCGCGAGAGAGATAGCACAGATCCCCGTCATCGCAAGTCTCCTTGCGTCCGGCAGGTCGGGCTTATATAAACGAAGGATTGGCAGAACGATGCAAAAAGATAAGGTAAGAATAACGATGAGATAAAACCCCGCCTGATAAACCATTAATGCGATTAGCATACCGCTAACAGCCGCATTATACACAAACGGATGATGACGGTCGGTGAGCGCATATAGGATAATCGCACAGAGGGGAAACAATTGATAGCCCATTTGACCGGCGATTAGATGCTCGATGGAGAAGCCATTACCAATAAAGAACATCGCCCCAAGTACACTGGACGCCCAACTGAGTTCCAGTCGCTCATGAAGTACTTTATAGAAAAAATGATAGCCTGCCAGACAGATTAATAATGTACTAACTAAGACCGCGGACCATGGATTCATCCACAACGCCAAAATTTGAACAAAGGAGTATTCCAGGTGTTGCGGATTGGGAAACGCCGGAAGTCCGCCGCCGAAACTGGGTGTGTACCATTGAATTGTTAAGCCATTATTGCGAATATGTAATCCTGTATCGATTAAGCGCGGAATAAAATATTCATAGTCGTGTCCTACGAGAGGATAATCCCGGTTCATCACCAGGATGATGATCACGCTGATCAAGATGCCGAATACGAGGGCTTGCATGTCGCGAAGAAGCGTGTTCTTCGTGTCACTATTCATGTTTTTACCCAGATCCCCAGCAATGACCTGCCAAAACGATAACCAATGATTCGATCGAATAGCCTTGAGACTGGGATGAGATATGAATCCCAGAATTTGATCTGTGCGATGGCTGGCAAGCTGCGGGTCAGCAGAAACCGGTTAACAAGCGAAGTTGCCATTCCGACTGAGTCAAGATACACCAGTTGCACCAACCGGCAATTGACGGGTGTCAGGGAACTATATGCTTTCTTGTCATACCGGCGGTGATGTCCGATTGCGCGGTCGAAAGGGCTGTAGAGAAAATTGAACGCTGGAGAAAGCGCAATAAGAGTTCCGCCTGGAGAAAGGCGAGCCGCAGCTGCCTCCAACTCCGCGCGATCGTCTTCGATATGCTCCAGCACGTCGATGTAGATGAATGTATCAATGCGGCTTCCAGGCAGAATATCCGACACAAATCCGCCTTGCGTATGACAACAGGCTGGAATTCTCTTGCTGGCAATAAGCCGGTCGATCTCGGATCTTAAGGTGGAGTCCGGTTCCAGACAGATCCACTCCTCTTGGGTTCCATCACACAGCACCACAGTCGTTCCCCCGAGACCCGCACCCACTTCGACAACTCGTCGACCAAAATAAGGGCGTATGATTGAGGCGTAATATTTCTTCCAGTTCACGGCATGAGCGAAAATGGTCAATTCCTGCCCAACGTAAACTCGGTTAGTGGACATAGATTTGTTCCAAATCGAGTAGATAATCCTGAAAATCTTTCGCTGGAATGAACAATTTGCTGCTCCGATAATTCAGCGAGAAAAACGCGAGCATAGAGAGCAGGAAGATTGCCTGAAACATAATGAGCACAATGCCGATGGCTACACTGGTTGCCCAGCCGGGAATCGCAAGTGGGGTGAGATATTTGATGTACAAGAGAACCACGAAACCAATAATGCCGATAAGAATGACCAGGAGTGCAAATAGCATGAGACGCACCGTCAGGATTTCGATGTACACAGAAATCGCGCTGAGCCCGTGAATGATGAGCATCGTGAAATTCATGTTTGAAGTTCCGTAGTAACGTTTTCCACGTTCAGTTCTTATGCTTGACCACGGAATGTTTGCCCGCATAACACCCGCCGCAAAATGATTCCAAACCTCAGGCAGGTGTGCCACCCGATCCAACAGACCGGCGGGAATCAGTGAAAAATTGCCATGGGCGATCTGCCTGCCGGTCAGAAGCTTGAAGAGCACCTTGTAAAGGAAATAAGAAATGCGGAAAACCCAATTCTCAGAGCGGCGCGTTCGTCTGGCAAAAATGATACGTTCCGGGGCGTTTAGACTTTCCTGCAAGAGTCTTGCGATATCCTGAGCCAGATCTTCACCGTCCGCATCCATGATGATAACCATGTCTCTGTCCACATTTGAGTTGATATAGGCAATCCCAAGGGCAATCGCTTTTTGATGTCCTAGGTTACGAGCAAGATGCAGCACGCTGATCTTTCGAAGATGCTTATACTTCGCAGTCTCGAAGTCGATGGCAGAAAGAGATTGTGTCGATCCGTCATCGATTGCGATGATGTCAATGCTGACATTATGTAGACCAACGGCGCAGTCGTCAATATCGTCGACTAATCGCACGAATGAACGCCAATCGTTATACACGGGCGTCAGGATAATAATCTTCATTGAGGACCTCATAGCTGCAATGTTCTTGCTGAGTGCCGCACGCATTTGGCGTATCTAAACGAATAATTTGAATTTTGGCATGCAAGAGCAATCGAAAAGTTTAGTTACGTTTGTTCCACATGCGTGAGCTAAGCGTAGCACGCCGCGCAGCGGCAGTGTGGACAAGCGGCAGTCGAAGGGATCTTTACCTTCTTCTTAACCACCTGCCTCCCGCGAGGAGGGATATCAAAATAAATGCTACTGCAATCCACGAGAACGCCGTTTGATCTGTTGCAATGCCAATCGCAAGAAATGCAATCCCAAGAATTAGAAAAGCGCTTGAATATTGTTTGAAGGACCGTTTTGTCATATCGTTATTATACATAATGTTTTTTCTTTGTGCCTCTTCTGGAACCATAAACTTTTAATGTGTAAATCATTGCCATCGGTTAAGTTTGTGTAATAATAAGAAATATGCTCCGCAGTCTGAAATGCGGTTGCGATCCATTAACGATAAAGAGGTGAATGATGCGAGTTTGTGTTCTCACAGATGAAGTGATCGAGGATTTTGACCCGGCGCCTTATATGCAGGGCTTCGATTGGGAAATGTTTACGGTGACGGACCCTGTACTGGATGTTCTGCGCGAGCTGCATGAACGCAGGGCATTCGATGTGTATATCAATCTTTGCGAAGGCTACGAAAAGGACCCGGACTCAGAATGGCAGTATCAAGGCCTTGACGTGGTACGCGCCCTCGAGGACTTGAATCTTCCCTTTACCGGTGCGGACTCAAGATTCTTTGACCCAACCCGTGAAGAAATGCAAGCCGCCGCCGATGCTCATGGAGTTGGTTTTGCAAAGGGCTATCGAGTGGCAGGTGTCGAAGAAGCACGACGACTGGTCAAGAACCTGCGTTATCCGATCATGGTCAAACATCCCAAGAGCTACGGAAGCACGGGCATGTTCAAGGAATCCCGCGTGGATACCCCCGATGAGTTGGTGAAACAGGTCGAGCGCATATGTAATGAATTCGGTGCCGCCCGTATGGAAGAATTCATCGTTGGCAGGGAATATAACGTTCTGGTCGTGGATAACCCGGATGATCCTGAGAATCCCATCGCCTATCCACCTGCTGAGTTGATCTTTCCGGATGGGGAGGAGTTCTGGCACACCGATATCAAATGGGACTACAACATCCCCTTCGATTTCAAGGAAGTTACCGAGCCGGACTTGCGTTCACAATTGCAGGATACTGCAATCCGTATGTACAAGGCCATCGACGGTGTCGCCTACGGTCGTTGTGATATCCGTAGGAATGAAGAGGGAGAGCTGTTCATCCTGGAGATCAACCCCAATCCGGCGATCATGCTGAAACCCAAGGAATATGGTCCGGCAGATTACATGATCCTTTACGATGAAGGTGGCTACAAGCTTTTCTTCGAGCGCATCATCGGGCACGCGCTTGCGCGCCACAGAATGAAGACAGCCGCGAAATAGCCTCACAGAGTGCCGCATAATTACCTGAACTCAAGATTTGAATTTCAACATACAAGAGCACTTGAAAAGTTTAGTTATTTATGAGACAAGAGGTAAACTAGCAGTTTCTGAATTTCTTTCGTACGCTCGGCAGTGGACGATGCAGTTGTAAGTACAGCTGCGTCGTTCATGTTTTCTGCACCGATCATCATGCCTTCGGCTTCTGCCAGAGCCGCAAAAATCCTTCGCAGTAGCTGTTTTGCTTCCGACGGAGTTTGCCCAATCGCTTCGAGAGTTTTGGCGATCTGAACGGTATGTTGTGTGAAATGCGCCTCGTAGCGATGCAGTCTGTGCTGGATCGGAAAACGTGTTTCCTCCCAGAAGGTGGATGGCAGGTCAATTTCCTCGTCCGTGATGGTGCTCAATTCTTCCACGATCGTTCGATGCAGATCCCGGTGATACGCGACCATGCCGTCAAGTGGACCCTGTGTCAGCGCCAGATAATCCTCGTCGCTGATGCCGGCTAGCCGGTCCGCATCCTGGTCAGGGACCTTGTCAGGCGTCCACGTTCCGGCGCGGTGTTTTTCAAGGGCGTAGCGCACCGTGATCGAAAAGTTGATCTCTGTCCCCAGCATCTGGGCATAAGTTTTCTGCACGGGCCATTCTCCCTCTGCCGGTGGGCGCTCTGCATTCGAGAGTCCCAGGATCGCCGCTTGCAAGTCAATGTAGGCGGCATGGTATTGACCAAGAATATGCTGGGGCGGCTGTCCGCTGGAGCCGCATGGATTCAAAGGTCACAGCAAGGTGACGCAACTCCTGCTGCGTTACGAAGAAGGCGAAGCGGATCCCTTCCTCGTCATGGTCTTTCCAGGCCCATTCGCCATCCAAAGCTTTTTCGGAGAGCGGCAGCATGAACCTCGCAAAATCCTGCACTGCCTGGTTTAATTCAGAACTGAACATAGATCCTCACACATACAGATCGCAGAACGGGAAATCTATTCTATTTTCTCAGCAAGGGACTCCAGGTATTGCAGGACCCGCAGCGCTTCGTCGCCACCAACTTTGGCATGCGCGATCAGTGGGATGCCATGCGGTCCCGGCGTGTGAATTGCTTCGGGATACGCCCTCAACGCCGCTTTGACGATCTCAAGTTTGCCAAGCATGGCTGCCGCAAACAGATCGAGACGAGCTCCCTTTTGCAGAAGATATTCCGCGATGTCCCGCTCTCCCATATGGGCTGCCGCCCCCAATCCCGTTTCAAAGTCGCCGCCACCCCAATCCCAGGTGGAATTGACCAAAGCTGGCTCCTGCGCCAGCATTTCCATCACGCGATTCAGGTCTGCATGTGATTTGACGACAAATTCCTGAACAAGTTTTGCATCCAAAGCTGGTTTTGTTTCCATCATAAGCTCCTCTAAAGTTACAAAGTGTCGCACAAGCGCCGCAGTCCTGTGGATAATTTCCCAAACTTTAGGTTTGAAATTCAGCCTTTAGATTCATGTAAAAAGTTTACTTAATTATGAGACAAGCGACAAATCTGCGTTCGCCGATTATATTTGGGTTCATCAAATAATCATAGCTACCCTGGAACTGTCGCGTTGCCGGAGGTACCGAAAGAATTACGGACATGGTCTTCACTCAGAGGACGCGCCATCAATTGTGGCGGGTTATTGCGTCTGTGCTATCTACAACCACATGATGGCAGCGTTTGGACCTCGTCATACTTTTGGTCTTCATCCGTCAAGAGATCTGAAGGATTGTTTCTGAGCGTCATCTCAAAAAACGACAGCAAATAGTCGTCGACAATAGTCGTGACGCGTTTTCCATTGATTGGACCCTTGAGCCCCAGCTGGGAAGCTAGTGGCGACAGAAGCGGAAGGTCGCTGAAATCGTAATGCGCCGTGCCTTCGATATAAACTGCACCGATTGCGGCTTTTGAGTTTTCATAAAAGGGCTGGAACTGTTGATTATTGAGGCTGTCCACATCGTCTGCCCAGCGTTGACTGAACATAAAGAACGCAGGTTGTGTCACGCCGCCCTCCAGCACCGGGACGGAAACAGGGCGCATGAACGGGTCCATTCCGAGCAGGGCTTTGCAGCGAGGGTCAGTCCCACAAAATTGGACTGCCGCGCCGCCCCCGGTGGAATGTCCGTACACCCCGACATTGTCGATATCCATGGAATGGAAGAACAAACTTTCGGGATCTCCGTTTTGCTCGGTCATAAAATCGAGTGCGAATCCAAGATCCGCAGCCCATTGGTCCGCGAGCTTGTGCGCAGCAGTATCGTACTCTTCGTCTGGGGCACCCGACGGCAGCGCGGCTGGATTGTTCTTTGCGATCGTTCCATCCTTGAACACGGTGACGACCGCTCCGTACGTGTGCTGCACGCCGACGACGATGTATCCATGGCTGGCAAGCTGTAGTGCCTGCCCGCTGTTTTGAGCATTGAAACCTTTCCAGCCGTGCGAGAACAGAATGATTGGATATCCCTCATCAGGTGCAGCGACCCTGGAATCTTGATATGCCGGTATTTTGACCAGGGCAAGATGATCGAGGAAGAATGACGGGAATTTCAGGAGATCTGCTGAAATGGAGCGGCCATAGACGTCGGCATGGCTCATCCAGGGAGCGAACTCATCCGCTGGACTCGGCTCCGACGGGTACCAGATCTGGATCTGAAACCGCCGCGCTTCGTCCTTGCCCGAATACAATTCCCGGCGCGCTGTGTCCGTCAATTCATAGATTGTTGTGCCAATCTGGTATGGACCGTCTGGCGCAGGGATGGATGGCACAGGGAGCAGGATCGGCAGGATTGTCGAAATCGCTACCAGGAGCAGCACCAGGATGGATGCAGTTTTCCATCCCACGGCTGAGGGGATTCCCTTTAATGTGCTCAGTGCAAGCAACGAAGTGATCATATACAGGGGAATCATTTGCCAGCGATAGCCCTCCACGCCAAAATGAAGGAGCATGGCGAATAGAGCGCCGATGGGCAGGGAGCGAATCGCCCACGGACGCGGTGGGCGCCAGATCAAAAAAACTGCCAGCAGAATCGGAATGATGATTTCGAATAGACGCATGCTTCGGTTACTTAAGGTAGGCGTGTGGGTAAATTCCCTGCCTGACCTCTTCGGTCAAGCGGGTGAATGCCGATAATGCGATCTCGGCATCCTTCTCACTTAACAAATGGCTGGAACGAGCCACTTCAAACTCATCCATATCCAATTCGAATAACCTCCCATCTGGAGAAAGCCAGATGTCGAGAAACCAGTCCGTCATCTGATACGAGTCGGACCTTTTGATCAGGGGTGTTCCAATGTCTGAATAATATCCAAGCAGTTGTCGATTCTCGTCCAGGAACTGCAGCAGGTTGAAATGCTCGTGAAAAAAGTAGATTTTGGTAATGCCCGTCGTACGCTGTTCTTCGGAAATGAAGCTATTGGACCGAAGACTCTGCGTAAGGCTCTCGGCGATATCGTCCGGGAAGATTTTAAAGGTCTTTAGATAGTGCTCATCCTCGGAAACAAGATCCTCCACAAATTGCTGGAGTCCTTTTCCCGGGCGGATATAGTCAATCCGGACTTCTTGGGGCTTTGTCATGCCGGTTGAATACCTTCCTGCCCGCTGGCATACGCCTGCGCGTAAACGGTATTCGTAACCAGCATCAAATAGGCAGAATAGGGGATCATTAGAAACGGAATGATGCAGATCAACACAATCGTGAACATTGCCACCTGCAACACGAATGCGAAGATGAAGGATGTCACGATGATGATTGCATAGGCGACGATGAACTGCCCGATTGCCTTGCGGAATATCGACCACCATTCCCGGAACTCGAAGGCTGCCTGGAAGGAACGCTTTGCGGCAACGTGAGCCTGCGCAGCCGACAGGATGACTCCGTACGGCAGGGCGAGGATACTGAAAACGGAGAAGATAGCCATTCCGAGAACGAGAAAGAGTCCACCGACCGGCGCCAGGGATTGCGATCTTTCATCGGCCAACGCGGCAAAACCAGCTGACCCGGCAAAGATCGAGATCATCCCGCATCCCATCAGGATCAGAAGCGGCAAAGACAGAACGAGTTGAGCGCTATACAGCCGAAGACCGTCCATGAACATTTCCGACCAATCGCTGCCTTGCCATGCCGGCATCGACGCCGCCTGTTTCTCGTGGATGATCTGGCGCATGATCTTCGTTGTGTATCCCATCAACAGAATGACAGGCAGGATGGGAATGACAAACCCTGCCAGCATCAGCGCGCATGCAATAAGAAATTGTTTCCGTGATTCAGCATCCCGCACGGGGAAGAGCAATGTTTCCTGAAAGTTGTTCATGGATTTTCCTATGTGTGAAGGTGTTGTGATGCCCACGCGGAATATTGTACATGAAATTTTCAGCTTCCTGTAAAATGGCACCTATAGGGAGTGTCTAATTGCGTGTGGCTAAGAAGAATCTAGCCCATTCTTTTGGACACTCTCCATCCACAAAGGAGCTATCGTGATCCTCTTCGCGGCTAGCATTTTTCTTTCAGCATTTCTTCTCTTTCAATTGGAACCGATGATCGGGAAGGTCATCCTGCCATGGTTTGGCGGTACGCCCGCCGTTTGGTCAACGCTTATGTTGATCTTCCAGGTGCTGCTCACAGGAGGATACGCGTACGCCGCCTGGCTGATTCGTCGCGTCAAACGTACATCTCTGGTTCACACGGCGCTTTTAATTGTTGCGGTGATCGTGCTCGTCATTCGTGGCTTTGCCGGCGAATCGCCCATCCTTCCCTCCATCTCTGCCTCCACCCAAAATACTAGTTCTCCAATTCTCGAGATCACAGGGTTATTGTTTTCCTCGATTGCCTTCCCATTTTTTATTCTTGCCTCGAATGGTCCCCTGATCCAGGCCTGGTTCAGCCGCGTTCAGCAAGATCGACCCTATGCGCGCCTGTATGCGCTTTCCAACGTTGGCTCGTTGCTTGGTTTGCTCACGTACCCTGTTTTGACCGAGCCCAATTTCAGTCTCCGTCTTCAGGGTCAGATCTGGTTCATTGGTTTCCTTTTCTTCGGATTATTGACCTGTTGGATCGCGTTCTACAGTGGACGCGCTGCGATTCCGCTTCCCGGGATGTCGCTGCCCCATTCCGTCAAAACCGATGGATTTCCATCCTTTTCTCTGATGTCATTATGGCTTGGCCTGAGCGCGACAGCATCTTTGTTCCTTTTATCTGTGACCAATCAAATTTCGCAGGAGGTGGCGGTGATTCCATTTCTGTGGATAGTACCGCTCACGATCTACTTACTCTCGTTCATAGTGACATTTTCAGATGACCGCGCATATAACCGCAAATTCTATTCGTTCTTATTTATCGTTTCTGCGATAGTAGTCCTTTTCGTCATGCTCAATGCAACAAAGTTGCATGTCTACTGGCAAATCTTTGCCTACTGTTTGCTCTTGTTTGCCGCATGTATGCTTTGCCATGGCGAGCTGCACTTGCTGCGACCTTCTGCTGAACATCTGACCGGCTTTTATTTGATGGTATCCATGGGTGGCGCGTTCGGGGGAATTTTTGTCAGTCTGATTGCACCCCTGATTTTTAATGGTTATTGGGAGTTCTTCGTTGGGCTGGCACTGTTGATCTCCATCCTCGTTACCATACTTCGTTCGGACCATGATTACACTGCCCGCGCCAGATTTGTTTTCACTGTTTTCGTACTGGTGACAGCCATGTTGATGGTCCTGAGCACCTATTTTTCCGGCGCACTGTTCACAAGGCGAAATTTCTACGGCGTGATTCGCGTTCGCGAAATTATTGTAGATGGCTCGAACGAACCTGCCTATGTGATGGCGCATGGGATTACCGTTCATGGATTGCAGTTTATCAACCCCGAAATGCGTGACCTGCCCACCACATATTACGTCAGTCAGGCTGGTGCGGCACTTGCGATCTTGAATCACCCGCGTTACGGCAATGGTCTGCGTGTTGGCATGCTCGGAGTCGGTGCAGGAACTCTCACCGCTTACGGTCAGCCTGGCGATCTCTATCGTCTGTATGAGATCAATCCGGTTGTCATTGACCTTGCTGAAGGGTATGGTGGATATTTTTCATTTGTCAGGGATAGTCAGGCAGATGTAACGGTGATTCCCGGCGATGCTCGTATTTCGCTCCAGCGCGAACTCGATCGAGGAAAAGCGCAGAGTTTCGATGTGCTGGTTCTGGATACATTCAGCAGCGATGCAATTCCTATCCACCTGCTGACGAAGGAAGCGTTTGCCTTATATCTGGCTCATCTCGCCCCGGATGGGATTATCGCCGCTCATATAACAAATTTGCACTTGGATTTGCAGCCCGTCTTCTGGCGATTGGCAAAGTATTATGGCCTGAGCATGGCTCAGGTCAATTATGCCGGTGATTCAAACGGCGGGTATGCCTCACTTTGGATTTTGCTCTCGCGTGACCCTGCGCTCCTGCAAATTCCCGCTGTTAAGGAGCATTCCATTGATTTGAATGGATATTCCACAAGTATCCAGTTATGGACCGATGATTACAGTAATTTGTTTCAGATATTGAAATAACAGGTCAGTATAAAGGCGGTGTCTTGCACGCTTATAAGACCACTCCTACTACAGCAACAAAATGTGCCGCTGCAGCAAGCATGACGAAGATGTGCCAAATTTCATGGAATCCGAAAACGCCAGGGACGAAATTGAAGATCCTCGTGATGTAAACAACCGCACCAAGAGTGTAGAGTACCCCGCCGGCGATCAACCAGCTGATGACCCACACAGGCAGGACCGCCAGCATTTGTCCGATCGCGGCGATGCACAGCCAGCCCATGATCAGGTAAATCCCGGCATTGAGCCAGCGCGGGGCGCGGATGTAAAACACTTTGACGATGATTCCGATCAAGGCCAGTGACCAGATGATGCTCAGCATGCCCCACTTCCAAAAACCCGAGAACGCGTTCACACAAAATGGAGTGTATGTCCCTGCGATCAGGAAATAGATGGCAACATGATCGACCTTGCGGAAGATTTCCAACGCCTGATCCTTGACCTGAACCATATGATAGGTGGCGCTGGCGGAAAACAAAAAGATCATGCTCGCGCCATAGATGACCAACGAAATCACTTTGGCGGGTGTGCCCCAACCGACGATGAGCAATGCACCTAATCCGAGCAACGCCAGGATTGCAGCCACCCAGTGGGTGAGACTATTTACGGGCTCGCGAAAACTTTTTAGCATGAAGGATCCTCTATCAATATTAAGCTCCTGGCGGCGTCCTCGCCGCCAGGGATGGTTGTGCGATGCTACTCTTTGTTGCAACAATAATAAAAACCAGGCTCGATTTTAGTTCCAACTCATGAATCTGCACATGGAAGCCGGCCTCCCCAAATGGCTTTTTGGTTCGGTCCTTGAGAATTTGTGGAAGGTTTGGGGCGCTCTGTCCGGTGATATGAAATACCAAAGACATGAAGCGATCCAGGATGCCGCGGCCAAGGATCGTTGCTCCAGGCAGGATGACGAATCGTCCACCGGAGATAAGGACGCGATAGGCTTCATCCAATGCTTCTCCTTGAAAGATGTATTCAGCGGGGAAGGTTGCTACCACCGTATCAAAGGAATTTTCCGGGAAGGGGAGTTGTTGTGCAACACCGCGTGTCAGACTAGCTTGCGTGTAGGCGGCACGTGGTGTCGTTCCTGGTTGGTTACGCTGTGACTCGAAGAAACGTGCCAGATTCCGTTTTGCCAGGC
>Ga0065707_10082736_pt1 | contig 12392 bp, 8 predicted proteins | sample SwiRhicommuniRL3_FD_59094 | JGI IMG/M metagenome (GOLD analysis project Ga0065707, IMG submission 59094) | Switchgrass rhizosphere bacterial communities from Rose Lake, Michigan, USA - RL3 v2 (version 2) | ecosystem: Host-associated > Plants > Roots > Rhizosphere > Soil | place: East Lansing, MI... | reverse complement strand
TGCTGGCCGTCGCGCGCGCCGGGGTAACCGCGAGCCGCGACGAGAAGCGCTTCCTGCCCTCCGCCTCCCTGATCGCCAGCCTGCGCGCCGGCACCGAGATTTACCTGCGGTACCAGCAGGGCTTCCGCCCCGGCGGCCTCGCCATCGAAAACGACTTCGTCCGCCGCTTCCGCAACGATCGCACCGAAACTTACGAGTTCGGTGCAAGGCATGGGCGGCCGGACAGCGGCCCGTTCGATCTGGCGCTCAGCGTGTCCTACACGCGCTGGTACGATATTCAGGCCGACTTCATCGATGCATCCGGCCTGCCCAGTTCCGCCAATATCGGCGACGGGCGGGTGTGGTCGGCGAGCCTTTCGGGCGGCGTGCAGGTGGTCCCGGGGCTGCGCATCGACGGCGGCCTCACCTTCAACCGCAGCCGCATCGACAAGCCGGATGTGTCGGTGCTGCTCCCGGCTCTGGCGGGCATCTCGTTCGCCGAACAGGTCGCGGCGTTCTATGGACGGACGACGCAGGTGCCCAATATCGCGCGCGTCTCCGGGCGCCTCGGGGTTGCGTACAGCCACGAACTGGATGCTGGGCTGGCGCTCGATCTGCGCGGTTGGGCGAGCTATGTGGGCCGCTCACGCCTCGGCATCGGGCCGGAACTGGGCGAGCTGCAAGGCGATTATCTCGACAGCGGGCTGACCGCGCGCATCGGGCGCGACAGCTTCGGTGTGACACTGGGCGTCACCAACATTTCCAACGAACGCGGCAACCGCTTCTCGCTGGGTACGCCCTTCGGGGTTGGCCGCGAGCAGGTGACGCCGCTGCGCCCGCGCACCGTCCGGATCGGTCTGGACGCGAGTTTCTGAAATAATTCCCCGCCCCGCCAAGGCCGCGCGTGAACGTCTCCGTCTGCAGGATCATGAGGACCTGACAGAGGGATGTCCATGCACCGCTACCTGCCCAAAACCGCCCTGATCACCACGGCTCTGGCCACGACCGCGCTGGTCGCCATCACCAGCCCGGCGCGGGCCGAGACGATCTCCACCAAACGTACTGCCCCCGTCCAGACCTCGACCATCAAGGCCGGTGCGCCCGATTCCATCACGATTGATGCAGCCGGTTCCGTGGAACTGACTGGTGGCACCGCAGTGACCATGGACAGCGACAATGCCGTGACCAACGGCGGCAAGATCATCGTCACGTCCGCCGGCAATGCCAATGGCGGCACCGGCATCCTCGCCAATGCGGGCACCACCGGCGACATCGTCAACAGCGGCACGATCACGGTGGACGAGCCTTATACACCCACCGATACCGACAACGATGGGGACATCGACGGACCCTTTGCGCTTGGTGCCAACCGCTATGGCATACGCACACTGGGCGATCACACCGGCAAGCTGGTCAACAGCGGCACGATCACTGTCGAGGGCAACGATTCCTTCGGCATCTCGCTGGGAGGCAAGCTGACAGGTGCTTTCACCCATGACGGCAAGACCACGGTGTTGGGCGACCGCTCCATCGGCGTCGATGCCCGCGCCATTGATGGCAACGTCCGTCTGGCCGGGACCGTTACGGCCACGGGCAAGGACGCCATCGGCGCACGCTTTTCGGGTGATGTGAACGGCGCGATGGTGGTGCAGGGCACGATTGCCTCCACCGGTTACCGCTATACCACCGTGCCGAGCGACACTTCCAAGCTGGACGCCGACGACTTGTTGCAAGGCGGCTCCGCGCTGGTGATCGAAGGCAACGTGAGTGGGGGCATCGTCCTGGCCATTCCGCCCAAGGATACCGATTCCACCAAGCCAGACGAGGATTCGGACGGGATCGAGGACGCCAAGGAAGGCTCCGCCCGCGTCGTTACTTATGGTTCGGCTGCGGCAATGGTTGTCGGCGCGACGGATCATGCCATTGCCATCGGACCTGTCGCGGGGACGGCGAGCGGCTATGGCCTGCAGATTGACGGCAGCATCGAGGGACGCGGGCTTTATGCAGGCGTGGACGCCAACGGCCTCGTCGTCGGAGGGCGCGGCGGTGCGGTTTCGATTGCGAACGGCATCGGCATCGCGGGCACCGTTACGGCGGCGTCCAACGGCGCGTCCGCTACTGCAGTGCGGATTGGCAGCGGAACGACAACACCGGAACTGCGCGTTTCCGGTCAGATCAATGCCACGGGCGGCACATCTGCACGCGGCGTCGTGGTTGATGCGGGGGCCAATCTTGGCGCAATCCGCAACAGCGGGGCAATCAAGGCCGCTTCCAGCGCCGCCGGGACGGCTGTCGCCATCGTCGATTACAGCGGCGGCGTGACGCTGGTGGAAAACAGCGGGGCGATTTCCGCGACGGGATCTCCCGCTACCTCCGGCCGCACCATCGCGATTGATCTTTCCGCCAACACCAGCGGGGCAACCGTTCGCCAGACCGTGGTCGGCGCGACCTTTGCCGCGCCGACAATCGTGGGCGATGTGCTGCTCGGTAGCGGCAATGACACGTTGGAACTGGCGGACGGCAGCCTGACCGGCTCTGTGCAGTTCGGCACCGGTGCGAACAGCCTCGTGCTTTCGGGAGACGCTGCGCAGACCGGCAATGCCACATTCGGCGCAGGCAACGATGCAATGAGCCTGGCGGGCACTGCCAAGTTTGTCGGCGTGGCGGACTTTGGCGGCGGCGCGGATACGCTGGCGCTTTCCGGAAGCTCGCTGTTCTCCGGTTCGCTCGCCAACGCGGGCAACCTTGCCGTCAGCGTCAACGGCGGCACGCTGGACATTGCCAAGCCCACCACCATCGGTTCGCTGAGCGTGGGCAGTGGCGGCGTGCTCGCCGTCACGCTCAACAAGGCGGCGGGTGAGGGCACGGCCTATACCGTGGGCGGCACCGCCTCGTTCGCCTCCGGCTCAAAACTGTCACTGCGGCTGGCTGACGTGACCACCGCTGTGGGCAGCTACACGGTTTTGAGCGCGGCGGACCTGCAGGGCGCGTCCAACCTGACTGCCGACACGACTCTGGTGCCATTCCTGTTCAAGGCCAGCCTGGCTACCACCGCTCCTGCCAACACCATCGTTGTCGACATCGCGCGGCGCACCACCACGGAACTGGGCCTGAATGGCTCGGAAAGCCTCGCCTTCGATGCGATCTTCGCGGCGCTGGGCAAGGACGATGACGTTGAGGGCGTGTTCCTCGCCATCACCGACGGCGAAACCTTTGGCGATGCCGTGGCGGCGATGCTGCCCGATCACGCGGGCGGTGCGTTCGAGGGCGTGAGCATGGGCGTGCGCTCGCTGACCCGCCAGATGCTCGATCCGCGCGGGCCGATTGCCTATTCCGGCAACCTTGGCGTTTATGCCAACCTCAACTTCTGGGGCAGCGACAAGAAGGCGGGCGATACCGCCGCTTACAATCTCAACGGCTATGCCTGGTCGCTGATGGGCGAATACAAGACTGGACTTGGCTCGTTCAGTGCTTCGGCAGCCTATATGTGGAACCAGCATACGCGCGGCGCGGTGTCGTCGGTGGGGGCTACGTCCTATGAACTGGCGGCGGGCTGGCGCGGAGACTGGGGCGCATTCAGCGCCTTTGGCCGAGCTTCCATCGGCACGGGCGAATTCAAGGGCAAACGCACCTTTTCCGGTACATACGGCGGCAAGGCGGTCGAGAAAACCATTAGGGGCAAGTGGGACGGCACGTTCATGAGCCTTGCGGGCGGCATCTCGGCAGAAGGCGGAGGCTCGCACTTCTTCTACCGCCCGGCGGTTTCGGTCGATTACGTCACACTCAAGGAAGATGGCTATAGCGAGGCTGGCGGCGGCGATGCGCTCGATCTGACCATCGACAGTCGCAAGAGCAGCGAGCTTGGCGCCAATGCCGGGCTCACGCTCGGCGTCGACTTCTACGGCAACGCCAAGAATGCTGACAACTGGCTGCGGCTGGAGACTGAAGGCGGCTGGCGCGAGATACTCTCTGGCGGCATCGGCAAGACCACGGCGCGGTTCAAGGACGGCACGCCTTTCACGCTTACCGGCAATGATGCCACCGGCGGCTGGTTCGCCCGTGCGCGCCTGTTCGGTGGCACCGGCGGCTTTACAGTCGGAGGTGAACTGGGCGCAGAAGACCGCCACGACAGCGTCAACCTGTCGCTGCGCGGGACTATGCGGATCGGCTTTTAAGAGGCCCCTGAGTGGAGCGCGGCCGGGTTTTGTGACGGACCCGGTCGCGCTCTTTTCCCGCATCGGCGCTTAGGCACAGTTTCCTTGCGCAAGGCGCATATGGGCCTTTATCCCGGTCTTATCCCGGTGCTAGGCCACCGGCTCGTCTGAGATAATCCGGGACCCTCCATAGCCATGAAAACCCGCGCCGCCGTTGCCTTTGAAGCCAGGAAGCCGCTTGAAATCGTCGAGGTCGATCTTGAAGGTCCCAAGGCGGGCGAAGTGCTGGTGGAGATCATGGCCACGGGAGTGTGCCATACCGACGCCTATACGCTCGACGGATTCGACAGCGAGGGTATCTTCCCCAGCATTCTCGGCCATGAAGGCGCAGGAATCGTGCGCGAGGTCGGCCCCGGTGTAACCAGTGTACAGCCCGGCGATCACGTGATCCCGCTCTACACGCCCGAGTGCCGCCAGTGTAAGTCGTGCCTGTCCGGCAAGACCAACCTGTGCACCGCGATCCGCGCCACGCAGGGGCAGGGGGTGATGCCGGACGGCACCTCGCGCTTCAGCTACAAGGGCCAGCCGGTCTTTCACTACATGGGCTGCTCCACGTTCAGCAACTTCACGGTGCTGCCCGAGATTGCCGTGGCGAAAATCCGCGAGGACGCCCCGTTCCAGTCCAGTTGCTACATCGGCTGCGGCGTTACCACCGGCGTGGGCGCGGTGATCAACACGGCCAAGGTGCAGGTGGGCGACAATGTCGTGGTATTCGGCCTTGGCGGCATCGGCCTCAACGTGATCCAGGGTGCGCGGCTGGCGGGCGCGGGCAAGATCATCGGCGTGGACATCAACGCCGACCGTGAGGCATGGGGCCGCCAGTTCGGCATGACCGAATTCCTCAACTCCAAAGGCATGAGCCGCGAGGACGTGGTGGCAAAGATCGTGCTGATGACCGATGGCGGGGCCGATTATACCTTCGACGCCACGGGCAACACCGAAGTGATGCGCACCGCACTGGAAGCCTGCCACCGCGGTTGGGGCACCTCGATCATCATCGGCGTTGCCGAGGCGGGCAAGGAAATCAGTACGCGCCCCTTCCAGCTCGTGACGGGCCGCAACTGGCGCGGCACCGCGTTCGGCGGGGCGAAGGGCCGCACCGACGTGCCGAAGATCGTCGATATGTACATGACCGGCAAGATCCAGATCGACCCGATGATCACCCACGTCATGGGGCTGGAGGAGATCAACACCGCGTTCGACCTGATGCACGCGGGCAAGTCCATCCGAAGCGTGGTCGTCTATTGATGGAAACGGTTGCGACCAATCGCAGCCACGGCGGCACGCAGGGCGTCTGCGCCCTGATTGCGGACGGTGCGCGTCTGCCGGATATGCTGGTCGATCAGGGCAGCGCCGACGGATTTCTCGCGGACCAGCTCAAGACGCAGCTTCTGGCCGATGCCTGCGCAGCGGCGGGCCAACCCGCGACGATCCGGATGCAGGAGGGCTATGACCACTCCTATTACTTCATTTCCACGTTCATGCCGGAGCATGTTGCATGGCACGCCGCGCGGCTGAAGGGCTGAACGGATGGACAGTCCGCCGCCTGAAGGATCGCTCCGCATCGCGGCGCAGCGGCGCAATTACGGCACCGGGCGCGGCGAGGCGGTCAGCCCCGCGATTGCGGTGGAAACCCCGGTCGCCATCGAGATCAACGGCATCGCCTATGCCGTGATGATGGCGACCCCGCTGGACGTCGAGGACTTCGTCACGGGCTTTATCCTCGCCGAAGCTCTGGCTGAAGTGCACGAGATCGAGGGCATCGCGGTCCACCCCGTCGATGGCGGCGACTGGGGCGCAGGGCTGGTCGCCCGCGTCAACCTGCCCCATGACCGGATGGGGCCGATCCTGGAACGCGCACGACGGCGGCTGGGCGACAGTTCCTGCGGCATATGCGGGATTGAGGGCATCGAACAGGCGTTGCGACCGTTGCCCCGTCTGGCGTTCGCACCACTGCCAGAACCGCCCGCGATCCAGCTTGCGCTCGATGCGATGGGGAAAGGCCAGGCGCTGGGGCGTGAAACTGCCGCGACCCACGCGGCGGCCTTCTGCAGTCTCGAGGGGGCCGTTATCGCCCTGCGCGAGGATGTCGGCCGCCATAATGCGCTGGACAAGCTGGTAGGTGCACTGGCGCGGCAGGGTATCGATCCCGCCGCGGGGTTCATCGTTCTCTCTTCGCGGTGTTCGTACGAACTGGTCGAGAAAACCGTTCGCGCCGGTTGTCCGCTGCTGGTCACAATTTCCGCGCCGACCGACCTTGCCGTGCGCCGGGCGCGGGGTGCTGGATTGACCTTGGCGGTGGTCGCCCGCAGTGATACGATGCTGTGGATCGATCCCGACAATCCGGGCATCATTTGATACGGATCATGGAGCGGGACGGCCGGAGAGGCAATCATGCGCACCATGAACCGGAAAGCGCTCATCGTCCTGTCATCGCTGGCGGCTTTGCCCGCGACAATCGCCATGGCTGCCGACAAGGCGGTGGTGTGGAGCGGGGTCTCCTCGCAGTATGATAACGCGGCAAAGACTGCAGCCCAGCCCACCACCGAGACAGGCTACGCCCGCTGCGCCGGGTACTGGTCTGGCTGGCGCAAGGCCATCGATGATGGCGCGCTGCGGAATGACGATCTTGGCCAGTTGCCCGCTGCGCTCAAGGCGAGCGAGGCGAACCGTCTGGCAGAGGCATGGGAAGCCTATCTCGACCGCGCGGACGATCCGGACTTCGTGTCCTATAAACGCGCCCAGACCGAGGCTAACGCGATGCTCGCGGAAGGGCTGACCGGCAAGCCGGAATCGGTGAGCGCAATGGTCAAGCTGCTCGCCGGCTGCACAGTGCTTCCGAAGTAGCTGCTCACTGCCCGAGCTATCGCTCCGGCGCTGCACTTTGCCGGTGCCGCCCCCTGCCGCCGTGATACTCCGAATCCGCGCGCTGCAATGGTGGTGCGCAGGAGAGTGACGGGCGGCAACCGCATGTTTTTCAACCAGGCATCCAGCATGGAGGGCAAGGTCGCTCTCGTGACCGGCGCGGCGGCCCTGATCGGTACCGGTGCGATCAATGGTACCGGCAATGGTCTGGCCAACACCATCGCGGGCAATGCCTCTGCCAACCAGTTGCTGGGCTTGGCCGGAGCGGATCGCCTGTTCGGCAACGCCGGGGATGACCTTCTGGTGGGCGGCTTTGGAGCGGATACACTGAGCGGCGGCGCTGGCATCGACAGGTTCCGTTTCGATGTGCTGGAATCGACCATAAACCGCGACATCGTCAGTGATTTTGCCCACGGCACAGACCGCATCGAAATAAGCCGCGCGGCCTTTGCAGCCTTTTCCGGTTCGGCGGCAGGTGTGCTCGATGCTTCGGTCTTTGCGCTGGGAACTGCCGCTGCAACTGTCGATCAACACCTGATTTATGATGCTGCTACCGGCGCACTTTACTACGACGCGGATGGATCGGGCGCCCAGGCGCAAATAATGATTGCATCTTTTACGACCCGCCCGGCAATCGACGCCGGTGACATCATGCTGATCTGACGTGACAGTTAAGGGAAACGCACTATAGGGGCAACTTTACGGCGAGACTGATTGCAGTGCCCGCCGAACGCATGGAAACGGGTTCAATGGCGTCAGGCAACCGGCCACAGGGTGAGCTCTATCAGGCGCTGATGCGCAGCCGAAGTGCATTGGGGACGATCGGGTTGGTCAGTGCCGCCCTCAACATCCTGCTGCTCGGCGGCTCGCTCTACCTGATGCTGGTCTACGATTCCGTGATCCCAAGCCAGAGCGTCCCCACACTGGTGGCGCTGTTCGCGATGATCATCGTCGTCTACGTGTTCCAGGGGCTGTTCGACGTCTTGCGCTCGCGGCTGCTGGCCGATGTCGGCGCGGCGATGGACCTGTCCATCGGCAGCCGCCTGCAGCAGGTGGTGGACCGGGTGGCGCTGGAAGGCTTGCGCGGTGATGCGGGGCAACCGATCGCCGATCCCATCCGCGATTTTGACCAGATCCGCGGGTATGTTTCCAGTCCGGCTCTTGCGGCAATGATGGATCTGCCGTGGATCGTGTTCTACCTCGCGCTGCTTACCGTGCTGCATTACTGGCTGGGATTTGTAACCTTCATCGGCGCGCTGGTGATGCTGGCGCTGGCGTGGGTTTCGGACAGCCGTTCGCGCGCGCCGACCGAAACGGTCAACCGCTACGCCGCCGAACGCCGGGCCTTGGTGGACGAGAAGCGGCGCCACAGCGAGATCGTTCGCTCGATGGGCATGGGCGATCGGTTGTGGAACCGCTGGTCCGAGGTCAACCGCAAGTTTCTGGAAGCACAGGCCAGCCTGACGGGTTCCGCAGGAACGCTGGGCGCAGTCGCGCGCGCGTTCCGTCTCGTCCTGCAATCAGCCGTGCTTACCGTGGGTGCGTTGCTGGTGATCGCAGGCAGCGCAACCGGAGGCATCATCTTCGCAAGTTCGATCCTGTCCAGCCGCGCGCTTGCCCCGCTGGATCAGGCCATCACCAATTGGCGCACCCTTGCTGCCGTCCGCTCCGCCTGGGCGCGGCTGGAGCGCATTCTGGCTGCCGTGCCGGATGCCCAGGCGGTGACGACGGCGTTGCCCGCTCCGGCTTCGACACTGGCCACCGAGAATCTTGCCGTGGCTCCTCCAGGAGTGCAGCGGATCGTTGCGGCGGGCGTTACCTTCACGCTGTCTGCGGGTGAGGCGATGTGCATTGTTGGTCCCAGCGCTGCGGGCAAATCCTCGGTCGCACGCGCGCTCGCCAACGTGTGGCAGCCGGTCCGCGGATCGGTGACGCTGGACGGTGCCGCTTTGCGGCAGTGGGAGCCGGAAGTGCTCGGCACTTATCTGGGCTACCTGCCGCAGACGGTCGAACTCCTGACAGGCACCATTGCCGAGAACATCGCCCGCTTCGAAATGCCGATCGATTCCGATGCCGTCGTCGCGGCCGCTCGCGCGGCGGGGGTGCATGACATGATCGTCGCCATGCCGCAGGGGTACGATACCTTTGTCGGGATCGAGGGCAGCCAGCTCTCTGGTGGCCAGCGACAGCGTGTCGGCCTTGCCCGCGCGCTGTATCGTGATCCGTTCCTGGTCGTTCTGGACGAGCCGGATTCCAACCTGGATGCCATGGGCGAGGCTGCGCTCGACGCGGCCATTGCCTCGGTCAGGCAGCGGCGCGGGATTGCCATCATTGTCGCGCACCGCGTGAGCGCAGTGGGCCGCTGCACGCACGCCTTGGTGATGAAGGATGGCGCGCAGTCCGCGTTTGGGCCGGTGGACAAGATTTTCCAGCGCAAGCCGTCGACCGATGGCGGCGTGCGGGTCACTGCCGGCCCCGCCGGAATGCCGGAGCCAAAAGCGTGACAGAAATGCTCCCAGACGCCTTCGCCGGCGCAGCGACCACCGAGCCGGTTTATGTTCCGGAATCGTCGATGCGCAGGCATTCGCGCACGGCCAAGATAGCCTTGGCATTGCTGTTCTTCGGATTTTTCGGAGTGGCAGCAATCGTTCCCATTGGCGGCGCCGTGATCGGCAGCGGCCAGTTGGGTGTGGAATCGCAGGTCAAGCACGTCGCCCACCCGATTGGCGGCGTGATTTCGGAGATTTTTGTCAAGGAAGGCTCCAAGGTTCAGGCCGGGCAGGTGCTGCTGCGGCTGGATACTTCGGTCAGCGCGGTAAACGCCGACTTTTCCTCGCAATCCCTGTTCCAGCTGCTGGCGGAACGCGCCGTTCTGGAAGCGCAGCGAGACAGCCTTTCCGGCGTCCGTTTCCCGGCCGAGCTGACAGGGAGCAGCGATCCTGCTGCGCGCGAAGCGATGAATATGGCGATGCGCCGGTTCCGACTGAAGGCGGATGAAACGACCGGTATCGAAAGCCAGCTTGCAGAGCGCGAGCGTCAACTGGCGCAGCAGATATCCGGCTACAATGCGCAGATCTCCTCGCTGGAAAAGCAGCAGGTGCTCCTCAAGCCGGAGCGTGACGGAGTGCGCGAACTGTGGAAGCAGGACCTCGTCACTATCAACCGCCTCAATCAGCTGGAACGCACTGCTGCCGATCTTGAGGGGCAGATCGCGTCGCTGCGGGCATCCATTGCGCAAACGCAGGCGCGCATCGCTGAAACCCGCGAGCAATCGATCAACGTGCGGCAGACCGCGCGCTCGCAAGCTGCGACTGATCTTACGCGGCTTCTGGAAACGCTCAACCAGCAACAGGTGCAAAGCGTCAGCGCCAGTGACCAGTATGAGCGCAGTGTCATTCGCGCGCCGGTGACGGGCGTGGTCGACAAGTTGGTGGTTAACGTAAAGGGCGATGTGGTGCGCCCGGCAGAACCCATCCTCGATGTGGTACCCAGCAACGACCGGCTGGTGGTGGATGCCGCCATCAGCCCGATGGACATCGATCGTGTGCAACGCGGGCAAGAGGCGCGGCTGCGCTTTTCGGCGCTCAACGCGCAAACGACGCCCGAAATTCCCGGCAAGGTGATCCGCGTAGCGCCGGAACGCACGCAGGACGAGCGTTCGGGCATGTCGTATTACCGGGTGCGAGTGGAAATCGATGCAGCCGCGCTGGCCGCGGAGCAGCTTGAGTTGAAGCCCGGAATGCCCGTGGAAGTTTATATCTCGACGGGTGAGCGCTCCATGCTGAGCTACATGACCAAGCCGCTGCGCGACCAGTTCTCGCGCGCATTCCGTGACTGAGCGCGCCATGCAAAAGACAAGGTTATGGGCCGCAGGCACGGCGATGGCACTGGCTCTCGCGCCGCCGCTGTTCGCGCGCGAGCGGCCCGATCCCGCGCAGGCAGAGGCGGTGACGACCGTAACAGACCTCCCGACCGCGCTGGAACAAGCTTACGAGCGCAATCCGGCGCTGCTTGCGGAACGCTCACGCCTCAAGGCGACTGACGAGCAGGTCGCGCAGGCGCGTTCGCAGTACGGGCCGCAGCTCAACATCACCGGTTCCTATGGATACAACTACACGAAATACGAGACCTCCAATTTCCTCGGACAGCCACTGACCGAGACGTCGCGCGGCTGGTCGGGTACCGTCAGCGCAATTCTCGATCAGCCGGTGTTTACCTTTGGCCGTCTTGCGTGGAATGAGCGGCAGGCGCTCGGCAATGTCGATTTCCAGCGCGAACGGCTGCGGCTGATCGAGATGCAGACGATCCGGGACACGATCGAAGGCTATCTCGGCGTCCGGCGCGACAGTGCGCAATTGGGCATCGCACAGGAAAACCTTGCCCTGCTGGACCGCCAGTTCAGCGAGAACTCGGAGCGGTTCGTCTATCGCGAAGTGACCCGAAACGATCTGGATCAGGTGACGACGCGGCTGGAGCAGGCGCGCGCGACGCTGGAATCCGCGCGCGGTGCGCTCGGTCGCAGTGAGGCCAGGTTCGTCCAGGTTATTGGCGCAAATGCGGGCGAGTTGGCAGTGCTGCCCGATCTCCCGGGCCTGCCGCAGACGCTCGAGGACGCGCTGGTGGCAGCCGAAACGTTAAGCCCGGTCATCCGCGCGGCGCAGGCGCGTGAGAAGATTTCCCACTCCGCCTTGAACGGAGCCCGCGCGGACCTGCTACCCAGCGTCAGCACCCGAGGTGTGGCGACGTATGGCCGGGTCAGCAATCTCGATCCCTCGCGCTACCAGCAGGAACTTCGCGGTGACGTCACGGTCACGGTTCCCTTGTGGGATTCTCGTCGCAATTACTCGCGGATCCGCGAGGCGAAAGACGCCAACGATGCCGACTGGCGACTGATCGATCAGGCGTTCCGCGATGTGCGGGCGGACGTGACCGGCAACTGGGCGCAGCTCAATGCTTCGCGTGCCGCAATCCGCCGGCTGGAGGCGGCAGTCGCGGCGGCGCAGAGCACCTATGACAGCTCGGTGATCCAGCAGCGCGCCGGTGCGCGGAGCACTTCGGACGTACTTGATCTCGCGCGCGACCTGCTCAACGCCAAGGCCAGCCTGCTCAATGCCCGCTCGGACGAATACCTGGCCCGCGCTGCGCTGCTGCTGGCGATGGGCAAGCTGGGGCTGGGCGATCTTGATCCGAACGCCGAACTCTACGATCCCGAAAAGCACTACTACAAGGTGGACGACAGCGGAGACACGCCGCCGTTCAACTACATCCCTGCCACGCTCGATCGCAATTTCGCGCTGCCCAAGCCCGTTGAGCGCGACCCCCGCGAAACCGCCC
>Ga0065707_10082733_pt1 | contig 12401 bp, 11 predicted proteins | sample SwiRhicommuniRL3_FD_59094 | JGI IMG/M metagenome (GOLD analysis project Ga0065707, IMG submission 59094) | Switchgrass rhizosphere bacterial communities from Rose Lake, Michigan, USA - RL3 v2 (version 2) | ecosystem: Host-associated > Plants > Roots > Rhizosphere > Soil | place: East Lansing... | reverse complement strand
GGTCGGCAGCGAGGTGCTGGCCCGCGCGCGCGAGGCGCGGGTAGGGCGCGAGATCCCGACGGATTGGTTTCTCGAGGATGTGCATCCATAAAAGGGGTTCAAGGTTCAAGAGTTCAAAGTTCCAGGTCGGAAATATGAAAGTGATCCGTTTTGCTCTTTTGCTCTGGCTTGGAGTCTTCTATCGTTCTGTCGAAGCTCAAACGACTAAGCTCAAAGTCGCCTATCCGACCACCGTCGGATCGATGGCGGTCCTTTGGGTGACAAAAGAGGCGAAGCTGTTCGAGAAGCACGGGCTCGAAGTCGAGCTGATTTATGTCGCCGGCAGCTCGCGAGTCGTGCAGGCGATGTTGGCGAAGGATATTCCACTTTCGGAAATCGCGATTCCCGCGGTGATCCAGGCCAATCTTGCGGGCGCCGATCTCGTCATGCTCGCCGGCCCCAATCACAAGCCCGGGCAAAAAATCATGGTGAAGCCCGAGATCAAAAGACGCGAGGATCTCAAGGGCAAAAAAATCGGCATCACGCGTTTCGGCACCTCGGACGATTTTTTGCTGCGCTATGTTTTGGGCCAGTGGAATCTCCAGCCGGATCGCGATGTGGCGTTGATCCAGATGGGCGGCTCGCAGGAGACGCTCGCCGGGATCGCTTCGCGCGCGGTCGACGGCGGCATGCTTTCTTCTCCGCTGCATCTACAAGCGGCGAAACTTGGTTACAATCTGTTAGCCGATCTGAGCGCCATCGGCGTCGACTATCAAGGCGCCGGAGTTGTCACAACGAAAACTTATATGCGCGAGTCGCCGGATGTCGTGCGGCGTTATCTGCGCGCCTACGTCGAAGGGTTGCACCGCTTCAAGACCGACAAGAGTTTTGCCGTCAAAGTGATCGGCAAGTACTCGCGGATCACCGATCAGGAAGCTCTCGAAGAGACGTACCAACACTATGCGGTCAAAGTGATGCCGAGAGTTCCCTATCCGACGATCAAGGGCATTCAGATGGTGTTGGACGAAATTGGTTTGCGCACGCCCAAAGCCAGACGTTTGCCGCCAGAAAGTTTTATCGACGTCAATTATTTAAGAGAACTCGAGCAGGGCGGGTTCATCAAGAAGTTATATGGCGAGTAAATAGCGATCTTAGAGGATTCTTCGCTTTTCAGATAGGCGATCCACCAGGTGGCGAACCGTTGACAGGCTGCTTCTTGATCGTTCATGGCGACAGGATAAAGCATCTCAGTTCCCTAAAAGTTTTTTGCTTGATCGACAACCTCAGGAGGTTGATCGAGCACGTCTTTGATCAAAGCTTCCAGTTCTTTCCCGGAATTCGGAGCGTCTTTCCCTTGTAAAATGATTCGGTCTGGCCGAAAGCAAGCTGCGCGTTGGCGACAACCGCGCTCACTAAAAGAGAAAAGAAAAAGCAAATCAAGGATCGGTTCAACGGGGCCTCCTGCTTTTTGATGGCGACGTCGCAGACTAATTGAAGCCCGATCGCGCTGTCAAGTTTCGTCTCCGTAGTTGGCAAGATTCATCGTGAAATATCCCGGGTGGTTTTTTACGCCAAAAAAAAACGCGCCGAAAGTTCTAATTTTTATTGACAGCGCAAAATCACTTTCGTAAACTGCGTTCAGCAGGGAAAGGAGGTGGTCCAGACATGATTGATAAATGTATTGTCTGCGAGGTGGCTGAGACTTAGGCTCTAGGCGGAATCTTTGACGGGGATTCGGGCCTGGAGCCTGGGAATCCCCCTCAGTCCACCTAGGGGTCCGCTTCAGCGGTTGCTTGCGCTGCCGCTTGGAGCGGACCCTCTTTTCCCTAGTAGCTCCAAGGCGGCGATCGCCGCTTTTTTTGTTTGTTCATTCTCGCTCGTGCTGTTTGCTTTCAACGCAAGCACAAAGTCCAGCGGCGGTTCTCCCAAAGCCGCAAGGGTAATCGCGACGGCGTGGCGCACTTTTCTTTCCACGTCATTCAAATAAAGCCCGAGTAAAAGATCCTTTCCGGCATCGTCGATGTCTTGTCTGGCCTTAAGACAAATTGCCGCGGCGACTCGCACGGTCGGCTCGATATCGTGCAACGCGGCGAGGAGAGCGGTCCGGCTGGCCGCATCGGAGAGAGCGAGATCGCGGAGGGTGTAAAGCGCCATTCTTTTTTGATTGCTCGATCCCTTGGCACAAAGCTGGATCAGCGAGTCTACGAGAGCGAAATCTTCCTTTCCTTTTGCGATGCGCACGAGCAGTAGAGCGATCGCCCAGCGAATATCGGGGTCGCGGTGATCGAGGGCTTCGAGCAGTCCGGTAATTGCCGCGCTCGACGGGTTTGGTAAATTGGCGAGAATGTAAGCGACGGGCCAGTAATTTGGGTGTCCCGCTTCGGTTAAGCGATGGTTGAGAGTATTGCGAAGCTGTTGAGAATCCGCCGCGCGTTGAATTAGGCCATCGACCGCGGCGCGGATGGCCTGTTTATCGTGCTGGTCAAGAATCGCGATGAGCGCAGCCGTTTGCGGGTCGTCTGATTCCATGCTCTATCCGCGGACGCTGCGCGCTAAGCGCGCTAGTGAGTCACCGTCGCGATTGCCGCAGTTACGCGCCGTTCAAATTTCCAAAAACTGCGGGCAGTCAGTCAAATTGCGATTGCCTTTGGACGTGACCAGAACGACGTCTTCCAGGCGCACGCCGCCGACGCCGAGATAGTAGAGACCGGGTTCGACGGTGACGACGTGTCCCGTTCGCAGGGTGGCATCCACCGGCGCGATGCGCGGCGCTTCATGGATATCCAGGCCCAAGCCATGCCCAGTGCCGTGGAAAAATCCCTGCATTCGCCCGTTGATTCTGCCGGTGTGAAAACCGCGCGTTTCGAAAAGGTCGAGAATATTCTGGTGCACCTGTTTGCCGTTGATGCCGTCGCGGATTTGGTCGAAGCCGATCTTTTGCCCAGCCTGCACGGTTGCATAAATCTCTTTGAGCTTGTCCGAAGCGCGGCCGCGCACGACCGTGCGGCTCAAATCGCCGAAGTAGCCGTTTTGTTGCGAGCGCGGAAAGATATCGAAGATGATCGAGGTGTTGGCTTTAATCGGTCCGCTACCCTCGTGATGCGGATCGACGCATTGATTGCCGGATGAAATAATGGTGTGGCTTGGCAACCAGCCCTGGGCCATGATCGTGGTATTGACCGCGGTTTTGAGCATCTCCGAGGTCAGCCGCGCGCCATTCAAATACAAATACCCGTCGCGCTTGCTCTTGGTTCGCTTGAGCGTGCGGATGCCCGCGTGCAGTCCGAGCGTCGCGACCCGCAAAGATTCGCAGATCTGTTTCACCTCGCGGCTATTTTTCGTTTCGCGCTCGTCCCAAAACGGATCGCGCTTGATTTGGACGCTGAAGCCCTTCGCGCGCAATTGGTCGCTGAGCAACGCCGGGAAGTTGGCGGGCACAACTAGCGAGCGAATGCCCCGTTCCCGGAAAAGCAAGTCGAGAATGTCCGACATCGCCGGTGTCTTGCCGAGCTTGCGAAGTTTTTTTTGATAAAGCGAAAGAGAAAGCACCCGGTCCACCCGCGCTTGTTTTTTGGCGCGATCGATCTCCAGATCACTCAGGACCGCGTACTTGGTGTTTTTGTGCTGGAAGAAAATAAACGGATCGGGCACAAAAAACCCCGCCGCGTAAAGCATGTTGGCGTCGCCTTCGCTGGGCGCAACGATCAATAGTGCCTGGTGATTTTTAAGCTGCGCGGGAGACTGGCGGGTTGTCGCTTTGGCAACGGAAAGGCGGTCGCGTTTGGCTTCAAACATGTTTGTTTCGCTCGTCGAACTGGAATCTAGACGCTCAACGATAGTAACGCGAGCGATCGTCGAGCGCAACTTTGGCCCGCTGCACGCGCGCGCGCTCCGGTCCGGCATATTTGGTTGACAGGAAAGTGGCTTTTGCTATGATCCAGCGACTGTTCCACTCGGTCGCATCGATTACGCCCCGTTAAGGATATTTTTTCCATGGCCATCATCGATAACTTCAACAAGCTCCGCGAGCTCAATCAAAAGGCGGACGCGGGGGGCGGCGAGGAACGTGCCCGCCGCCAGCATGAACAGGGAAAATTGTTGGCGCGCGAGCGTCTTGGCATCCTGCTCGACAGCGGCAGCTTTGTCGAGCTCGATCGCCTGCGCACGCACCACAGCACGGACTTCGGCTTGGACAAGCAAAAATTTCTGGGCGACGCGGTGGTGACGGGCTACGGCGCGATCGATGGCCGGCTGGTGTACGTCTACTCGCAGGACTTTACCGTTTTCGGCGGCAGCCTGAGCAAAGTTGTCGCGGATAAAATCTGTAAGATCATGGATATGGCCGTCAAAAACGGCGCGCCGCTAATCGGCATCAACGACTCCGGCGGCGCGCGCATCCAGGAGGGCGTCGATAGCCTGGCCGGTTACGGCGAGATTTTTCAGCGCAACGTGATGGCGTCGGGCGTGGTGCCTCAGATTACCGCGATTATGGGCCCGTGCGCCGGCGGCGCGGTGTATTCGCCCGCGATCACCGACTTTATTTTCATGGTCAAATCCAACAGTTACATGTTCATCACCGGCCCCGATGTCATCAAGACCGTGACCCATGAAGAGGTGACCAAGGAGGCTTTGGGCGGCGCTGAAACCCACACCGCCAAAAGCGGCGTGGCGCATTTCACGGCGAATACCGAAAAAGATTGTTTACTATTGATGCGCGAGCTGATCGGGTTCCTACCCTCGAATAACCAGGAAGACCCGCCCTATCGCGCCAGCAATGACGATCCGCTGCGGCGCGATAAGCGGCTTAAAGATTTGGTTCCCGACAACCCCAACCGTCCTTACGATATGAAGGAGCTGATCTCTTTTGTCGTCGACGAGGGATTTTTTTTTGAAGTTCAGCCCGAATTCGCGCGCAATATTTTAATCGGCTTTGCTCATCTTGGCGGCCGCTCGGTCGGCATTGTCGCCAACCAGCCGGCGCATCTGGCCGGCTGTCTCGATATCAACGCATCGGTGAAGGCGGCCCGCTTCATCCGCTTCTGTGACTGCTTCAATATACCGGTTGTGACCTTCGTCGATGTTCCGGGCTTTTTGCCGGGCACGGACCAGGAGTATCACGGCATCATCCGTCACGGCGCAAAGTTGCTTTACGCCTACGCCGAAGCGACGGTGCCGAAAGTGACCCTGGTGACCCGGAAAGCCTACGGCGGCGGATACATCGTGATGTCGAGCAAGCACCTGCGCGGCGATATCAATCTGGCCTATCCGACCGGTGAAATCGCCGTGATGGGTCCGGAAGGAGCGATTAACATCGTCTTCCGCGACACGCTGCAAAAAGCCGCCGATCCGGCCAAGACCCGCGATGAATTGGTGGAGAACTACCGGCAGACTTTCGCCAACCCTTTTAAAGCGGCCGAGTCCGGTTATGTCGACGCGGTGATTTATCCGGAGGATACCCGGCCGACGCTGATTCGCGCGCTCGAAATGTTGAAAAACAAACAGGATCATAATCCACCGAAGAAACATGGAAATATTCCGCTCTGATGCAGGCGAGAGGCGCGAGGCGAAAGGCGCGAGACAAAATGCACCGCGTTCCTCCTCACGTCTGATGCCTCAAGCCTCACGGCTGGGCGCAAATGTTTAAACGCATTCTCATCGCCAACCGGGGCGAGATCGCCGTGCGCATCGCGCGAGCGTGCCGCGAGCTCGACATCGAGACCGTTGCAGTTTATTCGGATGCCGACCGGGAATCGCTGCACGTCAAATACGCCGACTACGCTTACCGGATCGGCCCGGCGCCGTCCATTCAAAGCTACCTTTCGATTGACCGCATTATCGCCGTCTGCAAGAAGAGCCGGGCGGAGGCGGTCCATCCCGGCTATGGATTTCTCGCTGAAAACGCGGCGTTTGCGCAGCGCTGCAAGCAGGAAGGCGTTGTGTTTATCGGCCCGTCGCCCCAGGTGATCGATCAGATGGGCGACAAAGTGAAGGCGCGCCAGCTCATGAAGGCGGCCGGGGTTCCGGTGGTTCCCGGTTCCGATGGGATTTTGACATCCGAAGAGGAAGTCGTGAAAACCATCGAGTCGATCGGCTATCCGTGCATGTTGAAAGCCGTGGCGGGCGGCGGCGGCAAGGGGCTACGGCTGGTGCGCTCGCGCCGTGAAATTTCGTCGGCCTTCCGCGCCGTCGGTTCCGAAGCATCTTCATCATTCGGCGACGCCAGGCTTTACATCGAAAAATTCATCGAGCGACCACGCCATATAGAAATTCAGGTTCTGGCCGATAATTACGGCCATGTCATCCATCTCTACGACCGCGAGTGCTCGATCCAGCGGCGCCACCAGAAAGTTCTCGAGGAATCGCCGGCGCCGGGAATGGACGACCGCACGCGCCGTCGCATCGGCCGGATCGCCATTCAGGGTGCGCGCGCGGTCGGCTACGTCGGCGCCGGGACGTTGGAGTTTCTGCTCGATCAAGAACAAAATTTTTATTTTCTTGAGATGAACACCCGACTGCAGGTCGAGCATGCGGTGACGGAGCGGGTCGTCGGCATCGATCTCGTCAAAGCGCAAATCGAAGTGGCCGCCGGCGGTTATTTGCCGTGGCGCCAGCGCCACATTATCCAGACCGGTCATGCCATCGAATGCCGCATCTACGCAGAGGATCCGGAACGTGACTTCATGCCGTGTCCGGGCAAGATCGACGGTTTACGCTTGCCTGAAGGGCTCGGTCTGAGAAACGATTGCGGTGTTTACGAGGGCGCCGAGGTGCCGATTTATTACGATCCGATGATCGCGAAGCTCATAACCTGGGGCGAAAATCGGGTGGAAGCAATCTTGCGCATGCGCCGCGCGCTGCGCGAGTATCAGGTGCGCGGCATCAAAACCAATATCTCTTTCAACCAGTGGATACTGCGCCACCCGCGTTTCATGTCGGGCGACGTGAATACCGGTTTTATCGATCAGGAGTACCGTGCGTCGAACAGCGAAGACGTGCTGCCGCACAAGGAGATCGCGCTGGCATCCGCCGCCATAGCCGCGCTGCACCGCGAGCAAGAGCAAAATCTGGGACTGCTCGCCAAGGGCGCCGCCGAACCGTCGCGCTGGCGCGAACAGGGGAAACGGAACGCTTTACGGCGGGAGATCACGCCGATCAGCCGCGGTTGGCGCCGCTCCTAGAAGCTTGAACCATGGCTTTTATCGCCAAACTTGGAGAGCAGAGCTACACGGTCGAAATTGAAGAGACCGGCAAGTCGGTTTATCGAGTATCGGTCGACGGCAATGAATTCCTGGTCGATGGCAAAAAGACCGGTCGGACCAATTATTCGTTGATCGTCGATGATCGCTCCTTCGAGATCGAGGTCGATAACACCGACGACGAATACCGCGTGCTCGTGGACGGGCGCAACTACCGCATCCATCTGGTCGACGAGCGGCGCGTGCGTATCGGTAGCGCGCAGTCCGGCATGGAGCTCCAGGGGCGGCAGAGCGTCTCCGTGCCCATGCCGGGGAAGATCATCGCCGTTCTCGTGGCAGAGGGGGACTCGGTCGAAAAGGGCCAGGGCCTGGTGATTGTCGAAGCCATGAAGATGGAAAACGAGGTCCGGAGCCCGATTTCCGGCGAAGTCAAAGAGATCAGGGTCCAACCGGGGGATACGGTCGAAGGCGGTGCCGTTCTGCTGATCGTCGAATGAGCGATGATTTTTTGATGAGAATTGTTGTCAGTTAATTCCATTCATGTTAAACAGCGCACCATGATTCCGAAAAAATGTTTTTTTACCAAAGGCGTTGGCGTCCACAAGGAAAAGTTGGCGTCATTCGAGTTGGCTTTGCGGTCGGCCGGGCTGGCGTACTGCAATCTGGTGCTTGTGTCCAGCATTTATCCGCCGGGTTGCAAGCGCATCTCCAAAGAAGAAGGCATCAAGCTGCTGCGCCCGGGTGAGATTGTTTTCTGCGTGTACGATCGGGAGAGCACCAACGAGCCCAATCGGTTGGTCGCAGCCTCGGTCGGAGTCGCCATTCCCGCGGACCAGGAGCAGCATGGGTATCTTTCCGAGCATCATTCGTTCGGCGAGACCGAAGAAAAAGCCGGCGAGTACGCGGAAGATCTGGCCGCCAGCATGTTGGCAACGACGCTGGGCATCGAGTTTGACCCGGATACCGCTTGGGATGAGCGTGAAAACCTTTTTAAAATGTCCGGCAAAATCGTCCGAACCTCCAACATTACCCAGTCCGCCATCGGCAACAAGGACGGATTATGGACCACGGTGTTTGCCGCCTGCGCTTTTGTCAACGACGAAAGCTGAACCGCCGGCTTTAAAACTCGACCAAGCCGCTCAAGGCTGTGGGGCGGCCTTTTATTTTGCGTCGCGTTCCAGCCGATTCATTCTCAATCGCGCCAGGTAGGCAACGCCGACGCTGACGCCGTATAGAAACATTAACGGTATCATCAGCAAAATCTGCGATATCAGGTCCGGTGGGGTCAAGACCGCGGCAAGTAAGGCGATCGCCAGGAGCGCATAGCGGCTCTGACGGATGAGAAAACGGTGGTCGATGATCCCCACACGGGCGAGAAAAAACGCCAGCACGGGCAGCTCGAACATTGCGCCGAAAGCCAGAACCATGCGGGAGACCAGCGAAAGGTAGTCGCTCATTTGCAGCATGGGCTGGATGTCGATCTTTTCGTAGCGGTGCAGTAAAAAGCTCAATCCTCCCTGAATGACCACCGCGTAGCAAAACGCCGCGCCAGCCAGAAAGAAACCCGATCCGAACAGAACGAAGCTTCGCGTGTAGCGTTTCTCGTGTTCATAGAGCCCGGGTGCGACGAACTGCCAAAGTTGCCAGAGCAACACAGGCAAGGCGAGAATTACCGCGGCGATGAAAGAAACTTTCATCTTGGTGAAAAAGGCTTCCGTAACCGAGGTACCGATCAGCATGAGGCCGCGAATGTGCAGGCTTTTGAGAGGCGCCGCGAGCACGGCGAAAATCCCTTCGGCGAGCGAGAAACACGCAAAGAACCCGACCGCTACCGCAAGGACGCTTTTGATCAGCCTGGAGCGCAGTTCGGCGAGATGAGAAGTGAAGGGCATCTGCACATCAGACAGTTGCCCATCGCCCGCAAGTTTGCTCACTTTTTTTCTGGCGCGGAGGGGGAGTCCGGCGCACTGGCTTGATTTTCTATCGGCGCATCATCTTTTACGGCCGGCGCCGGCGGAGAGTCTTCGACTTCTCGTTCCATCTGGCGGAATTCGTCTTTCAACTCATCGGTGGCGCGGCGAAACTCGGCCAGACCCTTGCCCAGCGCTTTAGCGAGCTCGGGGAGCTTTTTTGGGCCGAGAACGATCAAGGCCAGGCCCAAAATCAAGAGCAATTCCGGCATGCCGATGCCAAACATGAATCTACGCTATGTGATTTCACGAGGCTTGGCAAGTTTGCTCGGTGGTTTTGCAGGCTCTCGGGTTAGATGTTAATTTAACCTCGTGAAACGCACAGCGGTTGTTGTCGATAAAGAGTATCTCAAACACGTTCCTGGCGATGAGCATCCGGAGCGATCCGAGCGCATTCAAGTGCTGCTCGATTTGGCGGCCGGCTTGGATCGGCAGAAATTCGCGCGACTAGCGCCGCGCAGCGCAAGCCGGGCCGATGTGGAAAATATCCATGGGGTTGATCATGTGCGCCTGGTCGAATCGACCTCCACGGTAAACCGGTATGCGCTGGACGGCGACACCATTACTTGCCGCGATTCCTTCGGTGTCGCCTTGTTGGCCGTCGGCGGATTTTTGCATGTCCTCGATTCGATTGCCGCAAACGAAAGCGCCAACGGCTTCGCGTTGGTACGGCCCCCGGGGCACCACGCTTTGCGTAACCGGGCCATGGGTTTTTGCCTGTTCAATACCATGGCGATCGGCGCCGAGTATCTGAAACGAACTCACGGGGCGAAAAAAATCATGATCGTCGATTGGGACGTGCATCACGGCAATGGCACCCAGGACGCTTTTTATAACGACCCATCCGTGCTGTTTCTCTCCACCCATCAGTATCCGTATTATCCGGGAACGGGGGCGGTAAACGAAATCGGCGACGGCGCCGGAGAAGGTTACACCATTAACATTCCCTTGCCGGCTGGCTGCGCTGACCGAGAATACTTGCAGGTTTTTCAGGATGTGGTGGTGGGCGCAGCAGCGAAATTTCGCCCTGAGTGGGTCTTGGTTTCCGCGGGGTTCGACCCGCACCAACGAGATCCGCTCGGCGGCATGGAAGTCAGCGAGCAGGGATTTGGCACGATGGCGCGGATGCTGATCGCCATCGCAAATAAATTTGCCGATGGCCGCATCGCGTTTCTGCTCGAAGGCGGTTATGACTTAACCGCCCTGCGCAATTCGGTAGCCGCGGTTTTATCGGCGCTACAAAAAAAAAGCGACCCATCCGGCCCGGGCGAGCGCTTGCATCTGGCTGAAAGCCGCATAGAACCGATAGTGCGGCGTGTGTTGCAAGTGCATGAAAAATATCAATAAATCAAAATAGTATTGACCCTCTTTGCCGACTCATCTATATCTGTTCATCTAAATTAACGTTAAGATTCCGCTACAAATCGGTTAAGCAGCTATACCATGAATGAACAACGCAGAGTTGTCGTGACCGGGCTTGGTCTAGTCTCACCACTCGGAACCGGTGTGGAAAAGAACTGGCAAGCCCTGATTGAGGGTCGTTCCGGAATCCGCGCGCTGACGCGCTTTCCATCTGAGGGGTTTGCGGCGCGCATCGCCGGCGAGGTGCCCGACTTCAAAGCCGAGGATTATATCGAACCAAAAGAGATCAAGAAGATGGATCTCTTCATTCAGTACGCGATCGGCGCGGCCACCATGGCGATGGAAGATAGCGGTTTGAAAATCGATGGCGATTCGGCCGAAGGGGTCGGAGTCATCATCGGCGTTGGCTTTTGCGGCATCGAAACGATTGAAAGCACCAAAGAGGCATTGCTGAACGGCGGCCCGAGGAAAATCTCGCCATTTTTTATTCCCAAAGTCATCTCCAATCTGGCGCCGGGACAGGTGGCGATTCGGTACGGAGCGAAGGGGGTCAACTGGACGCCGACGTCCGCTTGCGCCTCCGGCACCCACGCCATCGGCGAAGCGTATCATCTCATTCGGCGCGGCGTCCAAGACGCGGTTATCACGGGCGGCGCGGAAGCAGCCATCACGCCCCTCGGCGTGGGTGGGTTTGCCGCCATGAAGGCCCTTTCAACGCGCAACGACGAGCCTGAGAAGGCGAGCCGGCCGTTCGATAAAGAACGCGACGGTTTCGTCGTCGGCGAAGGTTCCGGGATCTTGATCCTGGAGGAACGCGAACAGGCTCTCAAACGCGGCGCAAAGATTTACGCCGAGGTGATCGGCTACGCCGCCAACGGCGATGCCTATCACATGACGGCGCCGGCGCCCGAGGGCGAAGGCGCGGCGCGCTGCATGCGCCTCGCGCTTAAAGATGCCGGGATTGCGCCGACTGACGTCGATTACATCAATGCCCATGGCACTTCCACGGAGTACAATGATGCCAACGAAACGACGGCGATCAAAGCCGTTTTCGGCGAACAGGCGGCGAGGCTGGCGGTGAGCTCGACCAAATCGATGACTGGTCATCTGCTCGGCGCCGCCGGCGCCGTTGAGGGTGTTTATTCGGCGCTGGCGCTTCATCACGGTATCATTCCGCCGACAATCAATTACGAAAATCCCGACCCCGCGTGTGATCTCGATTATGTGCCTAACCAGGCGCGCAAAGCCGACATCAACGTGGCGCTGTCAAACTCCTTTGGCTTTGGCGGAACCAACGGCTGCGTGATTTTCAGGAGGGCGCAATGAGCGGGTCGCAACGGCGCAGCGCGGTATTGGGGATCGGTTCCGAGCTGCCGGGCAAAATCGTAACCAATCATGACCTGGAAAAAATGGTCGAAACCAGTGACGAATGGATCACCGTGCGCACCGGTATCAAAGAGCGCCACGTGCTCGAAGACGGCAAAGGCAACGCGGACATGGCGTTTCAGGCCGCCCGCCGCGCGCTCGCCGATGCCTCGATGGACGCCAAGGACCTCGACGCGATCATCATGGGCACGGTGACGCCCGATTATCCGTTTCCGAGCTCCGCCTGTGTGCTGGAAAACATGCTCGGTGCGCGCAACGTTTTTTCCTTTGATGTTGCTGCGGCGTGCTCGGGTTTTCTCAACGCCCTCGCCGTGGCCGATTCATTTATCCGCGTCGGTAAAATTAACAACGCCCTGGTGGTCGGTTCGGACGCGCTCAGCCGCCTGCTCAACTGGAAGGACCGCAGCACCTGCATCCTCTTTGGCGATGCAGCCGGCGCGGTGGTTTTGGGCGCGACGGAAAATGGCTCGGGGGTGCTCAGCACAAAACTACGCACGGACGGCTCCTA
>Ga0065707_10082732_pt1 | contig 12406 bp, 27 predicted proteins | sample SwiRhicommuniRL3_FD_59094 | JGI IMG/M metagenome (GOLD analysis project Ga0065707, IMG submission 59094) | Switchgrass rhizosphere bacterial communities from Rose Lake, Michigan, USA - RL3 v2 (version 2) | ecosystem: Host-associated > Plants > Roots > Rhizosphere > Soil | place: East Lansing... | reverse complement strand
ACCCCTGAAGAAAGGCTGGGAACGCTTCCGCAAGGAAACGAAGTATCCGCATCTGCGGAGTGAGGGTCTCACTCCACGCAGAGCGGACCGGCGCCTTCGACGGCGTCTTTGGATGGAGAAGCCCGAGACAGGGGAGATGACCCGAAACCGTTGACAGGCACTGTATACGCGGTATACTCGCTGGTATGCAGGATCCGGTCGTCATCGAGTCCATGCGCGTGACCTGGACCGAAGGTAAATCGGTCGGGTTCATTCCCTCGAGCATCTTCATCAAGGACGAGTCGGCCGACCCTCAGAACGAAAAGCCCGTCTACTTCCTCCAAGAGTTCGGATTCGGCCACCCCGCCTGGGCGGCGATTGACGAACATCCCTTCGTCGAGGCGACGCCGGCGGATTACTACGACGCTCGGAACCTCTTCGGGCGCTGGGACTATATCCGCCATCTTCCGAACTTCCAGAGCCTGACGTCAGAGGAGCACGAAAAGCAGATACCCGCGATGTTCGCCTACGCTGGCATAGAGGTCCGAAACGAGACTGAAGAGCCCCGGCTCCGTCTCGTGCCGGAATGGGTCTCGGTCGTCAGTCACGACGAGCATCTCGAGCTCCTCTGGAAGGAGAAGAAGGACCGCATGAAGGCGGATCTCCAGAGGAGAGTCTCCGAGCTCTGCAAGCTCTGCGCGGCCGGGGACAAGATCTACGGCGATGGTTACCGCTTCTTCCATCGGAAGAGCTTTGCCTTCATCGCCTGCATGGCCGACAAGGAGCACGGGGAACTCAAGACCAAGGCCTGGGCGATGTTCAGCAAGCTCTCGGTCGACCACTACCAGCTTCTGCGCGGGCACATCGACCGGTACAGCCGCCTGAACTCCTCGAGGAAGCTGATCCGTTCCCACGACGCGTTCCGGAAGCTCGTCAACATGGGCCCTGAAGCGATCCCGTTCATTCTGAACGATCTCCGAAAGGGAAAGGTCGGCGGCATCTGGGGCGCGGAAGTTCTTGCCGAGGTCACCGGCAAGCGCGGGATGGATTCCGAATGGTGGCTTTCCTGGGCCAAGCAGGAAGGCTATGAAGTCGGGTTCGAGGCGTGATGGATATCCCCAAGGATAAAGACTATCCCGAAGGCGCCGGCCAGTGTCACGATTGCGGCGGCCACGGCTGCGCGACGTGCGACGGAAAGGGCTGGCTTCCGAAGGGTCATCCCAAGATCAGAAAGTGTCATCGGGACGAGTGCGGCAATCCACTGGCGCCGGACTGGGTTCCCGTTTACTGCAGCGGCCAGTGCGCGATGATGGACGCCTGAGACGGGATGTTTCAGATAAGGGGCTTCTGATGACCAAGACGTTCGAGTTTCCTCCTTACGCCGCGATCCATGCTGAGAAGGGCGATTACGCCCTGTCTCTCAAAGGTCTTCATCCCATGATCCAGAAGACCGTGATCGACACCGGTGGCGACCCTCGTGGGAAGGTGGATCCGGAGACCGCTCTCAGGCTGACGACGGAGTGCAAGACTTCCGAAGCGATCCTGTTCCTCACGCCCTACTTCAGGGTCATCTCCGGACCGCCGTCCATTCCGAACGCCCTGGCGACCGCCCGGTTTTCGCTGGTCGTGGACAACGAGATCTACATTCTGGACGGATCGCTCAAGGATCACCTCACGGATCTCGAGGGGAATCTCCTCGATACCGCGAAGCTCGACTTTTCGAAGCCAAAGAAGGGCGCCCTCACGGCCAACATGATCGCCAACAAGGGGATCGTCCCGGCGAGCACGTTCGGTTACTTCCTGGCAACCGAGACTGCAGTCTCGATCGAAGTTCGCGGAATCGCCGGCGGATACGGGAAGTTCGAGCTCGAGGCTGGGTTCGTGGCGGCGCTTTACACGTCCCAAGTCAACGGGACGAAGTCATGAATCTGTGCGAACCCTGCAAGAAGGAGCTCGGGGCGCCTGAGATCGACGACTTCTTCGAAGCGGTCAAGAAGGAAGCGGCCTACCAGCGGGAGCGATGGGGCGCGGACCATGACGGCGGAAAGAGCGATGCCGACTGGTTCTGGCTGATCGGCTATCTCGCTGGGAAAGCTCTTCACAATCCTGGCGGGAATCGTCAGAAGAAACTCCACCGGATCATCACCGTCGCCGCGGCCGCCTGCAACTGGTGGGCGGCGGTCAAGGGAAAGACGCCCTCCAAGATGCGGCCTGGGATGGATCCGGCCAAGATGAAAGTGTAGGGGGACGTATATGAAGGTCGAACTGCCCTGCTCTTGCGGAAAAAAGGACTGCCCGAACCGGATCCGGATCGAGCAGAACGATCACAATGTTTTTGTCGACCATGAAGTAGGCGGAAAAGGTCTGCTAATCTACTCGTCGGCAAGCCGTCTCCGGCGCTTTGCCAAGGACATTCTTCGGATTTTCCCAAATGACGTTCCGGGGAGATCCCGCGCCTGAAGCATTTTGATCTTGGGAGTCGAACAGAGATTTTATGGCGAAGAAGACCTGCGAGCACTGCGGCGCTTCGATGGTTGAATATAAGCATGGCCTGTCCGTGGGTCTCGTGACAGGGCTCATCAAGATCGCCAAGGTCAAGAATCCCATCAACATAAAGCAGCTTGGGCTTACCCGGAATCAGTGGGACAACTTCCAGAAGCTGAAGTATTGGGATCTGGTTGTCCAGGCGAACGGCGGGAAGCTGAAGGGCGGTGTTTGGGCGATCACCAAGAAGGGTCTAGATTTCGTCAAGGGAGAGATCTCGATACCCAAGAGCGTCTGGACGTACCGAGGAGCGTTCTTGAAGTACGAGGGCGATGAAATCCGCATTCACAACATCGTGGATGGATACAAATTCCAAGACGACTATTACAACGAATCGAAGCCTCGTCCTGACCCTGATTTTTGAAATCGAGAAAATGTTCTGGATCTGCATGGGCATCGTCGCGATCATCATCGCGATCGAGCATCTGTTGCGCTGGCGGGATCGGAAGCTGGCTCTCGCGCGCACGATGAGATGGCTTGCCTTTCAGATCAACCAGGAGAAAAAGAGCATCCTATGAAAAGTTTTAAGAAGAAGTGCCGGAGGTGCCTTTGGACGAGTCCGGATCCTGAAAAAGATCTGGAAGCAGCGGGTCAGGCACCTGGCGTACAAGCCGATCTTCTGTGGGCCCTGTAACCGGGAGAGATCGGCGTGGTAGAGCCGAAGCCTGAGCCGAAGCTTATCAGCTGTCCCGACTGCGGGGAGCCGTTCTGCGTGACTCACCAGATGCATTATGGCGAGTGTCCGTGTCCTAGCCAGCATGAGGGGGACGATGAGCCGCAGGGTTAGTCGCGGGCCGCTCCGGGAAGTTGTCCACATCAAGTCCCACGATACGAAGCGAGGCGGGATCCGCTGGACGCTTGACTTGGAGTGCGGTCACATGGCGACGAGGTACGCGAGTAACCAGCAGTGGAAAGGCATCAAGCCGCCCGCGTTCGCGCCGAAGAAGTGCCGCTGTATCGTCTGCGGGTTCTCGAGGGAGATCGCATGAAATACGAAGATCTCAAAGACGCGATCGACGGCCTGCACGCCTACGACACGGGCTGCGTCGACAGCGGGATCAAGGACGAGCTCCTGCGGGAGCGGGTGAAGAAGCACCTTCAGTCCTTGCCGGCGCTCGAGCATCGCCTCCTCGTCTCGAGGCTCGTCATCGACATGTGCCTCTCCGAGGAAATGGTAAAGGCGGGCTACGGCCCGGAGGACGCCAAGAATTTCCTCGTCTGGCTCGACGAGGAGATGAACTGCCTGCTGTCGCATAACCCTTGACCCGTTCCGTATACGCGGTATACTCAGGTTCATGGCGAAGGCCAAATCTGGAGAGACCAAGGACCGCGTCTTCACGATCCCCGCCGACAAGGCCAAGGGGGTCGACCGCTGGCTCAAAACCCACCCTTGCAGCCTTCGCGGGAAGCCCGAGAAAACGGCGATCGGCGGAAGGATCACCTACAGTTTCACCGACACGTCGATCGGCCAGATGCAGCATGTCAAATGCGCCTGCGGCAAGTCGTTCTGGGTGGAATACGACTTCTGAGGTCTTGAAGGTATGAAGATTCCCATTCCGAAAAACCTCTGGAGCCGTGTCGCCGCGATCCTGAGGCGTTCAAGCTGGATGCGATTCTCCCTCTCATTTTCCAGGGGACAGTGGGGAGCAGTCTTCTTCCATGAAAATGGGCGGCTCTACGGAAGCTTTTCAAGCATCGAGGTCCAGGTTGCAGTCTCCGAGGCCGTCGCTGAGGCCGAGCGGAAGACGGCCCACCTTATCGAAGGCAAGGTTTGAATGGCTGAGAAAGAAACGCTCCCGAACGAAGAAGCCGCCGAGTTCCGGACCAACATCGAAGGCTGGGTCTGCAAAACCTGTCGGCGCTTCTACGGAAACGAGCCCGGTGCCGAGCGCACGGCCCGCTACTGCTGCGAGAAGGATCACAAGTGCGGAACCGAAGGCTGCGAGAACCGGGCGAAGAAGCACTGGATCTACTGCGACTCCTGCATGGAGAAGCGGGACCTCGAAAAGTACCTCAAGCTCGAGGCGGTCGAGTGGGACGGCGACACGCCGCTCGTCGACGACGATCATTTCTTCTTCAGCGCCGATGACCTCTCGGAGCACCTTGCCCAGGAAGGTCTCAAGCTTGAGGACATGCGTCTGGTGATCGGTGTCGAGGATCCGCCCAGGCGCTTCGATCTCTCGGACTTCCTGGACGATCACCTTCCCGACGGCCTTGAGCCCGACGACCATACGAAGCTCGACGCCTACGTCAACCGCTGGATCGAGAAGCACGTTCCCAAGGTCTGGACGACGGGGAAGACGCGCCCGTCGATAGAGTCTCTCAGGAAGTACGTGACCGAGCCCGAAGAAAGCAAGGACGAAGCATGAACGAAGAAGGCAAGCCCCAGTCGGTGACTCTGAAGACGTACCTATTCCTCGAAGAGATCTTCCGGGCGGCCGGCGACTGTTCCCCGGAGGAGGCCGAGGCCAGAGCCCTCATGGACATTGTCTTTCCGAAGCTTTCCGCCGACGAGCAGAACTGGCTCGACTCGAGAGAAGATCCGCCAGGGATCAAGGAGCTCGAGGCGGCCGCGCTCTCGCACGGCATCCAGGAAGGCGCCCAGATGTCGCGCTTCCTGCTGTGGGTCGGGAACGAATGCTTCGAAGGTCGGGAGGTTCAGAACTTCGCGGTACTCACGGCCAGGGCCAAAGAACTCGTCCAGATGTTCCTTGTCGACGATGGTCATCCCACGAAGCAGAAAAGCATCCGCCTTGGGACGTCTCTTTCGGTTGCGGTGACGAGCGAGGCCAAGTGCGGCAGGTGCGGGAATACCATCCCCGGATCCGGATCGTGCTTGCATTGTAACCGCGCTCCCGCATAGGTAGCTTTCGATGAGCCGATCTGATTGTGCGAACTGCGACTCGATCAGCCTGCAGCGAGTGACGACCTGGGGCCTCTCCTCGAATGTCGAGTTCGTGAAGAAGGTTCCGGGGAAGAAGCCCTACCTCGTTCGCTGCAAGGAATGTCGCCGGGAATGGAAGACGGCCGCGGAGTATGCTCGAAAGCTTTCCGGGGATGCCTACCAGACGAATATACCGAGGGCCTGATGCCGGAAACTGAAGCCAAGGTCTGGGGATCCGAGTTCCGCCGTCGCTCCGATGCGACTCTCGAGGCTCCCGAGCTGGTGCGTGCGGTCCAGTACAGGGTCGGAGATTCGTTCCAGGGGAAGTACGATTTTCTCAAGTTCTGCGGTCAGGGCCTCAGCATCACGATCTTTTCTGATGCCGTGATCGCCAAGACCGACCAGGGAGATGTCAAGATCGTGGACGGCAATTGGATCCTGAGGGAAGGAAACAACTGGTACTTCCTCGGAGACCCCATCTTTCAGAAGACCTACGAAAAAGTCGCATGAAGAAGCTGGCGCGTCTGGCGTGGATCGAGCGGACTTTCGGGAAGGAGTTCATCCTTCCCTATCGGGCCTGCCTTACTCGCTCCGAAGTCTTCGAGGCGATCGTCGGATTCGAGCTCGTGAAGAAGACCTGGGGGATCCGGACGGACTTCCCCAACGGCGCTTCCCAGGGCTTCAATCTGCCCTTCATCCATCACGGCACTCCCCAGAAGGCTCAGGAGCTCTGGGACCAGTACGGGAACAAACTCATCTACATCGTGGTCGAAAACGTCCTCCGCAGGAGATATTCGGCGGTCGCGGTGAGGATCGACGCCGAGCACCTCTACATCGAGTGGAACGACAAGGAGCCTGAGATCAGCCAGCGGGACATGTACAAGCGCCTGGAAAACCTGAGGCGGATCGCGGTTGGTCCGAACAACCTGGTCTTCCCGTGGCCCGGCGGGGATCCCGTCCGCTCGGTCCGGCCGGAATATGTCCGGGACCTAAAGTTTGACCAGATCTACGACGTCATGATTCACGACCCGGATATCAAGGAAACGACCTTCACGCTGAGAGAGGACGGAAAGCTGGTGGTATGGTGACAAATCTATCGCTTCGCGAACTCGACTGGGCGGTCTCCGAGTATGTCTTGGGACAGTTCTATGGCGGGGGTTCAGCGCCTCCAACGTACTCCAAGGAGATCTCGCTCGCGTGGTCCCTTCTCGAGAAGTTCAAGCGCTTTGCCCCAGTGGTGTTCAAGTCCGGGGTGACGATGCTCGGACAGAATCAGAAGGCGGTGGGCGGAGAATGGGGATGTCGCCTCGACTGCACCGCCGACAAGAAGGAGAAATACATCTTCGGCTACGGGGAAACCGCTGCCGAGGCGATCTGCAGGGCCGTGCTTGATTGCGCCAATTGCGGAGATTCGCCCCCATAGTTTTGGGGGTTTTTTGAGTTAGTGGAGGCGGTATGGAAATCAAGATCGACGTCAAGCCCGAGGACATCACCAAGATGGTGTCCGAGGCGGTCCTGAAGAGTTCGATCGGGACGGAGATCAACAGGGTGATCACGGAGGCGGTCGCCAAACTGGGCAACTGGGATAGCCCGATGAAGAAGGCGATCGAGGAAGTCGTCCACAAGGAGATCATCAACATCGTCACCAAGGAGCACGGAGAAAAGATCCGTTCGGCGGTGAAGGCTATGATCACCGACCAGCTGGTCGAGGAAGTGTCCAAGGCCGCCTGGGACTCCTTCTTCGAGAAGATCGACAAGAGGCGCTGATCGCCATGACAACTGCAGAATTCCAAGAGCTTCTTGGCGCTGGAATGACCTTCAGTAGTTACGAGGATTATTCCACGGCCAAGGAGGCGGCGACCCGCGCCGTCGAACGAGAGCGGGAGCGGTGCGCCAGGATCGCGGAGGAGATCGGCAACGAGCCATCGCCAGCGGGACAGGGCGCAAGATGGGTGGCCTGCTCGCGGATCGCGGAACGGATCCGGAAAGCACAGTAGGAAATGCCGATCTACGAAATCGTCAAGGAGTCGACGCTTGAGGAAGTGGAGAGCGCGGCACGCCTTCTCTGGCGCGGGCAGTACGGCTTCAGCTGTCCGAACTGCTCCGTCAGCGTATACGGGAAAAGCGTCGAGTGGTGCCACGCGCATCTACTCGAGCATCTTGTCGAGACCATCAGAGGGAAGAAGGCCTAGCATGTGCAGCTGCACTCACGGGAGCGACCGGCACTACCTGGACTATGCAGGTCCGGGCGTCGCCGGCGGGATCCTGACGCGGTGTCTTGAGCCCGGCTGCGGATGCCAGATGTTCACGCCCACGAGCGTCATCGTGACACCGGTTACGCTGATCTTTCGGAATGGAAATACGCTCGATCGGATAGGCGAGGTATAGGAGAAAACTCATGGGCGAGAAACACCCCCTGACCGAGGCGCTTCGGGCCGAGATCGTGAAGCTCGCGAACGAAGGGGACACCAAGAAGGAGGGAGCCCTCACGGCCGACGTCCTTCTGAAGATCATGCGGGTCGCCAAGACCGGGCGCGACCTGCTCGTCTCCATGGATGCGAATCCTTCCAACCTCTCGAATCTCGTCCAGAAACCCAGGAGCCCGTTCTCGGGCGGCTTCCTGGGCGCCTCCTCCGCCGGGGACGATGACTTTGGCGCTTCGGAACAGTCGGCGGCTGTTGCGGTGCCCTTCGCCCCGGCGCCATTCCAGGAGAACTTCGGAATGACGGCAATCCGGGAGATCATCTCGGCGGCGAAAAACCTGAACGGCAATGGTCCGACCCCGGCCCGCCTGGTCGAGGCGCTCGCGATCGCCAAGGAAAAGGGTCTGGACGACGTCGCCCGCGAGCTCGAGGCGCAGCTCGGGATCCCGAAGAAGCCCGTCGAGATTCACAAGATCGAAGACAAGAAGCCCGAACCCCAGAAGGAGGCGTCATGAAGCTCTATCTCCCGTCCTGGAACGGAGATATGCGTCTGGTCGAAGGACCCGACGGCTCCCGCCTCACGCTCACGGATCCAACGCCGCAGGAGCTCATCGTGGCCGGGCAGTTCCTTCGCGCCGCGGCCAAGGAAGGCTGGTGGGACGGAGAGGTTCCGAAGAAGGGAGAACCCTACGCCGGGAAGGCGAAGGATATGCCGATCCGAGCTCCGATCGCCAAGGCCTCCAAGATCCTGATCGCCGTCGCCCGGCCCAAAGACCGGACGCTGACGGCGGTCAAGTTCACGAGCGGAAAGATGGAGGTCGTGGAAGGGGCGACGTCGAAGTCGCTCGAGGAGATCGAGAAGACCCTCGAGAAGGCAAAGGCCCAGGAGAAGCCGGGAGAAGAGGCTAAGGCTGCGAGCGTGAAGCGCCCGACCCCCTGCTGTCCCCAGTGTCAGCCGGGTGCGATCGGGCCGGCGTCCGAGGTGCTTCTTTCGTTCCTTTCGCCAGAGCAGCATGAGCGCTGGGCCCAGGAGCGGGCGATCCTCGTCCAGGGCCACCTCTCTGGGCACCGATACGTGATCGCCCATCGGCACACGCCACTCGCCCAGAAGGTTGGCCGGATTTGCTTCGACATCGACGATCAGAAGGTCGTTCACTTTCACGACTGGTCGGTACCGCCCGAGGAGGAAGTGCTGGCCGCGAAGCTGATCCTCGAGCACGCGGAGCCCTGGCTCCGGAACGAGGCGACCGTCTTGGGCGGGGGATCGGACGTCTACAAGAATCCGTTCGGGGACATCTCCGACGGCACCGAAAGCGCTGCCTTCGCGCAGGGAATCGGCCAGGGCCTGATGGATTTCGGAAAGAACTAGAAGCGAGCCAAGTCATGAACATCGACGAAGCGGTCGCCAAGGCTTGCCTGGAGCCGACGCTCCTCGACGCGCTCACCTGGATCGCGGTCTGGGAATCTGAGCGCGCGATCCAGCAGGCCAAGAAGTTCTTCGAAACCGGGGAGCGCACGGGCTCCAACGGGGCCGGGTGGGACACCTGCTTCAAGGTCTGCTTTGAAAAGGTCATGCAGACCTGGAAAACGCCGTCCCCCGCGGATGCCGACCGGCACCTGGAAGCCCTGAAAGAGATCCTCGAGAGCGCCAAAACCACCGGCGAGGACATGTCGCACCTTTGGCTGATCGAACGGATCGGGAAAGCCCTCCGTGCGCCTGGAAAAATTGAAGAGCGCCGGAATGCGGCACCTGAGATGGAATATCTCGTAGGCCAACGACTCGCGCCAGGACTTGTTGTGGCTCCGGAGTCCATCGCCGAAAAGCTCACGCTCGTCGAGAAGATGAATGCGGACAACGCAAAGATGCGCGGCGAGTACCTGAAGGAAAAGCAAAAACTAGAACTTCAGGTTCGTGCAGTAGTCGATCTGGTCCCTCATACGGTCGGGGCGCATACCGAAGGATTCCCGTGCGATGGATGCTTGGCCCTGAAGAAGCTTGGAATCGAAAGAACGTCTATCTTCGAAAATCGGAAAAGAGAAGGGTGCGTCGACGACCAGCACCGGGGAACGGAGTGTCGGTGCTGTCACCTGATCTATCACTGTTGCTCGCATCACTGCTGCTGTTTCTATCGGTGTAAGGATTGTCGCCATGCGGAGAGCGAGCACGAAAAGGGGCCGTGTGGCTTCGGCGGGAACTGTAACTGCAAGGCGTACAACGGCGAAAGACGCTATAGCTAGTCGATGCAATACCTCCGACTAATAGGAGGAGGTGAACTATGGGTAAGACAATCAAGGAAACGGTCGCGGAGATCATGAAGGACTTCCCGTGTCGGGAGTGCGGCGGAAGGCGGACTAACCCCTACGCGACGGGCTCGACGCTCTGCCATGGGTGCGGTGGGACCGGGAAGGAGCGCGACCGCGAAAGAAAGGTTAAGGCTCGGACGTGACATCTGAGAGCGAACTGTTCTGCCGCTGCGGTCACGGGGAATTCTCCCATGTAGAGCCGCTTCCAAAGGACGGCGTGAAGTGGCTGCTTCGGTCGTTCCCCTGCACGTTCCAGGATGCCCGGGGATGCTGCCCCTGCTTGGACTTCCACCTTGCGCCTCGGCGGGCACCAGCAGCCCCGGCTTGCGCCCATGGCAACATCGAAGCCGTCGGAGAGGGGTTCCGGCGCTGCAAGGATTGCGGCGAGATGGAGCCCCGATACCAGAAGAGATCGGAGCCACCGGATTGGATAACCAGCGGTCGGCATGGGTGAACTATAGAACCCGAGAAAAAAGGAAAGCCCTGGATTAGCTGAGGTGGACGGTATGGGATGCATTTGCGGGTGCCATGACAAGCTCGACGCCATTGGCGTTCGGGGATGCTGCTTCGAGTGCGAGAAGGATCACGACCCGCTCCGCAACGCACTTCTTCAGGTCAGCGTAATCCGCAACTACGTCAACGAGGAAAGCGTGTCCGACACGGCGAAGGTGATCCGGGTCCAGGGAGTAGTGAACAAGCCGGTCTGCGAACACGACTGGCGGGATCTTGAGCCGGTAGTCCACGATGGCGAGCAATGCAAGAAATGCTTTGAGGTTCGGACCAAACCGAAAAAGCAGGTTGATCTACAACAGAGCTGCGACCATAAGTGGTCCCATATTGAGGATCACCACGTCTACTGCCCGAAGTGCAAGAAGACGGCGGATCTGTGCTTCACCTGCGAGGCCGAGAAGCAGAACGTGGGCGGGATACTGGTGTGCCTGAATTGTCGTGGTCACTAGAGACATGCCATGAACATCGCGGCGGCGGCAATCCTTGAGCGAGGGAAGATTTGGACCGGAACTCGGCACCATCTGATTATCCGAGACATCATTCAGGCTCGAGGAAAGGAGGAGGGGTATGTCAGCGGCGAACAGGGCTTCGTCACGGACAAAGGGCAGTTCGTGAATCGTCGCCAAGCCGCGATCATCGCATTCAACGCTGGTCAGATTCCGAACCGCAAGGAAGAGTTGTTCAGCGAGGACATCTTCAAGGTGATGGGTTGACCATGACATTCGACCAGCCCAGCTACGGAAAGAACATGGAGACGTGCGAGGGCTGTAAGGCCGTCTCTCATCTGCTCAACCTTGAGTCCCTGATCCGGCTCCGGGACGAGAGGCCAGACTTCAACCACATTCACCGCGAAGACGGGAAGCTGATCGCATTTAGTTCGGAGCATCGCAGAACCAGCGAGAAGAAGCTGGACGTCAATTCCTGGGATTGGTGGGCCCAGGCCAACGAGCGCCGTCAATTTCTGATTCTGGAGAAGCATCAGGAAGGCGGTGCCGGCCTTTCTCGAGAGCAAGCCGTCGAACTGCAGATCCTTCAGGATCTTGCAGAGTCGATTATGAATGCGGTTTCTCCGCCTCCACCAAAGTGTGATCACAATTGGGTGGACGCCCGCAACGAGATCGTCCAGAGCGGCGAGCTTTGCCTGAAGTGCTTCAGTATCCGCGCCGGGAATTCTAGCGAGAAGAAGACGTGAGCCAAAAGACCTGCGAACTCATCTTTAAGGTGATGGGCTGACCATGACAAAAGAGGAGCACAAGAAGAGATTACTTGAGGCGAAACAAGTTTACGAAGATGCATTGGATCGGCTTGCGTCCCTGGGTGTGGATCTTCAATTGGACACGGATGGAAACGATCCTCGAAAGTACGATCTTTTTGTCATGTGCTGCGGACCGACCTTGGAGAAATGCGTACATCCGTGCCCCAATGGAGCGTGCGTTCATCCTCAGGCATTGCATGCTCTTGGCGGTTGCATTCAATGGATTGACGGGCCTGTTCTAGGTCGCTCTATCCAGTGTCCTTGCGGACGAGAGAAGAAGAAATGAGTCAAAAGACCTGCGAACTCATCATGCTCGATCGGGACACCTGCGGCGAGCCCGCCGAGAAGTGCCCCCAGTGCGAGAAGGCGTTCTGTTCGATCTGCATCAACGAGCACCTCAAGGTCCACCGTCCAACGCCCGTCGAGCCGAAGAAGATCGGGGTGAATCTCGGGATCTGCAAGATCTGCGAGCTGGTCGGGGCCTACGCCAACGGCCGCGGCTGCTCG
>Ga0065707_10082730_pt1 | contig 12420 bp, 7 predicted proteins | sample SwiRhicommuniRL3_FD_59094 | JGI IMG/M metagenome (GOLD analysis project Ga0065707, IMG submission 59094) | Switchgrass rhizosphere bacterial communities from Rose Lake, Michigan, USA - RL3 v2 (version 2) | ecosystem: Host-associated > Plants > Roots > Rhizosphere > Soil | place: East Lansing, MI... | reverse complement strand
TTCCGTCACCTGCTGCATCGTGGCCTCCATTCGCGCAAGGCCTGCCTGTCCGCTGCCAGCGAGACTCGCAGTTTGCTCCGCCACGGCCGACACTTCGTTCATGGTATTGACCAGCTCTTTGGAAGTCGCCGAGATCTCCCTGGAAGTAGCACCAATCTCAGTAGTCGTCGCCGCGATCTCGGTGGCCGTCGCCTGTTGCTCATTCGAGGTCGCGCCAATCTGGGTCACCGAGGCGTTGACCTGGATGGCGGACTTTTGCACCTGATCGATCAGTCCATTGAGCTCTGCGATCATGCGATTGAACGCATCGGCCAGGGTGCCGAACTCATCCCGCTGGTCCAGCTCGATGCGCTGCGTAAAGTCACCTTTGCTCGCGATGTCCGTTGCGCTGAGCAGATGGTTCAACGGCGACATAATCGCTCGCAGCAGAAAATATCCACACGATGCCGCGAGCACCAGCGCTGCCGCGAAGCTCGTTGCGATGCTCAACGTCGCAGCGTAGACCCATGCCGTGATGTGGCTTATCGATTCATCCGCATTTTTCCGGTCAAGCTCGGTAAGGTTGCCAAGGGATTCCATGACGCGCTCGAAGGGTGGAGCGAGTTGCGTATCGAACATGACGGCTGAATCTGCTCCACGCGATGTCGCGCCTCCGCGCACTACCCGCTGTTGAGCTTGCACGTATACCGCGAGTGCGCTCTTCAGTTTCTCGAACGATTCGCGATCCGAGGCCGTGAGAACGATCGACTCGATCCGGGTCATCAGATCGTCGACGTGTGCCCGACTGTCTGCAAGCTCGAGCGCCAGCTTGTCTATCGAAGCGCGATCCTCGAGCCGCGCGTACCGCTCGGTAAGCAAGTAGTTTTCGGTCAAAGCAGATTGCAGGGCGCTGTCGTACGACAAGCCTGGAAGGGAGTCCTTGTGAAGCACCTCGCTCGTCTCTCTGATGCGCTGCAGTTCCCGGAATGAAATGCCACCCATGACAAGAATGAGCGACAGAATGACACCGAAGCTGACAACGATGCGTCGACGAATGGTCCAGTCCTTCATGGTCGCGATCTCCTAATCCTGGCAAGCGGCGTTGCTCATCGGGACAGCGCACATGGATCATGGAAAGCCTCCTGGCTTTCGGCTCAATCGCTGCGCCGACACCAGGGCGGACTTCAAAGAATCTTTGCCGCGGCTTCGTTGTAAGGGCATGCCGCTTGGGTCGGCCGTTAACATACTGAGTGTACGTCGCGACGGGCAGCCCGTGGCGGTCGCTCGCGGAGACTTCTACGTACAAGGCAAAGGGGGCGCGGATCCGCCCCCCGCTCCTGCACCGTTTCGGCGCTGGTAACAATGGGTGGTCACCCAAGGCGATGCTGTACATGCCTACAATACCCCCTGGGGCTGTTTGGGCAGTGCCACCATCGCGGCAAGCAACCAGGCCGCCCGGAGGCCGAGTCGACACTGCCGTCCGCATGCCCGAGCACTCGCTTGATCAATTGCTCACCACCAACGCCGAGCTGCGAGAGCAAGGCCGCGGACATCATCGGCTTGTATTTGAATCCACCGGCACACGCTGCAGTGTTCTGCGTCGATGAGAAGACTACGATACAAGCCTTGGATCGCAAGGATCCAGTGCTGCCGCTGTTACCTGGACGTGCGGAGCGTCATGGCTTTGAGTACTTCCGCCACGGCACGCTGTCCTGGTACGCGGCGTTCAACACCCGAACAGGTGAAGTGCTGGGCAAGACCGCTGCACGCCACACCTCGGCTGACAGACGCCTGAGCTTCACTGCTCTCAGCCGCTGAGGCAACGCCGTCGGGATTGGCGAAGCGCAAAAATGTCCAGGCCGCAACGAGGGTTCAACCGCATCGCCTCCCGTGGGCGATTGGCCATGCGGCTGACCTTCCGCTGCAAATCACTTTCAACATGGCGCTCGCCGATCATGTTTCATCTCCTTTTCCAATGAGGTTGAGCTTGAACGAGCGCTGCAGATCGGCAATCTGATCTGGCGTCAGATAGCGCGGATTCAGACCGCGCAACAGCAAATACAGTTTCGCGGTCTCCTCGAGCTCTTCAACCGCGAAAACTGCAGCCTCCAGTGTTTCTCCGGCAACCACTGGACCGTGATTGGCCAGCAGCACCGAGCTGTACTTTCCTGCCAGACCTCGAATCGCTCCGACGACCGCGGGGTCGCCCGGTCGGTAGTAGGGAACGAGAGCCGTGTATCCCGCCCGCATGAGGTAATACGCGGTCATCGGTGGCAGTGCGCAGTGCGCGTCCAACTCGGGCAGCATCGACACGGCTACGCAATGCGTGGAGTGCAGGTGGACGACGGCACGCGCCGGGGACCGCGTTTCGTACAAGGCCGAATGAAGCGGAATCTCCTTTGTTGGCGCGTTGCCGGAAATCAGTCGACCCGTCGAGTCGAGGTGCGACAGTGTAGCGGGGTCGAGGAATCCAAGCGAAGCGTTCGTGGGAGTAGCGAGCCAGGTATCGTCGTCCAGTCGGGCACTGATGTTGCCCGATGCGCCCGGAGTCAACCCGCGTTCGAACAACGAACGGCCAAAACGACAAATGGCTTCACGAGTGTCGCTCACATTCATGCTTGCTCCAGACGAGTAGAGCTCACGCGGTCGCGCCTTCGATCAACTCGAAACCCAGATCCACGACCTTCGACGGTTCGTCGGTAAGCACCAGACGAGCGCCGGTTTCGCCCATGAGGAAGCGTGGCGTGCGGATTGTCGAGAGAGGCTGCGGGGCGAATCGGGCAACCTCCAGGCCGTTGCAGCCGAAGAGAGCCAATCGGTCGGGGACCGCAATCGCATTCGCCAGGCAATGAAAATATCCGCCAATGGCCATGTCGTCATTCGAGAAATACACGGCATCGATCGCCGGATTTCGCGCCAGGAGCCGAGCCAGACCATTGCGTCCTTCCTCGACCGATGACGGGCGCGCTACCAGTTCCTGGTCTTGAAGCGACAAACCGGCGGCTTGCAGAGCGAGTTTGAATCCGCTCAACCGCTTGCCGGCCCGCAAGTCCATTTCAATGTTGTGACCCACATAGCCGAAATGGCGATAACCGCGGGAAACGAGGAATTGGGCGCTGGTGCGCCCCACGGCAAGATTCGAGAAGCCAACCACGAAGTCGATGCCTTTGCCGTCGATGTCGAATACCTCGACGACGCGCACACCGCTGTTCTTGAGCATCGTCCTGGCACGATTGGTGTGTTCCAGGCCGGCAATGATCAGTCCCGCTGGACGCCATGCCAGCATGGATTCGATCATGAGTTCCTCCTGCGACGGATCGTATTCCGTTACGCCGATAACGGACTTGTAGCCGGCTGCGTCCAGTGTCTTATGAACACCGCGTAACAGATCGGGAAACACGATGTTCGTGAGTGACGGTATGACGACCCCGACCAATTGGGATCGGGTCGAGGCCAACGTGCCGGCGATGTTGTTCGGCACATACCCGAGTTTTTCTACCGCTGCCACGACTTTGTCGCGGGTCCTGGGTGAAAACGATCCTTGCTTGCGGAGCACGCGAGACACGGTGCTTGCACCCACACCCGCTTTGCGCGCAACCGCCTCTAGAGTGACGGAAGGTTTATCGCGTTTGCGGGAGCTTTTGCGGGAGCGACGGGCTGCCAAATTGGTTCCTTCGAATCGCCGCCAGTTTGCCAGATTCAGTGCAGCGGCCGACCGATTATCTCCGCAAGCCAGCGAACCTACCAAGTCGGGGACGTTCATTTCCACGGGACGCTCATTTCCAAGGAGTGAGACCAGCGGGAGTCCGGCATAGTCCTTCCTTCTCACACCTCGAAAGCAACGACTTCGTATTCGCCGACACCCGGCACCGTGACCTCAATGCTCGCGTCCTCCTGTTTGAACGGCACGGCCGCACCGGCGCGCAGCAGGCGAGCCGACCTGATCGGCTTGGTCGAGATCGCCGTCAACGTCACCTTTTGCGGGCCCACGGCGAAGACTTCGCGGAAGGCGCCGCCCCGAAAGTTGGGATTGGTGTGGTTCACCAGGTGCACCGCGTAGCCGACCTCGGTCTGGAAGGCGGTGGTTTCGAGCAGTCCTACGCCTTCGACCTTCAGGGGGCGCTGGTCGCGAGTGACCCACCGCAAGGCTCCGGCGATCAGATCGCCCAGGTCGCCCGCGCTGCTGCGCCAGTAGCCAGCCTCGATATCGCCGGCCACGTAAACCAGCCGCGACTGACCGACCTCGCGCGCCACCAGGGTCTGCTCGGCGGTGTGGCTCGTCTTCGGGAACACCGCCTCGACCGGATAGCCTGGGTGCTGCGGAATATCGGTGAGGATCGCGGCGCCCGAAGTGGAGATCGGCACGCGCCAGGACGATCCGAGGATGTAGGTGGTGTTCTTGAAGCTCTCGACTATGGGATGTGATTGTTCGATCCGCTGGGTCGAAGGTGAGCCGACCTTGGCGGCCACGCCGGGTCCGGCATTGGCGCCGTAGCCCAGACGTGGCCCCTTGGCGTGCATGCCGAACAGATCGGCCAGCGCGAAGTCCGACCGCGGCTTGCCGGTCTCGTCGTAGAGCCCGGTTTCGAAGGTTGCCAGGATGGAGCCGCCGCGGGCGACGTAGTCGCGGATCTGAGCCGCCTGCTTGTCGTCCATCGCGGCGATGTTCGCCAGAACGAGCACGGGATACCGGCCGATGACGTCGTACGAGAGCTCGCTGTCGAGCACGAAGTCGAATGGAATACGCTGCTCGGTGAGTATTTTGTAAGCGCCATGGAACGAATCGAGCAGCTCGCTGCCGGGCGGGACCGGATAGACGCGGTTGTTGCGCGGCGATACCACCATTGCGACGTCAGCGATCGAGCGCACATTGTGGAAGTGACGGTCGTTGGCCTGCTGGAAGGGCAGGACGTCGAGACCATTCTGCTGCCAGCGGCGGTCTTCATGGAAGCCCTGGTCGAATCCGAGCCAGTGCAGATGGATACAGCCGCCCTGCGCCAGGGTCTGCCACATGCGCGTGCGCACCTCGGCGGGATTGGCCGACGCCGTGCGCCAGCGGGCGCCGCCCTGGTTGGCCCAGTTGCCCGTGGAATTCACCGCTGGTCGGTTGGAGATGAGGGCGCGCGCCATGCGCGTCATCTGGCTCGCGTCCCAGCTGGGTGCGGACTCCTCGCCCCGCCCCTGATTATCGGCGAACATCCAGACGGCGAGCGGCTTCAACTTGTTCATGTCGATCTCGCCGCCGCGCAGACCTCCTCCCAGATTCCCGGAGAAGATCGCCTCCTTGTTACGCCGGGTCGCGGCCTTGTTGTAGAGATCCCAGAGTTCCAAAACGCGGCTTTCATAGGCCAGACGGTACGCCTCGCTCTTGGGATCGCCGATCTTCCTGCAGGTCGCGCAGTAGCACGCCCACACGTGCGAGCCGGGCCAACCGTTGGTGTAAACGCCATCGATCTTGAAGCGGGTCATGACCTCGTCGATCAGCTTCGGAATGAAGTCCGAGTAGTAGTCGCTGAACTGGCAGGTCCGCCCGTAATCGAACGAGGTGGTCGGGTCTTGCGGATCGGCGCTCAGCGACGCCATGACGATGTCGCCTTTGGCGTTGCGCTGGAACCAGTCGGGATGCTTTTCGGCCAGTTCGATCTTGGCGATGTCGGGACTCAGCCTGCCCATGGTGGGGATGCCTGCTTTCTTCGTCGCCGCGGCGCATTCGCCGAAGATGTCGCGGCCCTTGAGCCAGCGACTCGTGGGGTAGTCGGGGAGTTTGGTCGGATAGTACGCACCGCTGCTGTGGATGCTGATGAAGGTGCAGTCCGTCTTCACGGCCACCAGGTAGTCGATCCATTCCTTGACGTCGAAGGTCTCGGCGTCGCGCTCCGTGAAGTTGAGTTGCATGATCCGCTTGACGCGCTGATGCCAGGCGTTGGGAGCAAAGACAGGCAACCGGCCGGCGCCAGGTGATTGAGCCAGCAAGATGTTCGGCGCCAACAACGCCAGTCCGCTCAGCATTGCGAATTCCCGCCGGTTCGTTTGCATGATGATTCCTTGTTTCAGTCGTTCGTCAGCGCTCAACTATTCGCACTTATACAGTCGGGAGCGATGTCGCATGGACGCCGGCTTCGTCGACGTAGGCTCGAATGATGTCTGCAAAATTCGCATCAGCTTTGAAGCCGAGTTTGCTGGCGCGTGGCGTGTCGAATCGGCCCGGCCAGGAATTCACGATGCGTACAACGGCAGGATCCGGCTCCCATCGGATGAGGCTCGAGGTCGAAGCCCCGGCGAATCGTTCGAGCGCCTCCACCATCTCGCCCACGGAAATCGAGAGCCCTGGCATGTTGATCACTCGGACCTTGCCGAGCACTTGCGGGTCCAGCGATTGACCATGCAGCAGATTTCTGATGGCGCACTTGGGTGACATGACCCACATGAGAGTGTCGCGGCTCACGGGGCAAACTGCGGTTTGCCCAACGAGGGGCTCACGGATGATGCCGCTGGCGAAGCTCGACGCCGCCTTGTTCGGCGCGCCCGGTCGAATGCAGATCGTCGGCATGCGCAACGCGCGACCATCAACGAATCCTTTGCGAGAGTAGTCGCTCATGAGCAGTTCGCACAGCACCTTCTGGGTGCCATAGGAACTCTGCGGTGTCGCGGCAGTATCGTCTTCGACGACCGCGGGCAAAGCGCCGCCGAAGACAGCGACAGAACTGGCAAGAACGAAACGCGGATTGCGTCCGCTATGTCGGGCGCGCTCCAGCAGCAGACGCGTCGCGTCGAAGTTGGCGCGCATGCCGAGATCAAAATCCGCCTCAGCTTGTCCGCTCACGACCGCTGCAAGATGAAAGATGGCATCCGTGTCGGGCTCGAGAGCCTGTTCGACCATCTTCGCATCGGTGATCGATCCGACCAGCGTACGCACCAGCGGATCGGAAGCGAGTCGTGGGGGCGCAATGTCGACGAGCGTCAATTGAGAAATCTGCTGCGGTCGACCGTCGCTTCCACGCAGCGTCCGCGATTCGAGGAGCGCCTGGGCGAGCGCCGTACCCAGAAACCCCGCACCACCCGTTATAACCACTTTCATCTATGAACCCTCACTCTTGGCGCTCGATTCGACCACCTGCGTGGCCTCAAAACTTCATGCGCACGCCCAGCGTGAACGCGCGACCGAGTTGATCGTAAAAGCCCGCCGAGCCGGCCGCCTGGGCGCGGATGATCGTGTTGCCGGCCAGCAAGGGCGGGTCCTTGTCGAGCAGGTTATCGACCTTCAGGAAGATGTTGACGGCGTCCGAGATGTCGAATCCGGCATTCGTGGCCAGATAGAAGTAAGCGGGATAGTCGTTCTTGTTGATATCCAGCGGGCCATAGGTCGTGTCGTACTTGCCCGCGCCGACGTAATTCCCCAGCAGGCTGATAGTGACCGGGCCGTTGGCATAGGTGGTGCGCAGCGTGCCGCGCCAGTGTGGCGTAGCGGGCGTGCCGCCGATCAGGTTGACTTGTCCCGCCCGATCGATCAGGAGGCCGCTGGCCAGGGTCTCGAGGTGCGCGGTGTAGGTGAAGTTGGCCGCGAAACTCAGTTCACCGCTCTGGCTGGCGAACAGATTCGCCATCGGCAAGCGATAGGATGCCTGCATGTCCCAGCCGTCGGTCTTCAGATAGGTTGCGTTGTAGGAGACTGCCTTTACGCGGAAGATCGCGCCCACGGCATCGCGCGTGATGCCGGCGCAAAAGTCCTGAGCTCCTGCGAAGCAGCGGTCGACGACGTCCTGGCCTGTCAACGTCGAGATGGCGTTGTCGAGCCGGATATCGAAATAGTCGGCAGACATCCGCAGGCCGGGGGCGAAGGCCGGTTGCAGGACGACACCGATCGTCTTGGTCTTGGCGACCTCCGGCTGCAGATCCGGGTTGCCGCCGGTGACGGTGCGGATAGGCACGGTCACATTGGTGGCGCGGTCGACGACGGTTGCGCCCTGGCTCTCGAAATTGGCGGCGAACAGTTCCGACAGCTTCGGCGCGCGGAAATCCTTCGAATAGGTCGCGCGAATGCGGATTTGATCGTTGATGGTCCAGTTGGCGCCAATCTTGTAGACATCAGCCCGGCCGCTGGTGCTGTAGTCCACCGTCCGGCCCGCCAAGGCGAGATCGAGGGACTGGGCGAACGGCACGTCAGTCAACAGCGGGACGTTCAGTTCGCCGTAGAGTTCTTTGACGTTGACCTCGCCGCTGTAAGGCGCACTGGCGGCCTGACGCCAGCCGTTGACGGCGGCGACCGGATCGGTCTTCAGGTCCAGGTCTTCCTCGCGGTATTCCGCGCCCACCGAGACGCCGATCGGGCCGGCCCAAGTGTGGTAGAGCTCGCCGATCAGGTTCGTTGACACATCCAGGCCGTTCGACGTGGTGTCGTTGTGCGAGGTGCCGCCAAAATAAGCGAGTGCCTGCGGCGTGATGGTGTTCTCTCCGAACAGGTTCACCGGTACGCAGCCATTGGTGGGGTTGGTCAGCGTCGAGCGGCAGATCGGCTGGCCGTTCGGACCGATGACGGAGTCCTTCGACAGGGCCCACTTCGCCTCGTCCCGGTTGCCCGTCACTACGGCCGAGTACTTGGCCCGAGTGAAGACGGCGCTCGCGTCCCAATGCCAGATGTCGTTGATGTCGCCCTTCAGGCCCACGACCGGCCGCAGGTAAGTGTTCTCGGAATAGTTGTTGACCCGGCCAAATTCGGAGTTCAGCCGGCCCATGGTGAAGGACGCGATGTTGTTGGCGACCATGCTCGCCAGGATATTGGCCGGCAGAAAGGCGTTCTGCCGCGTAATGATGATCGTGCCCGAGTCGTAGCCTATGGTGTTGGTGTAGTGCCCGTCGGTCTGCGCGTAGAGCAGTTCGCCGAACCCCTGCAGCTTGTCGGTAAAGTCGTAAGTCACTCGGCCAAAGGCGCTGCGGCGCTTGTTCGCGGTGGCGAGGATCGCAAACTCGGGTTGGAGAAAGAGGCCGCCACCGCCCTGCATCCACACGCCGCCGACATAATTGCCCAGCTGGAATGGGCTCTGCGCGCCGCCGGCGCCAAACTGGACGTTGCGGAACGCCCAGTTGTTGGCCGCTGCACCGGTGGTGGTGGTGGCGTTGAGAATCAGTCCGCCCTCGGTGACCCGCGATAGCGTCGCGTTCGGCAGGATCAGCTGGCGGTACTGGCCGTTGGTGGGAGTGTATGCGGGGTTGGTCAGCAGGACGTGGCCGGCCCTGCCCCAGTCGCGCTCCTTTTGATACAGGATGTCAGGGCGATCATAGAACGACGCGGCCATGACCATGTGGCCCCTGCCCTCGGCGAAGGCGCGACCGTAGGCCATGTCCAACGCCCAAGTGTCGTCGGGGCCGCCGTGCTGCGTTTTGCTCGCCTGGGCGTCGACCTTCAGGCCCGTCATTTCGCTGTCCATGAGGATATTGACCACGCCCGTGACCGCGTCGGAGCCGTAGACCGACGAGGCGCCTGCAGTGACGATATCCATGCTCTTGATCAAACCGCCCGGCACCAGATTGATGTCGAAGATCGGGCTGACGGCGGCGTTGGAATCCATCGCCCGTCGACCGTCGATCATGGTCAGGGTGCGGATCGAGCCCAACGAGCGCATATCGAAGGCGGCCGCGCCGATGTTGGTGGAAGTCGTGGTGTTGTTGCCCGGCCGGACCGTCGGGATGTCCTGCAGCAGGTCGATCAGGTTTACCGCCGCGCGCGCTTGGATTTGCTCATTGCTGAGCGTGGTTACGGGCGTGGGGGTGTTGAAGGTCGTAGTAGCGATGCGGCTGCCCGTGACCGTCACCTCCGCCAACGTTCCTCCGGAGTCCTCGGAGGTACCACCAACCTGCGCAAAGCCAGTCGAGCACAACGTGCTTGCACCCACCGCAAGCGCCGCCATTCTTGAAAACAGTTTCATGTCAGCCCCCCTTCTCGTCGATTGTTTGTCAGTTCGATTCAGCACCTGCCAACTTCATTGCATCCACCTGAGCGCGTCCGCAAAAAAAGTCCTTGCTCCGAAATTGCCGGACTTCAGCGCCAACACCATTTCGGGGCCGCCCGATTCGATCGTGCGCAACACAGGCACGCCCGGAGCGATCTCCGCGCCTATGGAAAATGCGCGCAGACCCAGCCGGTTGATCACCGCACCCGAGGTCTCCCCGCCTGCGACGATCAGTCGGCGCACTCCTGCTGCAACAAGCTCCGTGGCGATCGATGCCATGGCATCTTCGATCGCGCGTCCCGACGCCTCGACGCCATGACGTGCCTGCAACGCTTGTACGGAATCGGGAGGCGCGCTCGATGCGATCAGAATGGGAGCGCTCAGTCGGGCTTTGGCCCAGTCGACAACACGCTGTATCTCGCCTGGATCGCAAAGCAGCTTCTGTGCATCGAGCCGCAGTACCTGGGCCCATGCGTCAGCTGCGGCAACCTGATCCAAAGTAGCTTCGGAGCAACTGCCCGAGAGGATGGCGATGGGTCCAGTGATCGGTCGGGCCGGCGTCGCAGCCGTGGAACCAAGCGTCGGACCCTGTTCGATGAGCGCCTTGGCGAGGCCAATGCCAAGACCTGAAGCGCCCACGGAAAGACGCATGCCGAGCGCTACGCGACCGATATCGACGAGCTGACGATCGAACACGGAGTCCACGATCGCCGCCCCATGCCCTGTTGCCGCCAAGGCGTCGATTCGCGACTGGATCGCAACCGCACCGGCTTCGACATCCTCGAGTCCGATCAGGCCGATGCGAGCGCGGCTCTGGCGTCCCAGGACGCGCACCAGGTTGGCGTCGCGCATCGGATTCAGCGGATGATCTCTCAGAGGACTTTCATTCAGCGGCAGATCGCCGACGAAGAGATTTCCCCGATAGATAGTGCGTCGTGCTTCGGGAAATGCCGAGTTCACCAGCACCAGTGGCGCGTCTGCTGCCGACCCGAGCGCATCCATCACCGGGCCGATATTTCCGCTGTCGGTCGAGTCGAAGGTGGAGCAGATCTTGAACATCAGGTGGCGCACGCCACGCGCTGCGAGCCAAGCGTGCGCCGGCAAAGTCATCGCAACGGCTTCGTCTGCGGGCACCGAGCGAGTCTTCAGTGCGATCACCACCGCATCCACGTCCGGCAGTTCCAGATCGTCGTCGGGCACCCCGACCGTCTGGATGGTGCGCAGACCCGCACGCGTCAGCGCATTGGCCAGGTCCGACGAACCGGTGTAGTCATCACCGATGCAGCCCAACGCAATTCTGGCGAACGTAGTCACCGTGCGCCCGCCGTCACGGAAGCCAGCCAGCCCAGACCTTCGAGCGTGCCGGCGCGAGGGATGTACTCGCAGCCGACGAAACCTGCATATCCCAAAGCGTCGAGAGTCTTGAAGAGAAACGGGTAGTTCAGTTCCTCGCCGGCGGGCTCGTTCCTCGACGGCACACTTGCCACCTGAACATGACCGATGATCGGCATGAGACTTCGCAACGCAACGCTCACGTCGCCGTGCATGATCTGGCGATGGTAGATATCGAACTGAAGCTTCAGATTGGGAAGCGCGAGTTCTTCGAGCAGCCGTGCGGCGAATCCGAAATCGTTCAGGAAATAGCCGGGCATGTCTCGACCATTGATGGGTTCGAGCATCACCGTCACGCCCTCGCGGCCGAACCGCTCCGTCGCCATGGCGACCCTGCGCCGATAGTTGGCCTGCGCCTGCGCCGAGGAGCGATCGGCGATTCCCGCCATCAGGTGAATCTGCTTGGCGCCCGTCGCGGCGACATAGTCCAGTGCCCGGTCGATGCCTGATCGGAACTCTTCCTCCCGTCCCGTCAATGCGGCCAGCCCGCGCTCGCCCGCTGTCCAATCTCCAGGAGGTAGATTGAACAATGCGAGCGTCAGCTCGTGGTCGAGCAATCGTCTGGCGATCGCCTTGGTGGAGTAGTCATAGGGGAAGAGAAACTCCACTGCCTTGAAGCCAGCTGCGGCCGCGGCGCCGAAGCGCTCCAGAAACGGCCACTCGTTGAACATCATGGTCAGATTGGCGGCGAATCGCGGCATGCGTCACTCCATCCCTGGCAGTAGTGTGTCCGACAGCTGCGCATAGACTTTGGCAACCGCGGTATCGTCTTCGCCGCCCATGCCTGCGCCAGCTGCAGCCAAATACATCTGCAATGCAGCGGCGGCGAGCGGCGTCGGGTAGTGCGCGGCGCGCGCCATGTCCTGCACGATGCCCATATCCTTGACGAAGATTTCGACAGAGCTGCGCGGGGCGTAGTCGCCCGACACGATATGCGGCACACGGCTCTCAAACATCCATGAGTTGCCCGCGGATGCGGTGATCACCTCGTACACCCTGGCGAGATCGAGTCCCTGCTTCGCGGCGAAAACCATCGCTTCTGCCGCGGCGGCGATATGAATGCCGGCCAGATGCTGATTGACCATCTTGACCGCAGCGCCAG
>Ga0065707_10082729_pt1 | contig 12443 bp, 12 predicted proteins | sample SwiRhicommuniRL3_FD_59094 | JGI IMG/M metagenome (GOLD analysis project Ga0065707, IMG submission 59094) | Switchgrass rhizosphere bacterial communities from Rose Lake, Michigan, USA - RL3 v2 (version 2) | ecosystem: Host-associated > Plants > Roots > Rhizosphere > Soil | place: East Lansing... | reverse complement strand
ATATCAAGAACGGTCGATTTGGGAAATTTGCTAATACAGCCATAACTCTGATTTGTAGTTTCTATACCAATCGATAAGTAATTCTAGTCCTTTCTCAAATTGTATCTTTGGTTTGAATTGTAATAGTTTCTTTGCTTTTGAAATGTCTGCAATTAGCCTTTGTACTTCAACCGGTCTGGGTTCTACGTGAATCGGTCGCAAGTTATTGTCTCTTGCACCATGTTTGATAACCATGTCCGCAATTTCTTTTATGGATATTTCTTTACCGCTACCAAAGTTTATCCCATTTTTACCTGGATTACCTTTGGACCTAAGTACAGTATCATAAGCATACACAGCATCCTTCACAAACATATAGTCCCTGGATTGTTTTCCGTCACCATAAATAATAGGGGGCTTGTTTTGTAATACTCTATTTATGAAAATTGCAATCACGCCTCCGTAGCCTGTATCTTTTTGTCTGGGACCAAAAAAATTGAAACATCGGATAATGTCTACTCCAAGATCATAAGTTTCATTATAAGTATAACATAATCTGTCAGCAGCAATTTTACTTACTCCATACGGATGTTTTGCAGATAGCGGGTGTGACTCGTCCATTGGAGCATATTCAGCAGATCCATAGACTTCACTTGTGGAAGAAAATAATATCTTGTCAATATCATTCATTCTGGCAAATTCCAAAATTTTCAGGGTTCCACCGAGATTAATTTTAAAAGTCTCTTCGGGATTGACGATTGACCTATCAACATGGATTTGAGCTGCTAAGTGAAAAATGGCATCAAAATCATTCGGTAATTTAGAATATACTTCGTTTAGGGCGATGTCTCCACGAATAAATTTAAAATTCTTTTTGTGCAGAAGAGTACGGACATTGTTGAGGTTTCCATTCATCAAATTATCCACTCCGTATACTAGATGTTTATCAAGAACATACTTTTCAGACAGGTGACTGCCCAGGAAACCCGCTGCACCAGTTATGAGAATTTTCATAACTTTTTTGTCCCCTTAACATCAAAGATTAATCTTTGCATTTAATCGCAGTAATACTTGTCTCTTTTAAAAATGTAATATTCTAACCTGGGAAAGACTCAAGAATAATTTAATTCGATTATCCATTATTGATATTTCGGTAAATTCTAATAATTGTAGTAATAAATCAAAAGTCATATTTGTTATCGTACTGTAGACTTTTTCGCATACAAACTTGTACTGTCTTAGCAATAGGATGATAGAATGAGGATTCTTCACCTATCTGATGATGGACTCCCGGACTGGAGGGTTGAAAAATCTGCTCTAACAGCAAAAAAAGCCGGACATGAAGTATTTTTTGGTGGACGCCTGAACAACGATGCTAAATCTACTATATTTTCGGAAATTCATCGGATCAATTGGACAGCCGGAGCTATGGTAGGCATTCCCTATTATTATCATCGTGTCAAAAAGCAGATTGAAAAATTGGTGAAACAATTAGGGCCCGATATTATACATTCACACAATATTGGTTCTGCCAAAATATCACATGATCTCGGACTTCCTGCAGTGTTTGATGACCATGAGTACTTTAGGATGCTCTCACGAGTAAATGCGGAGAATATCCATCTCCAAAACACCACGAATTTAAAGTCTGGATTTGACAGAGTCAAGCAAAATATGAAATTATCATTCATCTCGCGGCAAAGCATTTCTAATTGGACAAACTGGGAGAAGGAATTGGTTGGCTCAGTACCAACGATAACTGTCTCAGAACAGATTGCAAATGAGTTGAGAGAGGTGGGTGATGGGAAAACCAAAGAGATAATTGTGGTACCTAATTTTCCTCTGGAAACAGAAATTTCGTTTAAAGAACCACAAGCCCATGGGCATTTGTCTTCTGTTTATGCGGGAGGTGACAGCAAACATAAACAGGTTACTAACAGGGATATCTCAGGATTAACCAACCTATTTGCAGACAATGACATTGGAAATTTGACAATCATAGGATGGGAGCATGCGGAATCATCGGAAAAATACAAGGCAACTGGGTTCCTTCCAAGGGAAAAAATGTTTTCTGAAATGATCCGAAACTCCATAGGATTGATACCCTGGAAGAAACACTGGTCTCACCCCTTTTTGAATCCAAACAAGGCATACGAGTATGCACATGCAGGATTGTTTGTCATGTTGACTTCCGACCTTAGATCTGTTGCTAACACTTTGGAAGATAACTGTTTAACATTTGAAGATTATGATGACTTGGCTTCAAAATTAGAGTATTTTAGATCAAACACTGATGAACTATATGAGAGAAGATTGAAAATATTCAACTATGCTAGAAAGAACCTATTCTGGGAGAAACATGAACAAAAGATTATGGATGCTTACAAATTGATTTGATTTTTCCTTTATATCGATATAGATCATGTATGACTGATGTTATAGTTTGAACTTAAGAATCCAAAAAACAAACAAACTGATGAGCTGTGAAATTCACAAGGAATATTTTGAACTTACTTCAAATGTTATGTACATTTTATACCATATTTCAAGACTTAATAGTTGTAACATTTTACTTATGTATCTGAGATCACATGTCTCCTCTATCCTTTTAATTGACCGATCATAAAAATCACGGCTTATAATTTTGTCACGAAAAATACTGGCGCTGGACAAAGTCGATACTACAATTTCTTTTGCATTAGTTATCCAAAGTTTTTTCAAATCCATACCAAAACCTATTTTTGTATCAGCTATGTTCTTAGTATCAAGACGTGATAGGATCTCTCTTAACGGTATTTTTCCCATGTTACTTTCCCTGCTAAATTTGATTGAGGGAGGAATCCTGAATGACATGTCAATAATCTTATCATCCAAGATAGGTGACAGGCCAGTTACTCCAAAATAATTAAAAAACTTGTCATTGGTAGGAACAAAATCATAAATTAGTTTACCACTGTAGTCCGCTAAGAAAACTTGATCCAATGGGTTCAAATCATTATCAAAATAGACTTTTAATATTCTATAGATTGAGGACCAATCAAATTTAATATTTTCTCCAAAAATTTTTTCTTGATCTGGAACCCAATCCCTCTCATGACATTCTAGATAATGCCTCACACGTTGTTTCCAATCGTCTCCTTCATTAAATAATTTTAGAAATTTAGTATATCTAAAAGTATAACCACCAAATAGTTCATCTCCGCCATCACCTGTAAATAAAATATTAGAGTATTTTTTAGACTTCTCTATAAAATAGTATTGATATAAATTCCATCTTGGTTCTTTAATTATGCTAATCAAAGATGGTAAATCTTTAAGTGGATCGTCTACAGTAACGTTATAAAAATCTGTATCCTTTGATTCAGCAATTTTCTTAGCGTAGGTCGCTTCGCTAGTTTCATCAAAACTAACAGAAATACATTTGATATCTAGTTTAGGATATTCGTCCCTTATTAAAGATAGTATTAGATTGGAATCAACACCTGTACTTAATGCAAGTGAAATTGTTTTTGACTCAAATTTGGAAATATTATTGTTAATGATTTGTCTCAATTCCTTTTCTATTTCTTTTGAAGATGGATAGGTCTCGTTTCTCTTAATTATAACTTGGTCTGGAACAAGTTTGGGGACTAATGTCTTAATTTCTATAGTAGGATCATATCGCAAGGTCAGTATATTTCGAATATCAATCAACAAAAAGTAATGATATTTCCCTACAATAAATTACTTGGGTTACAGGCTCTTAAAATCTCAATTAACTGATTCTTCAAGCTTAGCAACTTTATTCAATTAAAATGCGATCCTTAGAAATTCTAAAAATTCCGGTAAAATAATCAAGAAATCTTAAATTAGCGATTCACTTATCCAAATTAGCTTATGCTACGGACGCGTAGGGAGACTATTTTATCTTTGATCTCTAGTTTCGAGCTTTGTCAAACGTTAACTGAGTCAGGTTCAAGCTTAATAATAACAGTAAGAGGCGTAGCTTATTTATGAATAAACTTATCCTAGTGGAGAAAATAAATGAATAAGCCAAGACAACAAATGGACAGACAACAAATGGAAAAGTTAAAGGATCACAAACCGGGGTAACTGAATAACTAGTTGACATGCATTAACAAATATTCCTATCTAATTGTTTTCTCAGTAGCACTGGTACTTAGACTTATTCCAGAAATATTAGCATATCCATATCCAATTGGATACGACGTAATTAATTATTATTTACCTATATTGAAAAATTTTGATGATTATTCCGCAACAATATCAAATCAATTCCCCTTGTACATATCATTACTTCACACAATATCATCAACAATGAATGTGGATCCAAGAATTGTTATAACTTCTGCAGTAGTACTCTTATACGGATTATTTTCGCTAGTTATACTTTCAATAGCAAATAAACTCTTACATCTTGATAATCTACAAAGTGTCTTCTTGTCAATATTTGTAATATTCCAGTTTTCAGTATTGAGAACGTCGTGGGATCTTCACAAAGATTTATTTGCCATTACTCTTGCGTTCTTGTGTTTATACTACATTGAAAAATCTCAAAACTATAGAAAGATGTCAGCAGTCATTATCCCATTGGGTATACTTATTATACTTGCAGATAGAATGATAGGTTTTCTATTCTCTATCAGTCTCATAATTTCTTCCATTATGAGAAGAGATAGAATACTAGGATCTATTGCGATTTTCATCATAATAGTATTTGGTTTCTTTCTTATTACAAATTTTGATCCTATTTCAACTAATTTACAACTGGCAGGGAATAAATATAAAATTAATGAAATCTATAATCCCGTAAATCTTATTGTACTGTTTTTGGTCATGAATGCTATTTTGTTACCTGCAGGAGTAGTGGGTCTATTGAAATCGAAATCAACAATGAATATTTTCAAGATCCCCTTTTTCATTTCATTAGTGGCCTCATTTTCATGGGTCGTATTTCCAAATACATCTGCATTTTTGCCTGATAGATGGATTACCATTTTCAGCATTTTTCTCTCATTATTCTCTGGATATGGATTTGTATTATTAATCGAAAAAGGATATTTTGCAATTTCTAATAAAAAATTAAACAACTATCTTGTGATTCTAATTCCGTTTATATTTCTCGGATCAGCTTTTGCAATGAGTCCAAATAATTCTTATCTTAACATCTACGGGATCTTTCATCCTTATATAAGCCAGTACGGTCCATTGACAATGCAATCCAATTCAATATCTTTACCTGAATCAAGATCGCTATTGTCGGCAATTGAATGGATAAACAATCATACTCAGGAGGCTTCAGTAATAATGGGTAGCAAGCATTTGAGAGGTTGGATGGAGATAGAATTAAAAGGAAGAACTTTTCTGTTCGCTGATAACAACACCAGACTTTTAGAGTCGAAAAAATATAGCGAATTGTACTTGTTAGAAATAAATTCTCGAAAAGAAACAAAAATGCCGGAAAATTATTTACAAACGCTATCTTACAACAATACAGATTTCTCGCTTTATCATTTGAAGCAAATTGATTAATGATATTAATAATAATGATTTTCTAAACTTTTTTTAAAGAAACAAAATGGATATTGACGCAATTTCTTACCGGATCAGGGTTCAACTTTGATATTTTTTATCCATTTGCATAAATTTTGATAATTCAACAAGCTCATTGAATTCATTAAAATCGAGCATGATATCTCTAGAATTTTTAGTTGTACCATTTTTTTTGAGGTCTGAAAATATTGTCTTCATTGCAAATGCAGATGCATACAAACCAGAAAGAGGAAATACGACCATGCTATAACCCATAGATTTTAGCTCATCTGCAGAAAATGTAGGAGTAACACCATTTTCTATCATATTGGCCAGCAACGGGGCGTTAATTTTTTTAGGAATCTCTCTGAGCTCGTCTTCGGATTGGGGCGCTTCCACAAACACAACATCTGCTCCCTCTTTGTAATACATTTTACCTCTTTCTATTGCCTCGTCGAGACCTAGTGGTGCCCGTGCATCTGTTCTTGCAACTATGGTGAATTCCTTATTTGCGGAGGCTGCAAGTGCAGCTCGTAGTTTTTGGATATATTCATCGGCGGCAATTACTTCTTTACCTTGCATATGGCCACATCTTTTTGGCCAAACTTGGTCCTCGAGAAATATTCCAGATCCACCGTACGCAATCAAATCGTTTACTACTTTCCAAACAGTAAGGGGATTGCCATATCCAGTGTCAACATCAACTATTACCGGAACTTCAACAGCTCTGATTATTCTTCTGGCATTGTCAGTATTTTCACCCGAGTTTAAAAACCCAAAATCAGGCAAGCCCAATAGCGAAGCGGCAGATCCATATCCTGTCTGAAACATCGCTTCAAATCCAACATGCTGGGCGATTTTTGCGCTTAGCGCATCAAATACGCCAGGAAGAACGATGATACCATCTCTTTTTTTTATTTTTTCCTTTAACAACTTTTGGTTATCTAAATTCATAACCTTGTCTTAAGATTTGCAGATTTGTTATTTATTTTAACCTTTGTTCATTTTCTTGTTGAGTTATTTCATATGTGCCATCCGACAGAGTATTTAATTTTATCTTGCAATTTCTACATTCATAGTAATTAATTTGCTGGTCGTGCATTATAGAACCATTCAACCATACCATCAGTGTACCGCATTGCGGACAATTCATTGTCATTACATTGGATTAGTTATTCTCACTAATATTTATTTTATTTAGTATATACTATGAAAATTAATTTAATTAACAGTCTACGGTACACTAGATTTGTGCAAGTTTAGTCAAAGATATCAAGCATACTCTGCGTTTTAGTGCAGTTTAGTGCAGTATATCGGACATTGGCGATAGAATGGAGTTCGTGATCAACTTTATACTATATTTGTACGCACTTTTGTGCAACAATGTGAACAACTTACTATGTTACTTAATCTGAGGACAACATAGAATACTAAAAAAATGAGAAATAAAACCTCCAGATTATGACGAGTTTGTTCAATGCTATGAATGCGGGAATGTATTTCCAGTGTATCAACCACATTTTGAATCAGAGATAAAAGATTCAGTACAAACAACAGACAATACTTTTGAAGGTAATGAATCTGTATTTTTAAGTACATATAATAGAGCAACGCAGAGAAGAAAGGGTAAAAAACATAAAAGCAGATTTAAGGTAGGAGAACATGAAGATCCCGGAATTCAAGCAGCAATTGATAAAGGCTTGGCAGTGAATATTTTGTACGATTCCAGCCAAATTTGACTAATATAAATAATATGTTAGTCATAAAAATAATGTGAGTGCTAATGCAAGGAGTACTAAAAAGAGTACCAAAAGGAGCACTAAGGCAAGTAATAAAAGTAATAATAAAGCAAGAACTCCCAAGAATATTAGTAAAGGGCGCACCAAGTCAAAGGATTCAAGAGCAAAGAAAGGGGCCCGTGGTTCAGGTGTATTAAAGGGTGGTACTCAGTTGGGAATTGAAAAAGGCGATAAAACTCTAGGTAGGATTAAGATCGGTGGCGAAGCAGGCCTGGAAAGCGATTACTCCGCAAGTGACTTTAAGGAAGGAGCGGAAGATGTTTTTGATAGCATAAAATCAGGTGTTAAGGCTACAAAGAAAAAAATCTCTGACAATTTATGACTCATCTGCAATTCAACCACGGCAGACAGAATTAAGCCATAAATTTCGCCCTAAATTCATTGACTTATACATACTTGATAATCATAAAAAATGAACTAAGGACTAATTCTAGTCCATTTTTTCCTTTATCTTTTCTTTTTGGTACTCGCTTTCTAAATCCTTATCAGGATCTGCTACTTTCTTTGCAACTGCTTTTGCACCGGCTTGAACCTTGTCACTTGCATCTTCCAGTCCTTCTCCTGCATCCTCCAATCCTTCTTCGACGTCGGACTTGGCTTCTTCAACCTCAACCTCTGTTTCTTCTTTAATTTCGGAATCTGACATTGTAATATTAGTATGCACTACATTGCTTAATAACAGAGATGATAATCCTATTCATAGTAACGAATGCAAAGTTATATTGTATTAGGTTTTATGTGTTGGAAGGTTTGAACGACATTTAACAATGACATTTAACAGCGCCATTCCAAATGATGCAATCGACACTCCTATAATAACGAACATCAATGCCGTGGTTGGATCCATGCCATAACCGGGGATTAAAATTTAATAAAGATTAGAGACCGCCGGTGGGTTCCAGAAATTTGGAAGCAATTGACCCACCAGCAACATTATGTGTTCTCGTTATTATTACCCAGCACAACAAATTATATAATAATTTAAAATCAGTGGGAAGAATCGTAGTCGGACAAAATTAATTTCCCACCAGCATATGGTTGCGATAGTACGTTATATTTCAATGCGCACTAAATTATAAAATAGTTTAAACTGGTGGGACTAGAAGCGAACAGGAGAGAATCCCACCAGAGAGTTGACATCTAGGTAAAACAGTAGTCTCAGCATAGGCAGAGGCAGTATAAGAGTTTGACGTAACTAGGTTCTTTGTCTAAGGAATGTAGCCTCCACAAGATCCGGAAATCCATTCTTGACTTTTCTAATTGCTATCAATTATTTTCAGGGTTTATTCTCTCTGTAAATACCAAGTTCTTTTAGAACTGTAATAACAGTAGGTATGTCCAGGTCAACTTGCAGAGATATGAATTCTACATCTATTCCGGATACGTACAAGTTCATAATAGCATCTTTCTTGCTTTGTGGAATCATTTCCATATTGAGGTTTAAATCTCTAAAAGTGTAGATGCTACATTGTATAATACAGTTTAGACGATGTTATGATTACGTTTGGGAGTTAATTTCTCATTTTCTATTTTTTTCAATTGCTTATAATGTTCAAAAATTATAGACATAAGAATCTGATGCAGTAAGACAGGCTTACACGCCTTTACTCCAGCAGCATTATACAGGCGCGAATAAGACATCATCTCATCAAAAATCTTTCTTTCGCTTTTGTTCAATTCTTCTCTAAATATTTTCCGTTTTCTTCTTCTCTTTCTATTGCAAATCTATGCGAAGGAATTGTTCGGCCCATAATTTCATTATCATGAATATTCAATTTAATATCTGAATCAGTAAATAGGGGAAGGGGTTATGAAATGATCATCATTACAACTCCTATAAAGTATGTTGGTCCGACAGTGGTACCTGTTAATCGACTCGACTAATTGATATGCGGGTTGAAAAATCATGGTAGCAAAAGAAAAAACATACACAATAATGATTCTTGATGACGAAGAGGATATTCTAAAACTTTACAGCGACTATCTTACTTACAAGGGCCACAGGGTGATACATACATATGTCAACGCCGAAAATATTTTACAAGATATTGATATCGAGTGTCCAGACCTATACATAGTAGATTACAGATTACTTGGTAACATGAATGGAATTGAGGTTGCAATAGAAATTTTTAAGAAATTTCCTTTAGCAAATGTAATCTTCATTACCGCTGTTGAACTTTTAGAGCAAGAAATATCAAAACATGACATTTTTTATGACAAGAATATAGATGTTTTACTTAAACCTGTTAAACTAGATCAAATTCAAAATTCCTTAACTCAACTATTAAGTAAAAAAGAGCAAATTGATATGACTCTTTAAGTATGCTAAAATTAGAACGGTATACTTTTACAGATTTTTAGTCGTTTTCTCCGTTTTGTGAGACGATATGAACTTTTGCACCAATAAAATCACTTTTGTAAATTAGCCCCATACACTTACTCTAATTATATACAAGCTTATGTTACTAATAATAGTGAATAAGAGTTAAGTAACCGTCTTTTTACTGCAAAAGACGAGATAATCGGGCGTATCAAATCGATGGTCTTCCTGTGCATGTATTGCGATAGTCAAAACCCTATATCTGCGTCAGTAGTCGAATTTGAATATCATTTCACCGGATCCTTTGCAACAGCATTTTTTATTTGTGATTCTTGCCGGAATAAATTCGTAGTAAAGATTCAAGATCTAAGAAAAATCGGAAAATAACTTAATGATATCCTAATTCATAGAAACAAAAATAACCCGATCAAGTAGGTAAAGTTTAAAAGTTAAAATGTAGTTACCTAATAAAGATTCGCTTCAATTTATTAAATAAGCCTATTATTCGTTTTATTTGGCATATACATTTATAAATATTTATTTTAAATACATGTCTTTGAAATACCGATATATGGTCACACTCTAACATATTTGATAATTGTCAAGTCCATTGTTTTTTTACCGTTTATTTGGCTCCGGTTCTTCAAAGTTTACTTTTTCTCTAATTTTTGTCCGTAATCTTGCCATATCTTTCAACTATATTTCCAATGCATTTTGTCGTCTTCTTAATCAAATCTATTCGGGCAAATTCATTTGGCGAATGAATTCTACTATATTTGTAAGTACAACCAATACTCACGCATGGGCAGCCCAATATTTTATTAAAATACCACATGGGTCCTGTTCCAGCTGAAGATATGCTTTTGATAACTTTTCCATATTCCTCTTTAGCACTTGCTTCGACTAGCATTACAAATTCGTCATTTAGCGGAATCCTACATGCAGGTTCCCCGCTCAAAAAATTCAATTGTATGTCACTGAATCCATTTTTGTCAAGATGTTCTCTCAATAATTCAAATTGTTTTTGTGGTATCATATCAGGTACTAGTCTAAAGTCGAGTTTGGCCATGGCAGTACTTGGTAAAACAGTTTTCGAACCTTCGCCAATATAACCTGAAAACAAGCCGCTTATATTGGATGTAACTCCGCCTACAAGTGCTTTCTTTATTTCCTCAATATCCTCCTGATTGAAAATGTAATTCAACCCATAACTTTTCTTGAACTCAGAAATATCGAATTCATCTTGCCCAATACATTCGAGTTCTTCGGGTAAAAAATCCCTCACATCTTTATACCAATTGTCAATTGTAATCTTACCATTCTCATCGCGTATGGTCTTTAATGCGTGAACGAGCCGCCACGCCGGATTTTCAACTATGACTGCTAAGCTGGAATGCAGATCTGCATTGGAACACTTGGCATGTAATTCTACACAAAGTAATCCTTTCATTCCAAGACTCATTACGGGTACGTCATCTTCATCTACATAGCCAAATTCCCAAATTGTTGCATCGCATGAAAATTTCTCTTTATTCTTGGCCAAACATTCTTCAAGATGAGAGCTACCTATCTCTTCTTCGCCCTCAACTAAAAATTTGACATTGCAAGGAACGTCCCCTGATTCCTTGAGAAAATACTCTATTGCCTTTATTCTAGTAATTAATTCACCTTTGTCATCAGAAGATCCTCTTCCAAAGATAAAATTACCATCAATTTTACCACTAAATGGATCATCATTCCACAATTCAATTGGTTCGGGTGGTTGAACATCGTAATGATTATAAAATAGAATAGTCTTTCCGTTTGGATTACTTTTGGATTTGACCTCGCCATATACTACGGGTGGGATTTGTTTAGAACTGTCTTCTGACCTTATAATCTCTGTGCTTATGCCTGATCTGGACATTATTTCAGAAACTAATTCTGCGCATTTGATAATCGTCGGCTGTTTTTTTGCAGAGACACTAGGAACTTTAATCAGCTGCTGTAGATCCGATAAGAGTACATCAATTTCCGAATCAACTCTAGATGCAATTATTGTCAAATTAGCATAAGAATCAATTGAACATGAAATTAAATATTCTGTTTAAAATACAGTGTAAAAAAGATTATCGTAATGTTCTAGAAATCGTCATGACCCTGGAAAATTTCTTGAATACACTCTGATCTAAAATCAAAAAATGAAAAATGAAATGGCTAACACCGATATTGACATATTTGGATATTCCATTTATGATATCATCAATGGTCCCTACAGTCAGCCCACCTGCAATTGATTTCTTGAACTGCCCTTCAGTCATTTTTTCTTTCTTTAATTTCTTTATAATTTTTTTCAAGTCTTCGTGTTCCCGAACGATAACACAAGGAAGTACGATTGAATATTCAATTTTTCTATTTTTAGTATTATAGTCTTTTAGAATGTTTATCTTTCTGCTCATCTCTTCAGGTGTTCCAAAATAAAGGTTATATCGGTCTGCATATTTGGCGGCGACCTTTAACAAATATTTTTCGCCAGATCCTCCCACCATGATTGTGGGATGAGGTTTTTGGAGGGGTTTTGGAGAACAGATGGCGTTATTAATGGAATAATACTTTCCGTGAAAATTTGCCATTTCCATTGTCCATAATTTTTTTATAATTTGAATTGATTCTTCCAACTGCAAAATACGAACTACATTTGAGAAGTAGGAATAACCGTATGCGTTGTATTCTTCTTCATACCATCCTGCTCCTATACCTAACTCAATACGTCCTCTGGTAATGACATCTAATGTGGATAGCATTTTTGCCAGAAGCGCAGGATTTCTATA
>Ga0065707_10082728_pt1 | contig 12450 bp, 11 predicted proteins | sample SwiRhicommuniRL3_FD_59094 | JGI IMG/M metagenome (GOLD analysis project Ga0065707, IMG submission 59094) | Switchgrass rhizosphere bacterial communities from Rose Lake, Michigan, USA - RL3 v2 (version 2) | ecosystem: Host-associated > Plants > Roots > Rhizosphere > Soil | place: East Lansing... | reverse complement strand
TTGGTTGCGTTTTTTATAACGTGCGATGGCTTAGTAACTTTTTTCGGCGTTCGATCGAATTGATAATTGGCGATATCCCATTAATGCGGCCTTGCAACGGAAGCTAAGTGCAGTTGGAAAACTTGTTACGGGATGTTCGTTCTCGCACGCCGATACTTGTGAAAGGAATTCTGCAAGCAAGCGAATGCGCTGCTGCATTCACCAGATCGGTAAGAACGGCAGTCGCTGATGGATTTCAGAAACGTAGGACAGCCGCGATCAGCGGCATGGAGCGGCGCAACTACGCAACGTGATCGGCAGCGGCAATCAAGCCTTCGATGAATGCTGAGCTACCGATACGCTGTACGCCTTTCTTGCTCAGCTCGCGCAACAGTTCTACGCCAACATGATCGGCAAAGCTCAGCTCATGAAGGTTAAGACGAACGGCGCCTTGCTGTTGAGCTACCGCAACAGCAGCACGGACTTCTTCAATCCATGGCGCAAGTAGCTTGCCTTCAAGATTGATAGTGATGAGCTGTACAGATGGTGATTGGGTAATTCGTAGCATTGGCGACTCGATGAACAACGGTTGGCAAAATGATTTCTATACTCGTTGTTACTGCAAATGCCTTGCCAAGGTTGTTCAATGCCAGCTATGCGCTAACAGCGGCTTAAATACTGGAGATAGCTAATGTTCGTCGCTTGCGGGCTTATGTAGTCCCGCAATCCACCGCGAGCACAGGTGGAATTCCGCAATAAGTGACGGCGGGTCTTCAACGCTCGCCGGCGCGAGCAATGCCCAATTTTTTCATGCGATGACGCAAGGTGCCGGGCTTAAGCCCCAAACGACTGGCAGCGCCACGCGCGCCTTCAATCACCCAGTTGGTTTCATTCAACATGGCGAGAATGTGTTCACGTTGAATAGAGTTCAGATCATTGCCTACGGGCTTGGCAAGTTCGGCAGCCGCTTCCGCATCAATGCGATTTGAAGTGAGCGCAGTGCTGACGATGTGAGTGGGCAACACATCTGTATCGATATGCAACACACCTGAGTTGTTCAGGATCAGTGCCCGTTCGATGATATTTTCCAGCTCACGAATGTTACCGGGCCAGTTGTATCGCGTCAGGCGTTGCATGGACTCGCCATCAATCGAGTCGATGCGTCGGCCCACCCGTGGCGCATATTTTTGTATAAAGAAATGCGTGAGCAATGGAATGTCTTCGACGCGCTCGCGCAGCGGCGGTAGTTCGACCGGAAACACATTGAGTCGATAGTAGAGATCGGCACGGAATTCACCGTCGCGAATGCTCTTGTGCAAGTCGCGATTAGTGGCGGCGATGACGCGCACATCGGTCTTGATGGTTTGATTGCCGCCGATGCGCTCGAACTCGCGCTCCTGTAATACCCGCAACAGTTTGACCTGCACATCCATCGGCACTTCGCCGATTTCATCGAGGAAGATCGTCCCGGTATTGGCCAATTCAAAGCGGCCAATACGGCGTTGTATGGCGCCACTGAATGCACCGCGCTCATGGCCAAACAGTTCACTCTCCACCAGGCTGGTGGGCAACGCAGCGCAATTGATTTTGATGAAAGGTTTATCGGCTCGACCGCTGGCCGAGTGTATCGCGCGAGCAATCAGCTCCTTGCCCGTGCCGCTTTCGCCGGTAATCATCACCGTTGCATCGGTAACGGCGACTCTTTGCACCTTCACCAACACTTTCATCAAACCAGTGCTGGCGCCGACAATCTCTTCAAAGTTGTGTACCGACTTCAACTCTTCCTGCAGATAGGTGTTCTGCGCTTTGAGTTTGGCCTGCTCCTGCTCCAACAACACTCGCTCGGTAATATCGATGAACATGGTGCGCGTATACGTGCCGCCGGCATCAGGATTCGACCACCACTGAATCCAGATAGGCTTGCCGTTATCCTTGCGCCTCAGTTCAAGTACCACGCCGCTGGTATCGGTGCCACGACCGATGGATTCAAACGCTTCACGCAGGCGTCGCTGCGCATCGGGCGTGTCCGGCGCCAGGGATGAACCGTACATAGTGGATACGTCTTCAGGCTTCATGCCCAGTATTTTCAATGCGGCGCGGTTGGCGCGAATGAAACGGGAGTCCAGACCTTCATTCACATAGGCAATCGGTGCTTCATCGAACAAATCGCTGAGGCGCTTTTCGTTCTCGCGCAACTGCGCGTCCATATGCATGCGATCCAACTCAGCCGCCGCGCGTGATGCAAAGATACGAAACAAGGCGAGCCGTCGTTGATCATCGGGCAATGGATCTTCGTCCAGCGCACACAAATGACCGAGGATGCGTCCATCGCGCGCCGTCAACGGCACGCCAAGATAACTTTCTATGCCAGGTTCGGTTTCCGGATACTTGAGCTGCAAACCGGATGGGTAAAAACAAAAACCGCCGTCGATCACTTCCTGGCAAGGCGTGCCGGGCAAGTCATATTCGATATTCGCAATCAGCTTGCCGTTCGACCAGAAGGCAATCGTTTTGATTTTCTGCGGCGGCGTGAATTCCGAAACAAATGCATGACGCACACCGATGGCATTGGCCAAGTGCTCAACCAGAATGCGAAAAAAATCTTCTCCGGTTACACCGGCCGTGCCTTCGGTGATGGCACGCAGGGCCTCAAGATCGCTGCCTGCGATATCGGAGTGCTTTTCTACCGCTGCTTTGCGCGCCATTGGCGTGCGCTCCCTTTTATAAATTTCGTGTGCCGGGTGACCAGCAGCGAAAGATGCTGCCACAGTCGATGCATTGGGGCCAGTGATTCACCGCCAACTACAACCCTGTCACTGCCGCACAGGCGGCATCCAGTTCTGTAACGAGCCGCTTTGCGACGCCTAGTACGATTGGCTCCCCGCCTGCGCGGGGATGACAAGCGCTATACACCGGTCAGCCTAAGTGAACATCCATACAGGCTAAATAGAATTCGCCACCATGGCCGAACGTCGCATCGGTTTAGTGACCAATGAATCCAGCGCCAGCCGGCCATTGCCGAAGATCGCCAGCATCAGCAGCATGTAACCCCACAGCACATGCTGCGCCAGGGCTGCTTCGAAACCTTCGGCCAGCAAGACATGCGCATAAGAGATGACAGCCATTAGATTCACGGCAAATAAGCCTAATGGACCGATGCGTCCACCCAGCCCCAGAATGAGGAGTATGGGAAAAAACAATTCACCGAATGAACCGACGACAGCCGCGAGGTTCGGCGGCAGTAACGGCACATGATATTCGTCGCGAAATAATTCGAGCGTGCTTTGCCAGGCGGTCACCTTGAGCCACCCGGATTTGAGAAACTGCCAACTGACATACCAGCGCGTGGCTAACAGGAAAATGGGCTGCAATGGATCGAGCAGGCGTGCCGATAGATCCTGGATGCGAGTCAATATGGCGATGTTCATGGCGTATTCTCTTCAGAGTGATGCAAAGTTGTTTAGTCGTTCTGAGCGCGCACCTTGCAGCCACTGAAACATGCCAAGGCCATCAGCTCCTGTAACGTGGCGCTCAAGTCGAAATCGTTATCGACCTGCATGGCGGTGAGCGCTGCGCCCAGCGCCACGCCTTGCAAGCATTGCTCCAGCAATGCAAAGCTCGCTGCCGATAACTCGCGCAATTCAACGTGATCGTCGCGACGAATAAGCAATGCTCGGACGCCTGCGTTCAGATCGATTTCAATGCCATCCGCGCCGGGTTGATGTGCTTTCCATATCGACAGAATGGAATAAGGCGATGCCACGACGCGCAATGCCGGTCGCGGCACGAGCAGCAAGCGCTCATAATCATCTACCGAAACGCTACCCAACTTAGCGAGATCGAGCGTTGCGCTGTCGGCAGCGACGAGTACTTCTTGATAAGCCCATTCGAGTCGCGCTACATCAACGAAATACTCGAAGTTGGTATCGGACAGTTCGGCTTGCAGAAATTCCGCGAAGTGAATGCCGACGTACTGCAAATCACCCCGGCGGGACGGAAATTTCAGTTGATACTGACGAGCACGTTGTTCGAACCATTGCGCGCCCGCCAACTGTTCGATGACCGGATAAGTCGCTTGCAACGCGGCGAGAAAGCCAATGCGGCTGCTGTTGCCATAGATTTGCACGCGCTGAGCGGCGGGGATACCTGCGTCTTGCACCAGCTCGGCCATGCAGGCGCTGTCGCCCGACAACACGGCGCTGCCGAACGCACGCTGGGCATCACGCAGCGAGATCATGCACCTGCTCCAAATAGGGTTTGGCTTTATTCGCTTCAGAGACCAACACATCAAGCGCAGGAATATCCGTGTCCCACTCCAGCAAGGTTGGTATCGCACCGAAACACCTGAGTGCGTGTGCGTAGAGCTGCCATACGGCAGCGCAAACCGGCGCGGAATGCGTATCGATCAAAATTTCCCGCTCGCCGTAACGATTGACGGAGTGACCAGCGAGATGCAGCTCTTGCACTGCAGTGGGCGGCAACGCAGACAAAAAATCATGAGCATTAAAACCATGATTACTGGCGCTGACGTAAACGTTGTTGACGTCCACCAGCAAGCCGCAACCGCATTCGCGTGCCAGTGCGGCGAGAAACTCCCACTCGGGTAACTGTTCGCCATTGAATTGCAGATAGCTGGAAATATTTTCGACCAGTATCTGTCGACCGAGAAAATCCTGCACTTGCTGCACGCGCTCGATCATGTGCTGCAATGCTTCTTCGGTATAGGGCAGTGGCAATAGGTCATTAAGAAAAAGGCCACCAACCGATGACCACGATAGATGTTCGGACACAAATGCAGGCTCGCTCCATTGCATCAATCGTTTGAGCTTGCGCAGATGTTCTGTATTCAATGGATCGGTTGAACCGAGCGACAACCCCACGCCATGCAGACTTAGTGGATACAACGCACGCGCCTTGGCCAGATGTTCAATCTGCGCGCCGCCATCAGCGAAGTAATTTTCGCTGTGCACTTCCAGCCAACCGATGTTCGGCCGATCACGCACGATGTCTTCGTGGTGTACTGACCGCAGACCGATCCCGGCTTGCGCCGGAATCGATCCAGAGGACATAGCGACAGTGTTTGCGCGCATGCCGATCATCTGCTCACTCCCATTACTTGCCCATTACTTGGCAGTGAGGCTGCCGCCAACCAGACGTTCACAAGTACCCTTCGGCAACTTGACGAACTCCTTGGCGCTGCTGTCGGCCTTGGCTTGACCGGCGCAAGCATGTGCAGCACCTGCACAATCGTTCTTGCCGGCTTTGGCAACGCCATAACATTTTTCGCTAGCAGCATCGTCAGCAGCATGCGCGGACATGCTCACCGCGCCGAGCATGAGCAAGCTGCCAATTGCGGTTGAAAGAAGAGTGGTCTTCATGGTGTATCTCCTAAATAACGTCAGTAACAAATTTTGAAATTGATATGGTCGAACGACAGGCGCAGCCTGCACAGCACTCCCGCGAATAGAGATAGCAAGGCCTATGCCAACCTGCTGAAGCCATGTAATACAAGGAGTTAAGGCGTGGCGAGTGATATGAGCGCTGGCTGCCCGCAACGGATGGTGGGCGAACCGCGAAAGATGGTGGAGACAGCCTTTGTCGCTGATTGATGAAATCAAACTGGTTGTTTGGCGTTGGAAAACGCCTCATTAGTTGTCATTTCGACCGAAGGGAGAAATCTTCTTTAGTCAGAACACCCCCGATATAAGGCACTTGGAGATTTCTACCAGAGTTCATCCTGAGCCTGTCGCCAACCCTTGTGTTTGCCAAAGCGCTGCTTTACAAGACGGCAATCGACTTCACCGGGGAGAGCGCTATGAGCGAAGAACGCGCAGTGTTGGCAGGAGGTTGCTTCTGGGGTATGCAGGATTTGTTTCGCCGTTATCCGGGTGTGCTGTCCACCCGTGTCGGTTACTCGGGAGGCAATACGCCGAACGCGACTTATCGCAATCACGGTACGCATGCCGAAGCCATCGAGATCCTGTTCGATCCGGCGAAGATCAGCTACCGACAGTTGCTCGAATACTTTTTTCAACTGCATGACCCGACGACTCGCAATCGACAGGGCAACGACATCGGCACCAGTTATCGCTCAGCGATTTTTTATACCAGCGATGAACAAGCACGCATCGCCGAAGACACCATTGACGATGTCGACGCATCGGGACTGTGGCCCGGCAAAGTCGTTACCGAAGTCGCGCCGGCAGGCCCGTTCTGGGAGGCCGAGCCCGAACATCAGGATTATCTATTGCGTAATCCCGGAGGTTATACCTGTCACTTCGTCCGACCTGGCTGGAAGCTGCCGGTGCGTAACAAGGCCGCACAGGCGTGAGCAACGAGTGAAGCGCAACATTCAATGACTAGAACCTATCTCAAAATCGAAATCCGTTCGCGTTGAGCAGCGCAGCGTGTCGAAACGATCTTACTACTGGGATTTCTCGGGAAAAGAATCCTTCGACACGCTGCGCTGCTCAGGACGAACGGAATTAACCTTCCGTTAATAATGGAACAGAAGAATTCACTGTCGCTCATTCGGAAATAAAAAATTCAGGCAGCCTTGCCACAACGGTTGTGCCGCATTTTCCAGCGCCGGCGCGTAAATGCGGCCATCGACACGCAGTTGGCTGACAGAGATGTGCGCTTGCGCCAGTTCTGCGGCGTGACCGATATACCAGCTCTCCAATGCAGCGAGGCGCACTTCGGCATGGAACTGCAATGCAAGTGCATAGTTGCCGATGACGAATGCCTGATGCGCATATTGATCGCTGCTCGCCAGATGCACCGCGCCTGTCGGCAGATCGAAGGTGTCACCATGCCAATGCAATACTCGCAGCGAGTCACCGAACAATGCATGCAGCAAGTGCAGGTGCTGCGCGCCGGGCACCGGAAACAATCGCGACCAGCCGATTTCCTTGCCGTGCATGCCGGGCTTTACGCGTGCACCGGTCGCGGCTGCAATCAATTGCGCGCCCAGACAAATACCCAAGGTTGGTCGCTGTGCAGCAAGGCGCTTGGATAGCAGCGATATCTCATCGAGCAGCCAGGGATACTCTTCCGTGTCATACACGCCCACTGGCCCGCCCAGCACAATCAAGAAATCCGGCGCTGCTGCATCGATCGCACCTAGATCGTCGACACCTGCATACAGGGTTTCAATGTGAAAGCCGGCCGCGCGCAATACCGGCAGCAGGGTGCCCGGATCTTCAAACGCGACATGCTGAATAACGAGCGCATTGCGCATGGGTTGCCGCCTGTTGACAGGTTGTGAATGCGAACAGATCGCCGCGATAGCGATATTGCACCAGCACTGCGAGCACTAAAAGATACAACGACAAGCAGTACCACAATCCATGCTGCACGTCAGTCATTCCGTGCTGTGAATGCAGGCCTGCGCCGACGCAGTGATGGTCATCGCATCGCTACTCTGTCGCTGGTCATCGCGACAATGCTATCGGCCGTATTCGCTGATGCTTTCGCCATGTCGTGAACAGTATGCCTTTCAAACGCACCAGGGCGCTGATTGCAACCGCCATCAAGGCATGGATCGACGACTACGCGTCGAGCATGGGCGCCGCCTTGTCGTATTACACGCTGTTTTCCGTTGCGCCGCTGTTGTTGATCGTGATCGCGATTGCCGGCATGGTCTTCGGCGAGGATGCCGCGCGCGGACAAATCTTCTGGCAATTGCGCGAACTGTTCGGCGAAGCCGGCGCGAATGCGATTCAAAGTTTATTGCAAAGCGTGAATCGCCCGGCCGAAGGTGCTGCCGCGACGCTGGTGGGCTTCGTGCTGCTCGGCATCGGCGCGACCACCGTGTTTGCGGAATTGCAGAATTCGCTGGACCGCATCTGGCGTGCGCCGGCGCGCAATCACATCTCCGGTATTGTGGCGTTGATCAGAGCGCGCTTGCTCTCGTTTGGTTTGATCTTGTGCATCGGTTTTTTGTTGATCGTGTCGCTGATTCTCAGCGCCGCGATCGCCGCACTGGGCAAGTGGAGCTCCGGCGTGCTGGGTTGGGAATTGATGGCGCAGACCATCAATCTGATCGTGAGCTTTGCGCTCACCGCATTGATCTTCGCCATGATTTATAAATTCATGCCGCGTGCAGCGGTGCAATGGAAAGATGTTTGGATCGGCGCGTGCGTCACTGCATTGCTGCTGGCAGTGGGAAAATTGCTGATCGGCATCTACATCGGCAAGAGCGGCGTGGTCTCCGGCTTCGGCGCGGCAGGCTCATTGGTTGTGGTGCTGGTGTGGGTGTACTACTCGGCGCAGCTATTTCTGCTCGGCGCGGAATTCACCTGGGTATATGCGCACACTTACGGTTCACGGAAGGATCTGCCCGCTGCCGACAAACCCGGCGATTCGGTTGCACCGCTAGGCACCGATAAGTAGAGCCGTTCCTGTCGCCACGAGAATACAAACAATTATTAATGTGTCGGCGATGCCGATCTGCGACAGATTCACTTGAGGTGGGATTAGTCGGACAACATGTCTCCCGACATGCCGACGAAGGTGCTTGTCTCATCCCCGTCTAACACTTGCGTGCATCGCATGACTTGTGTCGAAAACTTCTGTCAACCAACGCCATCGATAACCGTTGGATGAAAGTTTGGATATATCTCAACGAGCGTGACCGTTTATAGAACCTATAACACTATCCATGAACAATCCCACACCACAACCATTCCAGAGCGCGACACGATCGTTGCCTGGATGGCCAAACAATCGGGGCAGCATGCACCGCTCTCGCGGCAAGAGGCGATGCATCACGCTGGCGTGATCCATCATGACAGCGCTCTACCGCTACCTCTACACCAGCACATTGGCCGAGTCGGGACCTGCGTGTATTCCGCGCATTCTGCGCACCGCCAAGTACAACAACTTCGTGCTGGGACTCACTAGCCTGCTGATCTTCGACGGCCTGCAGTTTTGTCACTATCTCGAAGGCGACAAGGACACGCTCGATAGCTTATTGCAACGGATCATTCTCGATGCGCGTCACTCGCAGGTGAAAATACTGGCGCAAGGCAAACTCGATAACGGTCGGCGTTTTCCCGACTGGCCAGTCGCCTTTGCGTTGACCGAACAACCCGAAGCGCTGGATATATTTGCCGAATCCACCGAGGAGTCGCCGTTCGCGATTCTCGAATCGCTGCTGCCGACTTTGGACTTTGGCCATCTATCCTTCAGCAAGAGGTAGCTTCGTGAGCCATGCACGCGTCCGGTGTTTCTGACACCTAGTTGCGCCACGCATGCATAGCGATGCGCATGGGCGAGTGCAAGCATCTCCATCAAGATACTTGCGAGCTATTTCTGCAATGCATTTGCATTGCCGGATGACAGCGACCTGAGTCGCTTATGGAGTTGAGATGAACTCATCCAAACAAGATCCCGCTGCCCAGATGGGCTCGATGCCCAACTCCAGCAGCGGCACTTATGCCGCACGCTCGGTCATCACTTCGGCATTCGATCACTTCGCCAGTTACGTTACGCGCTGGGCGGGCTCGCCCGGTGCATTCTGTCTGGCATTGGTGTCGGTGGCGATCTGGGGATGTCTGGGTCCGGTATTTCATTACTCGGAAAACTGGCAGTTGGTGGTGAATACGGCGACCACCATCATCACCTTTCTGATGGTGTTTCTGATTCAACAAAGTCAGAACAAGGACAGCGTCGCGATTCATCTGAAGTTGAATGAGCTGCTGGCATCGAGCAAGGCCGCCAGCAATCGCATGATCGGCATTGAAGATCTCGACGAACAGGATCTGCGTGAGGTTGCGGCGTTCTATGTGCAACTGGCGGAGCGTTCCAAACAAGGCATGTTGAAAAGGAAGGCGCATTCCATCGATGAAGATGCGGCAAGCAGCGCACACTGCGACAAGAGCGGACACTTGCCTTCACACAAGAGTCCGCCTTCACGCTGACTGCCCAGGGCCCGTTAAACCCTAATTCGTCGCGCTGGCGCTGATCACCACAATCCATTGCTGCGAGCCGGCGCGCACCGATACTTCGATCGGCAGCGCACCTGCAGGCATGGTCGCGATGTTGAACGACTTACTGGCAGGGATGTATTGCAACCAGGCTGGTAGACGCTTGCCGTTCTTGCGAGTCACACGCGCTTCGTTGTTGCCGATGGCTTCGATCACGGCATCCGGCAAGGCAAAGCTCACACTCTTGCCCGACGCAAGTGAATCAGCCGGTATCTTCACCGACACGACGCCGGGTTGCTTGTCCGAAGCAGGCTGATCGACAGTCACTGCCACCACGCCACCCGCGCCCTTGCCATTACCGTCGGCAGTGCCTGATGCATCGCCAGTTGCTGGACTGCTGCGACTCGCGCTTGCACCTGTTGGACCAACATTGGTGCCGGCACCAGTCCCGGCGCTTGCATTGGCATTCACTACTCCACTCGTAACTCCATTCACTGCGACGCCAGTTACGCCGCTGGTATTGCTGGTGCCAGCAGCGGCGTTACTTGCGCCAGTGCCACTCGTGCTCGTGCTTGTATTAGACCCAGCACTATTCGAGTTGCTGCCACCAGTACTTGAGTTGCCGGCAGTTGAACCAACGGTTGAGTTACCACTCGTGCCACCAGTTGTATTGGTGCCGGTACTAGTGCCGCCAGTACCAGTTCCATTGCTATTCGAGCCACCGGGTGCACGACCGAAGCCTGCAGGCAAGGTGAGATCGACAACCGGCGCAGGTGCGCTGGGCACCGTCACGTTGATCGGTGGAATCGCGGGCATCGGTGGCAACGATGCGCTTTCAGTCGCCACGCTGGTGACGCTGCCAATGATGCTGCCTGTGGTATCGGTGCTGGTGTTAGCCAGTACATAGTTGCCCGCGTCGGCCCCGCCTGTGACATGAATGCCGGTGACGCTGATGGCTTTGCCAGCACCCACTTCAGGCGTATCAAAGTTCGCGGCGGTATCGGCCATCGACACTTGATCGCCAGTGAAACGGTTATCGGTGAACACCACGGTAGCATCGGTCTTGCCGTCATAGGTCTTGTTGTTACCGACTGCATTCACCGTCAAGGTTGCCGGCGTGATGTTAGCGGCGGTCGCTACGCCGCCGTTGATCACGTAGTTGCCCGCATCGGCGCCACTGATGCTGACGCCGTTAACACTGACCTGCTTGCCTTGGCCCACGTTCTTGTTGTTAAACGTAGCATTGGTGTAACCCACATTCACCACATCGCTGCCGATGGCTTGGCTGCTCAACATCACAGTGGCTGCGTTGGTGGCGTCGTACACCTTGTCCACGCCCACCGCGGTCACGGTGAGATTGGCCTTGGTGATATTCGCCATGGTCGCAGCCGTGCTATTCACGGTGTAGTTGTGCGCATCGGTGCCGCTGATCGCGATGTTCGACACATCGATGAATTTGCCATTGCCGGCGTTCTTGTCGGCAAAGGCATTGCTTGAGGAAACGTTCAACACATCGCCACTGATGCGATTGTCATTCAAGCTCACCATTGCAGCCATGGTGCCGTCGTACACCTTGTTATCGCCCACTGCCGTCACAGTCAACGCACGTGCCGTGATGCTCGATGACAAGCTCGTCGGTTGAATCAGGTTGTAATTACCCGCATCCACGCCACTGAGTATCACTGTGCCGGCACCGATGGCTTTGTTGCTGCCCACATCCTTGGTGAGATACGTGCCGGTGATCGAGCCGATGCTGACATCGTCACTGCCGAACTTGCCGGTGATCTGTGCGGCGCTGGCGTTGAGATTCGCAATCAAGGTGCCGTCGTACACTTTGTTTTCGGCAACCACGCCGGCGATGTTCAAGTTCGCCTTGCTGATGTTGGCGTTGCTGTCGGCATTGGTGGTGACGGCATAGTTTGTCGCCAGGCCACCATTCGCGCCATTCACCAGCGTGATGCCAGTGATGGTCACGGCCTTGTTGATGCCGACATTCTTGTCGGCAAAGCTCGCGCTTCCGGTGAATACACCGCTGACGGTTTCGCTACCGACAAAGCCTGACAAGCCATAACTTTGCAGCGATGCATTGACGGTGCCGTCGTATACCTTGTCCGACACCACTGCATTGATGGTCAGCACTTTCGGTGTGATGGTGGCTGTTGAAGTCGCGGCGGTGGCAACGAGATAGTTGCCCGCCAGACCGCCATTGCCGCCATCAGCGAGACTGATGCCGCCGATGTTCACGGTCTTGCCCACGGCAGCATTCTTATCAACGAAGTTCGCTGTGGTGGCGCTGGCATTCAAGGTTTCGCTGCCGATCACACCGGTCAACGCATAGCCCGACAAGGTCGCCGTGGTGTTGCCATCGTATTCCTTATCGGCAATCGTGCCGGTAAAGGTCACCGTCGCGCGATTGATGGTGCTGGTGGTGTTGTCGGCATAAGTGACGTTGTAGTTGCCGCCGCTGTTGCCGTCTACCACGGTAACGCCCGAAGCCGTCACGCTCTTGTTGCCGCTGCCCGCATTCTTATCGGCGAACGCG
>Ga0065707_10000726_pt1 | contig 12450 bp, 29 predicted proteins | sample SwiRhicommuniRL3_FD_59094 | JGI IMG/M metagenome (GOLD analysis project Ga0065707, IMG submission 59094) | Switchgrass rhizosphere bacterial communities from Rose Lake, Michigan, USA - RL3 v2 (version 2) | ecosystem: Host-associated > Plants > Roots > Rhizosphere > Soil | place: East Lansing... | reverse complement strand
GGGGGGGTCCCCTACCCGGAATAGACACGAAAGTAAAGCGAGGCTTGACACAGGTGATATACTTTGTGTGAATTGTGAGATATATTTCACAATTGGAGAATTAAATTATGATATTCCAATTGCTTCTATTAGGAATGCTTTCTAGTGTTGATGGTCAACCTGGATTGTGTTCAGTTGTTCAACCGCCGCAGCTTCCATTTGGATTTGTTGCTTGCGGTCATTCATACACAATTACAGTATTTTCAATTCCTTCAATGTCTTTACCTCCAGAAGTTTTGCAAGATTTAGGTGGATTAATTGGTGGCTGTGATGATTGTTTGAATACTAGCAATGAGATTTATAAATCTGCATTTGACCCTCCTTCAGATACAATTATCTTTTTTGATTATGATGGCATCTAACATAAAGGGAGATTTGTGATTAAGAAAATTGTGATGTTTGCTGTATTGTTATGTTGTGTTTCATTGTCATTTTCTTCGCAGTCTATTGTGATTTCTCCTGATTCAATTTCTTCTCCTGCTCCTGCTCCTACAGTTTGTATTTCAGGATTTAAGCCAAATACAATTGTTATTGTTATGCTTCCTTCATTTAGTTATGGTTTCATTGTTTCTTCACGCGGTCAATATTGTCATACTCCAGATTATCTTTTTAATCTTGATGCTGGAAAGTATGACGTTCCTTCAATTGTTTGTAATTACGAAGCTGGTTCAATTCCAACGAAGTGTAAGAATGGACCTAGTGAATCTTTTCTAGTCAACTAATTTTAAACAGCAGGTGTGGCGGAATTGGCAGACGCAACAGACTTAAAATCTGTTTCTCAATTGAGAGTAAGGGTTCAAATCCCTTCACCTGCACCAGAGGAAAATATGGATATTGAAATCTATTGCGAAGAATGTGAAGTGTTAATTCGATTTTCTTCTGCACAAATTTACATTGACCGCGGAATTGATAGAACAGCAGATATTCATTCTCAAAGACCTATTGTTAGATTCACTATGAAATGTGATGATTGCATGGATGAATTTGGAATATGAGAGTCACAATCATAGTTCGTTCTAGTGAATCAGAACGTTATTCAGCAACTTTTACAAATGACCTTGAAGTTCTCCCGGTTTCAATTCTTCTTTGGATTGCAAATAAATTACGAGCCGTTGGATTTGTAGAGGTCAAAAATGACTAAGATTTCAGACTTATCTGTTCAGCAATTATCAAATCTTCGTTCTGTTGTTTTCAATTTACGAACAGATTTAGAAGCACTCAGTTTACATTGTGAAGATAAGCATTTAAATTCATTTGTATTTCAATCCATATCATCAAAGGTTCCGTGGATTCCTAGTTCACTTTGGGATAACTTCCTCAATCAAGCAATTCAAAAGTTAATTGAAGTTTCAAATACAATTACTGATGAATTAGCAGATAGAAAGGGAAATGACCAGTGATTCATAGAGCATACAAATCTCCACAGTGTCCAGAGTGTAAATCCAGGTTCAATTATTTTCGTAAACGAACCGATGATTTCCAGTGCCGGCAATGCGGAGAAATATTTACAAAAAGGGACTCTGAATTGTGCCGAAAAAGAGAAAGGCAAAATTCAAACCGCCTAATCCAAAAAATGTAAAGGTAACTACAGAGATAGAATTAGAACAAAAACGAGCAAAAGCAGAGAGGAAACGAAAACTAAAGTATTTTGGTAAGATAAAGAAAATTCCAAAGAGGATGGTTCCTAATGAACCGCGAATTAAATTACCCGTATCTCCACGGCGTCCGAGAAAGAAATCAAAGAAGAATTGGAAAAAAAGTAGACCCATATATGGTCTTACTGTCCTTATACATGGTCGCGGAAGCGGGAGTCAGCCAGGAGCAGAAATACACGTTCAGAAAAAACGTTTCTTTGAAGCTTTCGGACGTAAACCTAATCCCAAAACTATTGCGGGAGGTAGAGCAGAAGTTAATAAATTTATTGGAGCAATGCGTGCAAAATATAGAGGAAGATTAGATTTCATTGGAATGGAAATTAAGTTCATTACAAAAAGCAGATTAGAAGATAAGAAACATCATTGGGATTTTTCGAGGAAAAAATCTAAATGAGATTCTCAATTGTTAAGAGAAATTTTCATTCCGCAATGGGTCAATTATGGAATTCGTAGGAGTAGGAAGTTGTTCAAATCTTGTTCTGTTATTGGTGGCGATACTGAAACAGTGCGGGGTTTGCCGTATACATTTCAATTGTTTACTCCAAAACGACAAGCACTTGAATATGTATCTTCAAGAAATATCTTCGAGAGATTCCTCAATTGTTTGGATTCATTTACCAGTGATGAACAGTCCTTTATTTACTTCCATAACCTTGAATTTGATTTGCCGATATTGTTTTATCCCTTTTTACAATACTTCCGTGACTCGCAATTCACGTTATCTAGTTCTGGGTTTAAAGCAGAATTTTTATACGGAAAAGTGAATCATTGCAACATCTGGTTAGGTAATAAACGATTTGAATTAATTGACTCATTTGCATATTTTAAAACTTCACTTGCTAATGTAGCAAAGATGTTAGGTGTAGAGGAAAAATTAAAGAAACCTAGAAAGATTGGAGAAATAAAATACACTGGTAAAGAAAAGACTCTTTTTGAAAAATACGCAATGCGTGACGCTGTTATTACCTATCATGCAGGAATGGCAATTCAGGAATGGCATAGTAAAGAGGAAATTTCAAATTCAATATCAGCACCACAAATGGCAGCAAAAATTTTCAAACAACTTATTCCAGTAAATTGCATAATACCAGCAAATCCGCCAGAATTATCTGATGCAGCTGTTCTTTCGTATCATGGCGGAAAAAACTTAATGACCTGTGAACCTGGGATATACAAAAATGTTTATCTCTATGACATCAATTCAGCTTATCCTTACGCTTTTACTATGCTTCCAAATTTCCTTAATTGTGACTACGATTATATTAGCGGTAATTCTAAATTGGCTTTTCGGAAACGACAGTCCGGGATTTATAATATCAGTGGTCATAGCGGAATTAACATTTACAATCCTTTGCGTGACCATAATTTTAAAGTTGTCACTGGTGATTTTTCAGAAATTTGGGTTACTTCCTATGAATTAGAAACTATGCTTCGTCATAAAATGTTGCGTGAATATCAAATTCACGAAGCATTTGTTGTTATCCCTAAAGAGCGTTTCAATCCTTTAAAAGAATTCGCTCTTAAATTTTATTCACTTAAACAAAAATCATCAGGAGTAGAAAGAGAATTTTACAAAATCATTCTCAATTCCCTATACGGTAAATTTGTTCAATCAACAACTAACAACCTGGACGAAGATGTAAACAATGAAACAGTTTATCAAGCGGGCGGATTATGGAATCCACTGTTAGGAAGTCTGATAACTGGGTATGTACGAGCTTACCTTACAGAATTAGAAATCAAATGGAAATCCTTACACTCGTCCACGGATTCCATTATGACGCAGAAAAAGATAAACACGTCTACAAAGTTAGGGGATATTTCCTTAAAGGAGCATGGTACAGCTTTAATTCTACGCCCGAAATTTTACTTGATATGGAACCAAAACAAAAACATTACGTCATACGCTACGCATGGTTATCACGGTTACTTACCACCTTTAATCTCTATGTTGAGGAGCGGTAAACGTAAATACAGCCATCGTCATATGACGAAAATAAAGGAGTCCTATATTCAAAAAAAGAAACCGTTCATAATGGAAACTCTTTTCAAAACAATTAACATTCCAATAACAGGCAAACTTAGCATTCCAAAACTTACCTACAAAGGGAAACGGATATGAAAACCATCAATGCAAAGAACGTGAAATTCACAAAGGTTGAAACCGGAAACCGTTTTGCACAGTTTAAGAAAAAGGGAGATACGGTTATCGGGCGAATTGTTCGTTCAACTATTAACAAAGGTAAGTTTGGAAAACAGAAACAGTGGATTCTACAAAACGGAGATTCGCAAATTACTGTTGGAGGCGCGGTAATTGATTCCGNTTTGTCTAGTCTTAAAAAGGGTACACTTGTTAAAATTGTTCTCACAGGTGAAAAGAAATCCGCTGATTCAAAAAATAAATACAAGATTTTCGACATCTTTAAGGGAGAGTAATTCAATGCCGGATACTGAAGAAAGAAAGCAAGCCAGGAAAGAACTAATGGAATTACAGGCAAAGGGAAACGAAAAAACAGAAGAAGTTTTAACTCGTATCAAAGCATTAGAAGAAAAACTCACTCCAAAGGAAAACAATGGCGAAACAGAAGATGACTCAGACTGGCCCTTCTAATACAGAAGATAAACCAGTTGATGCCGATGTTGCAAAATTAGAATCATTGGAGGCAGCGCATGCAGCTGAAAAGCAAAAAGAAACTCCAACGATTGAGACGGCTTCGGCGCAAGAAAATCAAAGCACTACAATTCCGACCGAAAAAGAAAAGAGGTAGACCGCCAGGAAGCACAAATAAATCCAAAGATAATTTAATTGTTGCTCCTGTTCTACCTCCTGAATTGGTGAAGCTTATAATTGCTGCTCCATATAAAGTAATGGCAGCGCGTAGAGGCGACCATTGGCTATTAACAGAAGATGAAATCAATAACATGGTTCCTTCTCATATGGAATTAGCAAATAAGTATTTACCAGAAACACTAAAAGAGCATACAGCGTTAGTTGGCGTTCTAGCATTTCATGCAATGGCGCTTTATGCCAGGGTAGAAGTTGAAATGAGACTCAAACAAGAGGATGAATTGTTAAAGCCAAAACCCGATGAATCAGGTAAAGATATATCTGGGGAAAAGAGGTACGGGGAAATCATTTCGCCTACACACTGATATTTCACAATTTAGGCGAGTGATTATCTATAACACAATTGACGAACCGCGTTATCATGACATGGAAAAGATTTACAAATATTCAGACCTTATTGCAAAGCTTAAATCCAATCAACCTTATTTCAGAATCTCCTATCGGGGATTGCATGATGAAACAAGTATGGAATTGGATTTTGATTATTGCTGTAAGGCTGTATGGGCCATGCAAAATCTTCACTATGGCGTGGAGGAAATCGGACATCATTCTAACAGCTGGAAAATGCCTAATAGCTTGCAAACAATTATCTCAGCTGGAAGGCATAAAGGAATTTCTTTTTATTGCACAAGTCAACGTGCTTCTAATTGTCATCCATTAATACGGGCGTTAGCAACCCGTATAGTAACGTTTAAACAAACTGAGCCTAGAGATATTGAATGGCTTAGTGAAGTAATGGGCGATAAGGCAATTGAAGCGACAAAACTAGAAAAATATAAATCAATTGAATGGAGTGACGATGATTCCTCACACAATACAGACCTAGACACTAACGCTCCCCAGGAGTAGGATTAAGCCAGAAGGGAATAAATATTTTTCCCTCCTGGCTTTTTTATTTCCTATTTCAAAGGAGAATTGAAAATGGCAATGGGCGGTTTACTTCCTAGTTCACCAATGAAGTTCATCGGTTTAGCAGTTGTTATTTTGATTGTTTTGGCGTTAGTAAATAACGTCAATTTCCTGGGCGAAATTGTCAAGCGGCGCGTAGCATAACCTAAACGAAAGGGAGATATAAAAACATGAGGGATATTAGGCGCCAACTTGACAGCGCACAAAATTTTTCTGCATCGTCGCCGGTTTCATTTGATTTACCGCGTGACAATGTTTATAAGGAAATTGAATTGTATCTAGCATTCAATATTGTTACCGCAGCTGGTGGAGCGGTTACAACTCCTTTTGAACATTCTCCGTGGACACTCATTAAGCGTATTGAATTAATTGCCGATGGTAAGGACACAATTAAGTCTTATGACGGCGCAACACTCCATGATATTAATTGGCATGATTTCGGCGTTTACACTCCTACAGAAGATTTTGAAGTAGGCGCTTCCGCTGATACTGGAAATAACCGTTTTGGATTGATTCTTTCTCTTGAATCAATTGGAATGGAATTTCCGCAGCATACCTGGCTTGACGCCCGTAAGCTTTCCTCTCTTGAATTGAGAATTACATGGGGAGCAGCTGCGGATATTGCTACTACAATGACAAATACCACTGTTACAGCTTCATTAACTCCTTGGGGTCACGAAATTTTAGATGTTGATCCAAAATCTTCATTCTCTGTTAATCAGGAAGTAATGACACAATTCGCATTCCCCACGACAAGCGCCACTCAGCGCCGTGTAAGAATGAATGTTGCTAATGCTTATCGTCGCATTCTCGTTTCTAGTAAAGACCAGAATGGACGTGCAACAGTTGATAGATTAACAAAGCTTGCATTAGTTGAAAACGGTATTTTCTACCGTCGTATTTGGGACGCTGGTTTGTTAAAGATTCACAATGCGTTAAAGCATGGCGCAACTGGAATTAAAATGGAAGCTTCTGCCGCAACCGATGCAAGCGAACATCCTTTATTCCCTGAAATTGCGGAAGCAGCTGGAAATCCGACACAGGGTGTTGCTGGCGGTTATCGTTCTGGTCAATACATGATTGACATTGCCGAAGATGGTTCGGAAAATTCCTTACTTGATACTAAGGGATATTCCGATATTTCAATGGAATTTGATTGGAACGGTTCAAACACTACGGATTTACTCCGTATTACTCCGTCCCTTTACATTCCTTCTTTTAGGTAAAAAATGATATGTCGGAAATCTCGAATAGGCATCGAACTAAGACTTTAGATTATGAATTGCGAACAGGAAAAGGTCATACCTGGGGATTAGCAATAGGTGCCGTTATTGGCGGTTATTCGGCATATAAACAAAATAGAAATCAATCAAAAGCCAGGCGTGACGCAAAAGAATTAGAAAAGAAACGTCAAAATAAGGAAGCACGATTAGCACGAGAGGATAGAGAATTGCAGCAAAGAGGGGCACAATTATCACAAGGTTTAACTAGCACAAGCCCTAAAAACAATGAAGCATCTATTTTCTCTCCAACGATTTTAGGAGTAGCAGTAATTGGAATTGCAATTATTGCTATGGCGAGGAAATAATGGCAAAAACAAAACCTAAGAATCAAGTTCCAATGGTCAATAGGAGTAATTTAGTTGTTCGTGTTCCAAAAATTGAAGCACCACCTATTAATAACGTTACTCCTATTGACTACAATGCTCCCGACACTGGAAAAGAACGAAGTAATAGAAACAAATTAACCGTTCCTAGTGAAGAAGAACAGCAAAGTTATTCAACTGATTATCGCTTTCCTGTTGGAAAAAACAAAAATGGAAAGATACGGATAATTAAAGGTGCAAAAATCAACAAAGCACCTGTAATTTATTCTAACGTTCATATTCCAGATTCAATTAGCAGAATTCCTAAAAGAGATAAGCGCGGAAAAGTTGCAGGCAGAACTACTCCTGAATTTGGATATAATGACAAAGGTACTCCAATGGAAACACCGGCGGAAGCTGGAGTCATTAGTCCTACAATGTTAATCATTGCTGGAATTGCAATTCTAGTTTATCTCTTTGTGAGGAAATAATGTCATACTTTGAAGAAAATGCTTTTCCTCCTGTATTCTTAGAAGGAGCAAATCCTCCATTCAAAAGTGATACCTGGGGAGATTTAAAACCTGGAATAACAAATGATTGTTTAGCTTGTACGCCAGAAGCAATTGAAAGAATGAAAGCAGTTTTTTCCAATGTCTCGCAACATAGAGATTTTGGAAATCTTGTTCCTGATGCAGAATTCAAAGCGTATCAAGATGCTGGACATCCTTTCTTTAGAACGCAAACTTACAATGAATTGCTTTTAGATTCTGAACAAAAAGGAAAAGAAGTAGTTCAGCAAGTTACTAAAAGCAGAAATCCTGAACCTAATAAATTTCCGTGGATTCTCATTTTCATAATTCTCGCATGTTTGCTTGTCGGGAGAAAATATGCCTAGTTTTGCAGAGGCAACAGCTGGTGATATTAAATTCACAGGATATGGAGAATCTGGATTTACAACTCGTGCTTTTCCTGTTCCAGAATCTCCGCGTCCCGCTTCTACTGAATACGGAGAAATTTTTCCAGGTAGAACAAATATCGGAAGTGTAGGCTCACCGGACAATGGAATGCGTTTTAAAGAATTGCTTTATAAGGCAGCTGAATATACGACAAATGCCTATGGTAATGTCTTAGCAGCTGGTACACAGAAAAAGACTCAGCAATTGACAAAAGGAAAAGGCGTTGACCGTTCATTTATTAATGACCCGTCTACTACCCAAGCGACTGATATTTCTGGAATCATTAGCAATAATCGGCAACTTATTATTATTGGAATTGCTGCTATCCTCTTTGTGGTAATTCTTTCAAAGGCAAAAATGGGATGAAATTTTCAACTGATGTACCTATGACTCCGGCATTTGGTCCGCCTAATTCATTAGGTTCATCTTCTAAAATTCTAGTTGATGAAGTTCAAACTAACATTTACACAGGTACAATTAGAACAACTAATGAATATACGGCGCTTCGACATGCTCCTACTTCTGAATTTGGAAAAGAAACACCTGGAACATGGAACGCAATTTCAGCTGATGAACCTTTAAAGGCTGGAGATATTGTTCGTTTTGGTTATCGTTTCCGCGTTCCATTTTTTGAAGAATGGCAGACTAATCAATTCCTTTCAAAATTGCAAAAAGATGATAGATTTGAAATCCGCCATTGGAGTCTATCAGAAGAAGAAGGGCTTTTATGGATTGAAGTTAAAATTAGGAAACAGGATTTCGGTTTAACTGCAATTTTAGTTGCTGGTGCAATTGCAGCTGTCGGAATTGGAATCGGTTTCTTTCTCGTTTCCTATTCAATTGAAAAACTAGGTAATAGCGTAAAAGCAGCTTCACCTGTTGGATTTGTATTCATCATGGGCGGAATTGCACTCGCCCTTTTCGCTTTTGCAAAGGCTAAATCAGCATGATTGAATTAATTCTGGTAGCAATTGCAGGATTATTAGGTGTTCAAATACTACAGAACAAGAAAACGAAAACATCGGATAGTCCTATACCAGAAGTTTCAGTAACAGAAAGACCCAGTGTTCCATACGGTATTCTTTTTGAACGTTACTCTAGCAAATACAATGTACCTATCCGATTAATGGTGGCAATTGTAGACCATGAATCAAACTTCAATCCGAAAGCTATTAATTACGAAACAAAAGCAGATATACAAAAGGGTCATAATGTTGATTCAGTCGGACTTGGGCAAATTCTTTATCCTGATACTGCGGTCGCTTTAGATATTACGTCAACAAAAGATAAGCTTATGCAACCTGAATACAATCTCAATCTAACAGGAATGTTACTCAAACAATTACTAAACAGATACCCAAAGAAAACAATTGATGGATTTCACGCTGAAGCAGTTGCAGCTTACAATGCAGGTTCGGCACGGTATTCAAATGGTGAATTTGTGAATCAATCTTACGTTGATAAGGTTCGTTCAAAATGGTTTACCTGGAGAAACCTGTAATGGGAAAATTTCTCGCCTGGATTTCCGCGCATTCCGCTAATGTTGGAACAGCTTACGCTATTTTAGACCAGTTTCCAAATAACAAATATTTAGTCTTAATCAATGTCATTATCGCCGCATTGTTAAAGACTCCACAGAGAGCGAATTTGGAATCCAAAATTCCATGAGTCTTTCGGATTTCATTCAACCGCTTAGTTTAGCTGGAATCATAGTTCTAGTTAAATTAATCTGGACAATGGATAGGCGCATATTGCGTATTGAAACACAATTAAAGCTTAATGAGAAAGAATAATGGCGACACAAACCGACAAAGAATTAGAAGTTAAATCAGGTACTTCTTTTCGCTTATACTTTGATGATAGAGGTCTTTATCCTAGAATAATTTTCCGCATTGTAAACAAAACTTTGGATAAAGCTTTTCCTCTTACATTAGATGAAGCTTCTATTTTAGGCGCCACAATGTTTCAAGCTGCTAGAAACGCAAAAAATAAAATCATTCATAAAGTTGGCGAAATTGTCGGGCCTATGTAATGGCTATATCTCAGCAGCAATTACAAAATGCAATTCTTACTGAACTAAACACACAATTTGGCTCAGACTTTGAAGCATTCATTTTAAGCAGAATTGATGAAGCAGTTGCACAAGTAATTACAGAAATCATTGATGAACGATTGAAAGCAAAAGTTAAAGAAATCCTAACTTCTAAAAATATTTGGGACAAAATCAGTAGGAATATTGATATATGAATCCATCTTCTAGTGACCTGGACATCCCTTATATTTCATCATTAGCACCAAAATTAGATAAAATATCGGAGAGTCTGGACAAGTTAGCAGACTACATTACACGTCCATTTCCCGATAAGCGAATCTTTGAACCTGATGAAACCTGCATGCCGTTTTATCTTAGCAATTTAATTACACACACTGTACGCAATAAACAATTCTCTTTTCGCATTCCTGATAAGATGCGCGGAGTAATTGCAAAAGTAGGATATATGACAGCTGACGGCAACAGCAGCAGACCCAATAAATCCTATTCCATTTTTTGAATTGAAACAGGCATATCGTTTACGCATTGTAAAGGAAGCTGTAGACGATGCTGGCGCTTTACTAGATGTTGCAAAATACATTCATGGTTCCGTTCAAAGATACGATGAAGCAGTTACAGGTACTTCTGACTCCGGTTTTCCATCTTGTCCGTGGCTTCAAGAATGCAGAGTAATTTTAGAACCTGGAAGTTATTGGATTCAATCTGTAGGAAATGGCAGGCATTTAGCAACTTTCTACGGCTGGACCTGGATTGACCAGCCTAAGAAACCGTAATTATGCAGGATAAAAGAATTTGGTTTCCTGATGAAACTTGTTTGCCATTTATTCTTGAAGCAGCGCATAGCAATTTAAATACTCCTGTATTTTGGTTTACTGTTCCTAAAGGTCAAGTCGCCGTCTTTACCAGTATTACTACAGGAGCAAGTGGCTTCTATTGGAAAAAGAAAGAACAGCGTATAATTTTCTTACGCGGTTTTCGCAATGAACATATTGACGGAGTTTTAGCAGCAACAGAAGTAAATACACACGGCGCATTAGTAAACGTTCGTGAATCAATTGACGGAATTGTGGTAAATGATAATATTGCCGGATTTATCTTTACCGAATATAGTCAAACCCGGCCAATTCGATTGGTATTAGAAAATGGCGATTACACGGTATTTCAAGGTGGCATTTTGGGCGCTATTTTTAGTCTGTGTTTCTCTGGATACTGCTTCCCCAAAAACGAACCAGAAGAATAATCAAATGCCTACACGAATACAGGATATAAATGACCTTTTTGCCACTGGAGATTACCGCTCTTTAAGAAACATTCCATTTCAAACATTAGTCTTATCCGCTGGTGGAGTCTTTACTGCTACTTTTGAATTGCTTCCTAATCAGTATATGTATGTAGAAACTGGAACAATTCATGTAATGCAGGTAACACAAATCGGCAACAGCGTACTAATACGAAATGATTTAGTAGGAATCAAATTCCGAATACATTCTCAAGATGCAATTGATATTATAAACATCTTTCCTACTGCTACCGTTCCACCGTCAACCGAAATGCCTTTGTTCTGTATGATAAATACTTCATCAAATCTTTCTGTTTCTGGTGGAACAAATGATAATTTTAGATTCAATGGAACAGGAGAATTTGCAATTTACAGAATCATAGGTCCAGGCGGTAGATTTCAGGTACAGCTGGACGCAGGTTCCGGCATAAACGGAGAGTATGCAGTAGGCGGAATTTTGCAGGGATATCTAATCAACGGGTAAGCAAAATAAAAGGGGAGATAACCAATTTGGCTATCTCCCCATTTCCAACTAATCCAGCCTACATTTTATTTACTTCTTACCTGGCTTCCTTCCGCGATTTGACGGCGCCGCAACCGCCGCTCCCCGCACTACTGTTACTCCCACCTTAGCAGCTTCAAAAAGGGACTGGAATAATTCCCCTTCCTTGTCAGTTGTTGCGATTTCCTCTAGGTCCATTGCCGCTTTCTTTACCTTGACCAAATTCCTGATAAGACGGTCCCGCTTTGCCTCTGGAATCGCTTTCATTTTTCGCTACTCCTTTACGAAAAGAATTGAGTTGATTGAATGTCCAAATGCCTCTGACACTCTCCGTAACACCTGAATAGCTTCCGATGCTGAAGCGTTATCCAGATGTTTGTTTTCATAGCAGACCGTTTCAGATGTTGCAGAATCCGCTATAGTTACAGTTACGGAAACATCATACATTTGGGATTCTCCCCGGTTTCAGGAGTAGGCTGGATTTAGTTGTCAAAGAACGTTGAAACTTGAGTAATACTAATCCCTCCAGAAATCCACGTCAAGAAAAATCGTCATCCGAAGCAAAATAATTTCTCACGCATTTTCGCTTTACTTTCGTGTCTATTCCGGGTAGGGGACCCCCCC
>Ga0065707_10082727_pt1 | contig 12462 bp, 9 predicted proteins | sample SwiRhicommuniRL3_FD_59094 | JGI IMG/M metagenome (GOLD analysis project Ga0065707, IMG submission 59094) | Switchgrass rhizosphere bacterial communities from Rose Lake, Michigan, USA - RL3 v2 (version 2) | ecosystem: Host-associated > Plants > Roots > Rhizosphere > Soil | place: East Lansing, MI... | reverse complement strand
CAACGTCGACTCTGGTGAAGTCAGATTCGAATTCAGAACCGCTTCTGCCCAATTCGAAGGTGGTGTTCACGGTTTGCACTCTTACGAAAAGAGATTACATAACTAATCTCTTATTACTGTAAATTAGTATATTAAATAAAACAATTGGTAGAATTATCTGTAAGTGATATCAGAGTAATGATTAAGACTCAGTTTAGCGAAGTGCTGGGATTAATAGGTGAATATTAGGGGAGATTGCAGAATTTTAGTGGAGATCAGAGGGAATTTAAATACTAGTGCAAGTATATGTTGGTATAATATTACAGGGCTTAACGTATTTGTATTTGAGAGTGCGACACTCAATTATTCAAAGATTCCTGGAGAAATCAATAACTTCAAATTGATAACCAATTGAGAGATCATTAGGCCAGAGAACTCACTTTAGACTGCAAAATTATACTCCAAAGTATACAAATTTCTTTCAGTGAAACGTCATAGAAATATATACACCGCTAAGTCTTCACTGCCATCTTAATCTAAGCTCATTCTCCAGACTGTCACTATGAGTTATATGAACTACAATCGCTACGACCAACCAACAAAACTTGATCAGAAAGCAGGCACAAATCTTGATCAAGATTTGGCAAATTCACGCTCCATCAGATATGATAACAACCAGATGGAAGTAAAACAGTACTTGCAAAATGTATTAAAAACAGAATTTCCTGACTTAATATCAAGAAAGTTTGGTCAAGAGTTTGGATCAATTGACTTGATGGAGATCTTGAAGGATGGAGAGGTACTATGTAAGCTTGGTTCGTTACTTCCTAAGTCTAAGTTTCCCTCCAATCCCAGCTCAAAGTTCAAGAATTCCCGTATGCCGTTTATTCAGATGGAGAACATCTCCTTCTTCCTCCTCGCGTGTGAATTGATAGGTATGCCACATGACGAGATCTTTCAAACTGTTGATTTATATGAATCCAAAGATCCTTACCAGGTGATCGTGACGCTTATGTCGTTTTCTAGAATCGTGAATCAAATCGACTCGTTGATATTTCCAGTAGTAATTGGACCAAAAAGTTCCAGGGTGAAACCTCCAGTTCCAAGTAAACCATTTAAATTAAGAGACGGTAAATAAGAAGAGACGGAAAATAAGATAGTGTCATATTGTATCGAGATGGAACTATAGTACTATTTCTCTGTGCTCAATAAGTTATCCGAGTATCTTTCAGTATTCAACAACCTTCACCTATGGTATGACCATTCATATTCTACAATGCTAACTAGTGATCTTTGGAGAGGAATTGTTAAGCAGTTTTCATCTAATTATTCATCAGGATACAAGAAATCGTGTGCTATAACCCTTACTATGATTGTTCTCGCAGAGACTACAAGATCAAGGTGTCAGACTATTACCAGAGTCTAACTCTCTATAAGATTGTTATACTTGAGTATATCTCTGCATCGGAGCTTCGAAGATCTCTCGTCAAGCTTCGAGGATCTCACTTTAAATCTTCTCAGTTACTTGAATTTAAGACATATTCTTCGCTCAGTAACTCAAACTTCTCAACCTCACAAGCAGCTACAAAAATATGTCTTAAACTCAAACATCGTTGCTTCAAACAGTTTCTTTTCTTTAGCCAATATGAACCTTTGAATTATTGATCCATCACGTGCTTACATAAGCACACCAAAAAACTTTTTTCATTTTGTGTACGTGAAAAACTCATCTCTTCACATTGAAAAAAATTAGTACAGTGGAGACTTCTTTGATTCTTGAGCTACAATATAGAGTTATTTCGGGGTAAAACGAGATATTTGCATTAAGAGTTCCAGAAATAAGTAAGGTGTACCCGAAAGAATAACGAAAAACTACTGAAATCCAACATAAATACATTGCATCATCATGTCTGACGAAGTTATCTGGCAAGTTATAAATCAACAATTCTGCGCATTCAAGTTAAAGACTGACAAGGGTCAGAATTTCTGTCGTAACGAATACAATGTGAGTGGTTTGTGCTCTAGACAATCATGTCCTTTAGCCAACGCAAGATATGCCACGGTGAAAAACGTAGGTGGGAAGTTGTACTTATACATGAAGACAGCAGAAAGAGCCCATATGCCATCGAGAATGTGGGAAAGAATCAGATTATCCAAGAACTACAACAAAGCATTAGGACAAATCGATAGTCAATTACAATACTGGCAGAAGTTTTTGATTCACAAGTGTAAGCAAAGATTAACCAGATTGACACAAGTTGCCATAACCGAAAGAAGATTGGCACTCAAGGACGAAGAGAGACATCACGTCGGTATCAAGCACAAGGTCAAGAGAAAGGAAGAAAACAGAGAAAGAAAGGCTCTTGCAGCTGCCAAGATCGAGAAGGCCATCGAAAAGGAATTGTTAGACAGATTAAAGAGTGGTGCCTACGGTGATAAACCATTGAATGTCGACGAAGATATCTGGAAGAAGGTGTTAGGAAAGGTTGACGAGGTGGAAGAAGATGAAGAATTCGACGAAGAAGACGACTTCGAATTGGAAAGTGGTGAAGAAGATGAAAGTGACGTGGGCGAAGTGGAATATGTAGAAGACGATGCCGAAGACGAATTTGTTGATATGGAAGATTTGGAAAGATGGTTAGATGACTCTTCCGCTTCCGAAAGCGAAGACGACGACGATGAAGAATCAGAAACCGAAACTGGAAACAAACGTAAGCCTGACAGTGCTGAAGACTCCAAGAACAAGAAGAGAAGAAGACCAAGAGTTGAAATTGAATATGAAGAAGAAGACCAACTTCAAACTAACATTGCTGCATAAGAGAATGAGTAGATCAACTTCATACAACGAAAATGAGTACGAAGAGGTTCAACTCATAATGCTGCATAATTCTCAATGATATACTTTCGCATCCTTTATGTCCAGTGTTCCTTTAATTCATAGTCCATGTACACTAGTAATAATGTTATACATTTATTTAAACGGCTCGACTCACCTGTAGAATTTCGTTAAAGAATATTTTTAAAAATATTCGTTATCCGAGTAATTGCTGAATATTTAGAGTAATCTTGAGTCTCATGAAAGCTCCATCTTTGAAAATACCCTGAATATATTTAGCGGCCTATCAGATTCATTCGATGTATTCCAAATGTATCATGATAATTAGTCTGACATCATCTAGCAATGAGCTAACATTCTCATAATCTATTGAGGAGAACTCTCATGTCAAATATTGGCCCTGGGCTAGTTTCTTGATATCATTTGTATAGTATGATTGCTTCAGGTTACCTCGTTCCCTACAATACGGAGCGTAGTGTTTAGTGATGATAGAAGTCACTAGGCTCCTTAGTCAAACCTGTTTCTAAGACACTATACACTGATTCATTTATGTGATAGTTTCTCAACGATACTAGCTACTCGTCTTCTTGCTACTAATTTTCTTGCTACTATTTTCTAGCTACGCATTCTTGCTAAACGTTTTCTACTCATCCTCCTAAATAATGTTGCGGTATGGACTAAATGACGTATAAGCGTGGCTACTACAGATCGTAAAGAATAGTCGTGACTATTGCGAAATCCTTGGAACAACATCGCACCAAAACACAACTGCCATTTCGGAACAAAACATACGGGCTCAAAAAGAGACAATAAATATCTTTATTGGTGACAGGTAGCGGTGTCCGAACAGAAATTGTTCCCATAGCATGACTCTGGTAGCAAATATAGTTATTAGCGGGTTTCCACTTATCGAGGCTAGTTTTAAAGTTGGTGGGGTGAACTAAGCGAGATCTTCGAATGATAAATGAGAATCAAGGCTTAACAAAATATTATGAAATCAGCCTCCACCCCACTGGATTTTGTAGGAGCGGATTTACTCTATCTCCGTTCGATGCGCAACTCACGGCGGAACCAAAACCTAATTTCTAACGTTGATCTGTCGCTCTGGCGTATCTAATTTCATAAGGGGTTCTTGGAGGGAAGATAGAACTAACAGGTCTAGACATTGATACGCATAATCATTAATGATACTTTTTATCTCTCGTTGATTACTGATTTCCGCTGTTTCTCAGATTTCTCCGGTTACTTGGCGGAACAGAAGAAAAGTTCCGACGGGTGCACAGCCGAATCCACAACGTTTTAAGCAACGTAAGTGTACGAGATACGAGGGAAGGTTTGGCTCATATCACTGATTGTGTATCGTACGTCTAGTTATAGTTGTTATCTACGCCAGTTTAGAAGGCAACCCAGGGCCACTTGGTCTTGGTCTTCGCGTGGCTTTGTCTAAGCCCAGAAAACAGTGAGAACTTTTATATAAAAGAATCAAATGTCTCCAAAATATTGATTAGATAATTTCATAACGAAAGGATAATTTGTATACCATGTCACATCTTTCAATGCCTACTTGGTCGCCGTCGTCGATGCCGACGCGAACGGTGATGAGTTCGATTAATCCAACTCATAATTCGGGATTATTGCATACCCTCTCTTCGGTAATGGACCGGGCATCAACAGAAACAGATCCTATAAACTTGATTTCTATGTCACAAATGGCCAGAGGTGCAGAAGCATCCTTGACCATCATAGGAGCCCAAGAAGTTCTCGCCACTGCCACTGCTGACTCTGTCAAGTCGCAGGCTACACAAGCAATTTTTGAAGCCACATTGAACTTGAAAGAACTTGCTGACGAAGAAAACTTATACAACACCAACTTGAAGATGGCCCCTAATGTCATCTATCTTGTAGTTTTCGTTTTGATCTTCCTCTACATTTGTGCCATGTGTTGGAAATCTCGTTACCATTGGTATAACATCACATTCTTTGCTGGGTACGGTTTGGAATTTGCTGGGTTCGTTGGTAGAGTTATGGCCGTCAATAACACCACCGATATCAATCTTTTCTTATTACAGTATATCAGTCTAACAATCGCTCCTGCTTTCATCATGGGAGGGATCTATTTCATATTTGCACAAGTGGTTGTGATTCATGGGCGTGAGTTTTCAGTGTTGAAACCAATGTGGTACTCGTACTTTTTCATTGCTACAGATATTATATCTCTTATGATTCAAGCTGGTGGTGGTGGTGCATCTTCTTCTGCTTCCAAAAACCATCAAGATACTGCTCCTGGAACCAACACCATGATCGCAGGTATCCTGTTCCAAGTTGTTGCCATGACCATCTTTTTAGGATTCTGGTTTGAGTTTTTAAACCGTATCTACTTCAAATATTCCAAGGTTATTTCTCAATCTACTGACAACCCATTGGCCAAGCGTTCATTTGGAAACTACTTCAAACTTTTATTCAACACCAAATCAGCAAGAGCTTTTAGACGTGACCACTTGGATAGCTACTACAATCCAAAATTCGCTGATATCCGTAAGCGTAAACTTCTTGACTGGTTCCCTTTGGCTGTTACTGTTTCTGTGGTAGCCATCTACATTAGATGTGTCTATAGAGTTGCCGAATTATCACAAGGTTTCGATGGATACTTGGTCACCACTGAAGTCTTCCTTATGGTATTGGATGCGCTTATGATTGCCATTTGTGGTTTAATATTTGTTCCATTCCATCCAGTATGGGTCTTTGGTTCTAGCAATGTCATCAAGTTGGCAACAATCAAGAAGAACCACGATCAGCACGACGAAGAAAAGGTCGAATCGAATTCTGACCAGGCCTCTGGTGAAATCTCTGCCTAACCATGTACTTTTTTATATGTCACCTTTAATAAACTATTCCTTGAATATTTTGCAATTTTTAAATCCGCTGTAATCTGTAATTATGTTCTTTTTGTGACATTTCATCAAAATATTTTTTCGTATTTGTGTACAAGGTTAAAGAGACGATTGCAAAAAGATTCTGAATTTATATTCTTGAGCCTTTGCTATGAATACGGTTGAGCTTCTATCGTCAACTTGCTCCAAGAAGTCGGCGAACTCCATCCCTGCATTGGACCTTGCCGCTAGTATTTTGAGGCACGATCTTCCTTTCTACCCACACAGTGATGGAACCGATCCTTTGTTGAATTGGCTGGTAGATGAATTATTAGAAGGTAATTGTACCAGAGTGAAACATGGGGCAGATGGGTTTTTGGGATTCCATTCGCTAAAGATATGCTCCTCTAATGCTAGACAATTGTCCAAGTATTTACAGCTAACTATGGGCTTTCGAGAAATTGCTTGCAGAGGATTGGAAACCGATTCACGTTTAATCGGAGCCCATGTTATTAGAAACGGCAATATATTGTTCGAGATTGTAAACACCTTGGAGACTGTTGAAGATGATTTGACACCACAGTTTGAGGCCAATCCACAGAATATCCGCCAAACAATTCCAAAATCGTTTGTGAAAGGATATAAAACAACCGCTAATGAGTTGGTTTCAGACATTGTCTGTCGAAATAGTACCAACTCGTCGTCGCTTGGGTCGAAAATTTATCAGAAATTGATCCATTCTCGTAGGTTCAAGAAAACGCTTTCTGACTATGCTAAAGTTCTTTCTGATTCAGTGGATACGTCTGAAAGAATATACAACGACTTGACAGAATGTGCATTGATCCAAAAGTTTCTTAAAACACATGGTGAAGGAATCATGGATATTGCATTTCTGGTTGAAGATGTTGACATTGCCTTTGAACGTGCTCTACGTGCCGGTGCTGGGTATACTAGAATCCCCAAGGTCATTACCGACGAATTTGGAAGTGTCAAGTTAGCAACGGTTATTGTCCCAGGAACTGATATTAATCATACTTTGATCCAAAATATTGACTATACTGGAGCTTACTTACCTCACTACTCACCAGTAGCACCACCAACTCTCGCTCTTCCAGAGATCAGTCTCCATGCTATAGACCATTGTGTGGAAAACTACACTTGGAATCAAATGATGGACCTGGCAAAATTGTATGCCCAGATGTTCGGTTTCCACAAGTTCTGGTCGGTAGATGAAGCAGAGGTAAGTACTTCAGAAACGGCTTTGAGATCCATTGTCATGGCTTCAGCAAATTGCAAGATTAAAATGCCAATAAATGAACCTGCAAAGGGGAAGAAACGTAGTCAAATCGAAGAGTTTCATGACTACAATGGTGGACCTGGTGTCCAGCATATTGCCTTGACTACTCATGATATTATCGGAACAGTCTCTGCACTTCGTCAACGTGGAATTGAATTTAACACAACAAAAGACCTGTTTTATCATCACCTTGAACAACGTTTAAAAACCCACGATGTCCATCTTATAGAGGATTGGGAAACTCTTAAATCTTTGAACATCTTGATTGATTTTGATCCTTCTACCAGAAACCGAAAATCCAAAGTTTGTAACTACATTTTGCAGATATTCACGAAACCTTTGCATGATAGGCCAACATTGTTCATTGAAATCATTCAAAGACACCATCACAATGGTTTTGGCAAAGGAACCTTTAAAGGTTTATTTGAAACCATTGAAGAGCAACAGCGTCTTCGTGGCACCTTGGATTGTGCAACAACTGACGATGTTTTTGATATTTAACCTCTTCTATCTCTAGTAACATTGATTACATAGCTATTTCTTTAATAAAACAATTTTTAATCAATAAGAGTTCGAATAGAATGATCTACCTAATATAACAATACAAAACAGAAATGAAACCAAGGCAAAGTAGAGTCTTGCCGTAAGTAAATTGAAAGGTGATACAATTTCAAACAAATAGCAAATTCGATGAAAATTTGCACCCATTCTAATAAATTAACGAAACATATTTGAGTAGGGTTCACCGGAATTGTCTTCCACTTTACACAACGAGAGAAGTTCAGGTATCAGGGAAATCATCGACATACCTTCTTTTGACTGGGGAGTGTTTCCCACAGCTTTCATAGAAACCATGGGAGGAGGTTCACTACCCATTTGAGGAGGTCTCGAACCTTTTGGATTTTTGAGTTTAAATCCTTCTTTGCGGAAATGGGATCGGATATCTTTGACAAACAATGGGAAAAGAACTTCGTCTATACCCTCGTTGCGGGCAATCTCATATGCCCTGTTAAAAGGTATCCAGACACCTTTCAAGTTCATGGAGCCAACTTTGATTACATCTCTGGTTTTTTCTGTCTTCAATATTCCATCTCTTCTACCTCTGGTCATTCCAATAACGTTTAAAAGCTTGGTTCCATTTATAAAGTCCGTGTCTTCACGTCTAGAAACCAAAATTCCTCTGCATCTTACTTGATAGCACACAGTATTTTCGTCTTCCCAAAAGGTAGTGGCCACTTTGGGTTTGACTACATCAGGATAAATTTCAGAGTGGTTAGTACCACTAGATGAAGTTCTTGAGTGGGAATTCCTTAATTTGATAGACAGACAAGAGTCTGTAGAATTTGTTGGCGAGTGGTATTCTCTATTTGGCTTTTCTTGGAATTCAACTTGAGGTGCCAGTTGTGGATAATCTTGAGAGCCAAAACCATTATAATAAGACATAGTTTGGAAATCACCAGGGTGACTATGGGCTTGCTTTATTTTGAACAGATTTCCATTAGATGTTGTTTGCATGAGAGGACTGAAACCATATTCTGGTGAAATCAACAGCTCATTTATTTGAGAGTTGGCTTGGCCACTAGAAGAGTCACCAAAAGTATAATGCTTGGATCTATATTGGGGATAACCAGCTAGAGACTGTGATTCAGGATAAGGCTTCTGCTGATGCACAATAGGGCCCACAATTTGATGGTTAGAAACAAATTGATCCACATTTAGAGAGTTGATAAATTCTTGCGAACTATAGTGAGGATGAGTAGGAGTAGACATAGTACCAACGTCTAACAAACTAAACAGTAAAGAGATAAGTGAGAAAGATCAAGAGTTCAATAAGTGAAAGAAAAGATTCAAGTTGGAAATTCAGCTGGATTGACTCCTATCAAATGCAAAAATTGGTATGACACTTTTTTAGGGAATTTTCTAAACTCAATTCAAAATGAATCGATCAGTAACAGGAAACGAAGGACTAAATATACGTTTGTTTTAGGTTTATGGAAAGATGGCTTATTCCGGTCGCTTAATACAAGAACGGCAACTCCCCAGCACGAGTAGTACTAGATTCATGTACCTATCGGATATATTAGATCGTGAAGTTGAAAATTTAACAATTCGTCTTTCATACAATTTCTTTTGCAGAAGCCTGGAAGGATGATCTAAAACACGGTTATGAAAGCTCAGTTGTTATGAAGATGATCCAGAAAATAATTGTCAGGTGAAATAGAATTTTCTTTAGAAGGAGAAACGATGCAGCTTGATGCAAGATTATGTTGGTCCTGAAAATTGTGGTGGGACAAATTATGGCTACTGAAACCGAGGCCAATATCACACCCTACGGTAATATACCTTCTAACGATGTTATTGAGTTGTTTTTGACGAAGCTCTTGCAGATTGATTGGTGTGGAGTCTCCCACCTTCCTAAATTTTGCAGCAATTCATTCCCATATGCAGGACACCAAAAGGTTGCAAATTCCTGGTAGCTTATTTTGGAAATTCTAGCGGATTGTCCCCAACTGAGTCAGGTGGAGTTACCTTGTTGAAAATTATGAGCCACTTGAGTCAATCTACAATCCCGAAGATTGGGAGCCAATTCCAGGGATAGAAGGAACCCTCTTACAGCTTCGTAAATTCAGATTGTAAAAGGGCAGGTGGCCGCCCATGCAAGTAATTAGAGTTCAGCCAACCACATTCAGGTTTTGGAATAGATACCACCGAAATTGACATGATGATGCCGCTAGCCAAGACAAAATGATTATATGTGGGAAGAAAATGAATCTTACTGACCAACGATTCTTTTCCTTTACATCACGAGATAGTAAAGAACAAGCTAGACTGGTCTCTGGAATTTCTTGAGAGAATATATTCGAATCTAGACATAATCGGGCGACTCGAATGAACCTCTGATAACACACTCATTTGGATACAGAAAAGAGTCCATGCATCATTGAGGGATTAGAGTCTTTGTCCAAGCAAGGAAAAAGAAGTTGATAATGAACACGAAACCGTACCGAAATAAAAACATCATTTCCGAGGCATACAATGCGACCTATTTACTCCCCATCATTTGAACCCAATACCTGTTGATGTATTTGTATAAACTATGCCATTCTTAAATAGCTGATAGAGCCCTCTATTTCCTGCAACTACAAATTATATGCAGAACTCCCCATAACCAAACCCTCCATAGTATATGCAGTACCGTATAGTATAGTAGATAAGCAAATGCAAGCAATACTGAGAGTGATGGTCACTAAGAATTCACTATCCATGGCTATGACGAATACTGTTTTAGATAGTATAGGAGATATCATATGAGATACCATAGAAAGTCTAATATTGTTAGTGGCAGGATTGAAATGCATTCAGATAGCACAAAACAACGTTTCCCTCTAGACAAGTACCAATATTGTTAAACCTGGAGGTTTCCTGAATACCCCGACGATTCCGATATATTCCGCCATGCCGATACGGGCATACTCGACTCGTGTGTATTAAATTTCGCATTAGGTGTTCAATCTATTAAATGGGCAACTGATGTTCTTCCTCACGTGAGCTCTTCTGGACCAATTTTCTTCGAGAAGACCATTAATTTACGAACAATTAAATTACACTTCTGTACAGATTCTCAAGATTTTTTTAGGTTAACAGCGGACGTGGTTAGTTTCACGCAACAAAGACTGAATTTCAAGTATATTACAGTTACGATGTCGTACCCGCCTGCCAGCTCGTCCCCTGTGGAAACTCGGGAAAGGCGTAGGTCTTTTTTGGACTATGGAGGGATTAATTCCATTAGTAACTTTGCGTCATCATATTCAAGGGCTCAGACATATATAGGATCGACTTTTTTGGAATCCGAGATAGTTGAAGACCTTTCACCAAACACATCTCCTCATCTAGATCCCCAGAATGCAATAGACTCTACTATTGAAGAGTACGCGGTGGAAGGAGTCCGCCCGTCTAAGCAAGCACAAGACCAAATCAATTCCTTTTCGTTTCCACACTACGACAACGAAGAGTCCCCATTGATAGGAAGACGTTCCTCTCGATTTTCTGCACATCTACCATTAATTCAGGGCAACTCCACCGCCCCACAAACAATTTTCAATTCCATTAATACCTTGATGGGTATTGGTATGCTTTCATTACCGTTTGGCCTTAGACTTTCAGGTTGGTTCTTTGGAAGTGCTTTATTACTTTGCAGTGCTATCTTGACCACCATAACCGCCAAGTCGTTGGGAAAGATTCTCAAGCGTCATCCACAATTGAATACCTACGGAGACATTGCCCAATTATATGGTGGAAACACCTTTTCTTATATTGTCACTACTATCTTCTCTATTGACTTATACGGAGCTACCGTAAGTATGATTTTGATGTTCACAGATTCATTTTCACTTCTCTTGCCTGACGTTTCTAGAACATATCTCAAGGCATTTATTGTTACTTGCACTTTCATTTTGTCTCTTTTCCCTTTAAGCATTTTATCTATGCTCAGTTTAGTTGGAATCATCTGTACGCTAAACATCATACTCATTATATTGGTTTGTGGGTTGGTTGTCGATTCTACACCTGGTTCTTTACTAGTGCCTGCAGTCACAAACCTTTATCCTGTTGATTATAAATACTTATTGTTAAGTATAGGAATTTTTATGGCTCCTTGGGGTGGCCATCCTGTTTTCCCAGAGTTATTCAGGGATATGAGACATCCATCGAAGTACGCCACCACCTGCAATGTTTCGTTCTCAATCACATTTGGTCTTGACTTTTCACTCGCGGCCATGGGTTTCTTGATGTTTGGTGCAAGCTGTGAAGATTCGCTTGTCAAAAACGTCTTGTCCAATCCAATATATCCTGGGTGGGTCAATCCAGTATTCTGTTTGCTTATGGGACTCTTGCCGCTTTCAAAACTTCCACTTATCGCCAAACCAATTATCACCGTTTATGAAAATATGTTTAATTTGCATCCAAAAATCGTCGTTGATGCCAAGGGCAACCCCAAGACTCAATCTTTGACCGTGAAAAGAGTCGTAGGAAGGGCCATTTTCTGCTTAATTTTGCTCATTCTTTCGTTGTTCTTCAATTCGTTCGGTAAATTGGTGAGTTTCTTGGGAAGTGCAATTTGTTACACCATCTGTCTTACATTGCCATTGATGTTTTACTTGCATTTCTTCAAAGATGATTTGAATTGGTATACAAAAATCATCATTAGAATCTTCATCGGGTTGTCGGCGACTGCCTCTGTTGTCGGCACTTATGCTTCTATTACTATGGATGTAGGCATTTAGCATAAATTTGTAATAATATTCAAGTATCATTCTGTATATAGTAATATAACCAGGGTCTAACAAATCAAGTTGGCCTGAAAACTATAGGAAACTATCCAGATAATCACGATAGCATAAAATAACCAGATAGTCACGATAGCGTAAACTAACCATAATCTACCTTAGAGTAAACTAGTCATAAACTAGCCATAAACTAGC
>Ga0065707_10001576_pt1 | contig 12469 bp, 13 predicted proteins | sample SwiRhicommuniRL3_FD_59094 | JGI IMG/M metagenome (GOLD analysis project Ga0065707, IMG submission 59094) | Switchgrass rhizosphere bacterial communities from Rose Lake, Michigan, USA - RL3 v2 (version 2) | ecosystem: Host-associated > Plants > Roots > Rhizosphere > Soil | place: East Lansing... | reverse complement strand
ACGCGCCACGATTGATTGTATTCTTCGTGCTTCTTCTTTTTTGTCAACTAGATTTAATAAATTAGCAAAGCCGGACAAACCCAATAACCAGCAGCCTTGACTATAGACTACTTTACCATCACGCAGAACAGTATCCATCCAATCCTCATTATACTCCTGTTCAAGCAACCCGTCATCATCTTCATCTCTTGAAAGAAGATACTCTACACTCCGAAAAAGGTACGGTAGTATGAATGAAATCATTTCTGAAGTTTGCCCAGATTTATTTTTACTTTTACCACCAATTTGATTTATCATTTGCACGAGAATCCAGGAAGATACATAGATCATTAACGCAGTAGAATCAATATCAGGATTAAGAGCATAAATCTCTGAAAAGTTATCATAGATTGTAGTGGGAAGCGCACCATAAAAATTCTTGATGGTTTCTTTGCTGGCTTTTAGTGGAGTAAATTCAGTCTTTGGAGAACCTCTTCCGTAAAGTAGATTGTTAGAATCACTTCCTATTTGATTCTTCCATATGTGCTTTAATTGATTAAATGTTTCAGTGTGATTACCCGTAACAAATTGGTCCTTGATTATATACGCTGCATCCCTGCACCAGACTGCCTTATAGTAATCTCCAGGCTCTGTGCTTTGTGCGATATATTTCTCAGTACTTGCCAAAAAGTTCGCTAGCGAACTCACTGTCTTACCCTGTTCCTTAATCCCATCCATCTGTGCAACTTTCAAGTCTTTGCTGTGCTGACATTATTGTAGCTTATTAATTATACTATTGTCGAGTCAACGCTTACGAGACTTGCAGAAAAATTAGATCTGATTTATGATGTCACGCGGCTAACAAGTAAATTCTTAAAACTATCCTTGAAACGATTTTTGCCGAATTTCTTAACAGAATTGCTCAAGTGCAGTCGGTGGTTAAGACTTGCGTTCATGGATCGCATAATAATTTTGGCGGCTTCTTTGGAATTATTATACCTAAGGCTTTCAGGGACAAATTCGGTGTTACCTCCAAAGGTGGGGACTACCGGTACTAATCCTGCGGACATTGCCTCCGCCACACACATACCAAAGGGCTCTCCTACCGTTGGATGGAATAGCACTTTGGATTTTGCAAAGACATGTAACAAGTCATGTATGTCGACATTTGTTTTCAGTTCAACCATGTCGGAAAGTTCGTATTTCTTGACAAGTTTTTGAAGATAATTATAGTAGGGATAATATGACTTTGAAAGATTCCCTACAATAGACATCTCAAACTTGATGTTCATGTTTTTAAGAACTTTGGCGACTTCTAGGGCCAGCTCAATGTTTTTATCAGGATTATATCGCCCGAGAACCACTATTCTATTCTCTCTGGAATCAGAATTGACTACGCGACTAAAAAATTCAATATCAACAGGCGGATATATAATGAGAGGATGCGCATGCGGGTAATACAATTGAACTGCATTTGAACTAAATACAGAATTGGTTACTACCGTGGAATTATTGATCATATGGTTGTATACCAAAAGAGCTTTTGAACGAAGTTTATCTAGAGATGTATTTTTGTAATTGGACATATGTAAATAGTTTCGTAAAACAGTATCATACTTTAAATTGTGAATCAATTCTGGAACAAGTGGGTAATGACAATATGTGATAAGCATTTGTCTACCGGCAGCAAGCATATTGGATGGAAGGATATCTCCATGTGCATTCATAATTATATCATACTCGTTATTATCAGATTGCACACTAGAGTCGTCCCCTAACAATGAATTGATATCCGCTTTAATGACATTATTGACAAAATTTCGTAGTTTGGAAATTCCAAAAATTCTTTCAAGCTCATTCCAGTTCGGTTTAGTAAAAGTAACTAGATCTACTGAAAAATCCAGTTCCTTTAGTGTCTCAAGTGACGCTGCGGCCAAACGCTCGGCACCGCCGCCGGCATTAAGGTCTTCGTGAATTAACTTTACCCTTTTCATCTCACTAGTTTAACTTCTTCATATCTTATTAGCAGGTTCACTAATTTAATTCTTAAGTAGTATGTCCTACTAAATATTACATGGGAGTTTTCAAACCCTCTAAATCCCTTATTAAAAATTATCAATGTTCCCTGTGTCGACTTTATTTTAAAAGCCTTGGAGAGATGCAAAAGCATATGTTAAAAAGCCATATGCTTAAACTAAATAACTTGCAAGTTTCACCATCCTGATTCAAAGATGTATGCTTGGCATACCTTTAGGATTGAAATTTTGTTCTGTTAATTAGCATTTAACCCATTTTGAATAATATATTTGATACAATAATTGATACTCATTTAAAGGATACCGATTATTATTTTTTCAATATTCTCTTAATGGTTTGAGCAAGATAGTGCATATGCACGGGCTTTTCCATAAAGTTATCATACCTAATATTACTCAAATCCTCGCCGTTTAACTCAAAAGCGCTGATAATAATCACTTTAATACCGTGATTAATCTTACAAATTCTCCGTATCAGTTCAATACCTGAAATTCCGGGCATCCTGACGTCCGTTATGATTATCGAGTATCTTTGTGGTCTTCGATGTATTTCTTCAAGAGCTTTCAAAGGATCAAGAAACGAGGTTACACCGTATCCTTCCTTTTTGAGAAAATCACTAAACAAATTCAGTATGTCCTCATCGTCGTCAATAATGAGTATTTGAGATGATTCAACGGAGGGAGATGATGTCATTTTTGTTGTCAAACTGTTGTCGTCACAATCTCTTAACTCCTCACTAATTTCAAGCTATTTGCATCACAATCCTCTTTTGGAGTTATGTTGGTTGGTTTGTACTAAAGGATAATCCGATCCTGAAAATAATTTGATTCTAAACATCATTTCACGCACGTAAATGATATTAAGATGATTGAAAAATAAAAACTAAGTGCTATAAATTACTCCCTACTATTAAAAGATGTGATTATTAACATCAAGGGCGACAAATGAAGGTAAAATATTCCCGTCTTTTACTAATTTAGACATAATCGATTATAAGATAATTTCACGATTAATTCCTGGTTTAGAAAATAGGGAAATCTCGAAAGAATTAGGCATTCCTCTTAGTACCATACAAAGAAGAATAAGGAATATTTTTAAGAACGGTCTAGTGGAAATCAAAATCCAATCGAATTTTAGAACAATAGGTCTTAAAAAAGATTGCTTTATATTTACACCTGTGCTGGCAGCATAAAAGAAACTGTTCTTGAAATATCCAAGTTTGACGGTGTGCTCAGCTCTTCGGTCCATGTTGGAAATTCTGATATAGTTGGTGAGTTCGTTTACGAGGACAGTGAACAGCTTTTAGATAGATAGTAAAAAATAAGCACCTTGAGAGTGTAGAACGAGTCCTATGGTCAGAAGAAGTCTTCACAATCTCTGTTGACTCCAATAACATTTTGAGGTCCTTCAAAAGATGTGGAATAACCCTCCATACAACACAAACAAAAATAAAACGCGAACAATAATTCGAAATAATAATTCACGATGAGCATCATTACGGGTTAATATGGAATATGATTANGTGTGAATCTATGTTTAGCATGTTTTAGCTTATTTTCGTTCATTTTTAGGAAACATATCTCCCTAATCCAAAATTGTTGGAATCTTAATAAAAGATGTTAAAGATATATAATTAATGCCAAGAGGAGTAAAGAAGGGGCTAGACACAAAAAAGTTTGACAGGTGTGTTACTAAAGTCGAGCGCAAATCAGGGAAGAAAGTGAATCCGTACGCCGTTTGTAACGCAAGCATGTCAGGTAAAACAAGGCGAAGAAAATAGGTACAAGTTAAAGATATGTTCCTATTTGAAGAACATATATTCTATATTTTTTCTTTCAACTTGCATTTTATCGGAACCTATGACACAAAATTCGTCCTACAAATATTCTCATAGTCGTAAAACAATTGCAAATATAAAAGTAGTCGTAAAACAATTGCAAACATAAACGAGTTGCAAAACAGACGAAGCTCCAGTTTATTTTAAATCCAAACTTTCTATGACAAATTTTATTAATCGAAAAAAAATGGTATTGTTGATAACAGATATTAGTCTTTTCGATAGTTTTGAGCGTCCTCTTTGGTTATGGAAAACCAAACTTTGTGTCCATCAAATCGCTCGACAAGGCTTTTTTGGTAGGTAAAATTTGTCTTTATCTACAACTCCTTTTTTTTGTAACGACAATTTCAGGCTCGACTTCATGCACTTCGCCCAAATCATAGTCATTCTTTCCTCGTGCTTCTTTTTTTAATATATCATCCCAGTTAGTTATGTTGTTCATGATAAATAACGTCCAACATTTGATATAAGCATTCAAGGCAACGTCTCAAAGCTAGCCGATTAATTCAATCGGATTTTACTGTCTTGATATNTTAGATTTGATATTTTAGATATTTTGATATGATAACTTTCCCCGAGGAGAAATAATCCCAAAATCAGAAACTTGAAAATTACACATCGATATTTAAAGTTTGTAGTACTAAATTATTTGATAAAACCATTTACGAATTTAACATTGCGATTGACGTAATGATGGATATGATCAATATAGCTGGAATCTTTTCTAGCGCAGGAGTTGTATCAGGTCAGCAAACATTAGACCTGAAGAGACCAGGCGGCAATGAGGCATTTGGTGGAGATAGTAAAGGAAGTGTGTCGATTGTTCCCAAAGAACATACTTTTAATATAGTTGCAAATATGAGCACACCTCCTAAAGAAGGGAAAGTGTTTGAAGGATGGNTNGTAGATACCGGCGGTTCAGATTATAAATTAAGCGTAGGTNAAGTTCTCAAAGAATGGCGCACTAGACTTTACAAGTACTATGGTAAATCCATACACGTACAAACAATTCCTTGTTACAGAAGAACCTTTTGAGGAACCGGATCCCAATGCTGCTTCAGTGATAGCAGGAGCGGNGCTTGTAAGTCCTCCCGGGCAATAACATACTTCTTTTTTTTACTNTATTAATGTGTTGAATGATAGTTAATGTGCTCATCTGATTTGTCAGGGGCAACATACTGCTTTTATATTTTGTTGATTATAATTCATCCGGAGTTGGGACATGAGCTCTATCCTCTCTTATAACAAGAACGAAGTTAGAGAAAACGGCTCTCTAAAGGATTTGGATGAAGGATATAATGTTTGGGTCGATGTCATAAATCCTGACCAATCGGAACTTGATAAATTGGCAAAAAAATTTCATTTAAATGAGGAAGCCATTCAAACATGCATAAATAAATCAAAGAAGCCAGAAATTCGTCAACTAGAGAATCATACGTTTACTGTACTAGTAGACATGAAAAATAAGGATCCAGAGACCCTACTTATAGAGTCGGTATACTTTTTCCTGGGTGCAAATTGGTTAATAACAATACATACGGCTGAGGTTGACATTAAGCTAATCGTTCAGAGACTCCTTAAAATACAGAATGAAACAATAAAGCAAACACGTATAGACGCTTTATATTATAATATACTAGCAGGCCTTGTTACCAAATATGAACAACTTCTTACGGCCATGGAACTATCTGTAAATGAGTATCAGAGAAGGTCATTTGTACGTCCAATCCCAGAAATATTTGAAAGCATAGATATTTTATCAAGGCAAGCCATAATGCTACGCAGGCAATTTTGGCATGTAAGAAATATAATTAATTTTCTGCTGCATACAGAAAAGGACAAAGAAGATGTGAAATATGTGGAGATGGTGTATGATGATATTACGCAGTTGATTGATTTTGTGGAATCCTATGAGGGGACGATCAATTCAATAAGAGAGCTGTATGTGGCCAAGGTATCACTCCAAATAAATGAAACAATGAGAATCCTCACTATATTTACAGCCATATTACTCCCACTTGCACTAATTGCAGGGATATACGGCATGAATGGAATAGATTTAGAAAATATTACACAAGTACCCTTGGGCTTCTTAGTTGTATTGGTAACTATGGCAATAATAGTAATTGCATTTGTTTTATTTTTCATCAAGAAAGGATGGATAGTTCTTGGAAGAGGCAAGTCGAAGCAAAAACCAGACTCCTAATAATTTATTTATCATAGCTTATGAATGCCATAGATTATAATGTACTGTACATTGGATTTGGTTATTTAATGGCAAATTATTGGCAAGCCTTAGGTTATCCAGAATTAAATTGAAAAATGTGAATCATTGTTTGGGTTCAAAACAAGACCAAATATGATTGATTTAAATCGTATATTGAACTAGATGTATCGACCGATGCCCTCACAGTATCGAGAAAACTCCCAAGCTCAGACCAATAATAAACAAACGGACATGACACTGAACGATATCGTATGCAACGCAAACAAGGAGCTGTGTATTTGCGGCGATTTTACTTTACCGGATTTCATATTGACTGAAAGAATCAGGCAGGCATTTCAAGATGCTAAAGCCAAGGGGACAAGAATTAGATTGATAACGGAGATTACAAAAGATAACTTGAGTTCGTGTAAACAATTAATGAAATTTACTGAAGTAAGGCACCTCGAAAAGCTAGTCGGAAATTTTGCGATAAACGATCTCGAATACTTAGGTCAAGCACAAGGCAATGCTTTTGCATCAAATCTAATTTATCTCGACGATTGTGGAATGGTGGAGCAGCAGAAATATATTTTTGAAAATCTATGGAACAATGCTGTCATTCAACATGATAAAATGTCCAGTTTAGAAGTTGGCGTGGATCCGGAGGAGATCAAAGTGTTGTCAGACCCATACGAAATTCGCAAAACTTACTTGAATTTGATAAACTCTGCAGTTTCCGAAATATCACTAATAATAGCGACTGGAAATGCACTCCAAAGAAATTACAAGGGAGGGATAATATCCATGTTAATAGAAGCTTCAGAAAAAAGGAATGTTAGTGTCAACTTAGTTATTCCTACTTATGAAATTGACATGCAGAATGAATTCTTAGACATCAAGTCACTCTCAAAAAATTTAAATTTTAGAATAAAAACTATTGTTCCACCGACTAGAAAAACTCACTTGATAAAAACTACTTTTTTAATCGTGGATAAAAAATCCATATTGATAATAGACGTAAAGGACGATACTCAAGAAAATTTTATAGAGGCTGTAGGATATGCTACTTATCATACGAGTAAGGCCCGTATAGAATCATACAATTTCATATTTGATACCGTTTGGAGACAGGCTGATTTGCATGAATCATTAAGAGAAGCAAACAAGAATCTTTTGTACTCATATCAAAAGCTAGAAGAACATGANGCAATGGAGAAGGAATTTATCAATATTGCTGCCCACGAGTTAAGGACGCCGTCCCAATCCATTATTGGTTATTCAGANTTGCTTAAAAATCTNCCAGAAAGGAACAAACAATATGAGGCAGCTATTCTCCGAAATGCTGAAAGACTATTTTCTTTGGTAACAAACATGTTGAATATTGCTAGAATAGAGTCTCAAACTATGAAACTAAATAAGATAGTTTTTGATTTAAATGTAAAAATTCAAAATGTTATTAGAGACATCAGTCAACAAACAGAATTAAGTAACAATGACAAAGTTAAAATTGAATTTATTCCGATTGAAAAAGTTGATATCATAGCCGATAAAGAAAAAATATTTGAAGTGTTCGCAAACTTAGTAAATAATGCAATAAAATTTACAAAGCAAGGCACAATTACTATAAATCTAAAGAGGGAAGATAAAACAAATCAAGCTATTGTTACTGTTAAAGATAGTGGTCCTGGCATAGATCCAGAAATAATTCCCCACTTATTTTCAAAATTTAAGACTAAATCGGAGAAAGGTCTCGGACTTGGATTATATATTTCAAAAAATATTGTTGAAGCTCATGGAGGTAAGATAGAAGCGTATAATAACCCGAATTCAAACGGCGCTACTTTTATAGTTACGTTACCCCTAAAAGCATAATTTATTGAAATACTTCAATATTTATCATTCAAATAACTTTGTAAATGCTTACTGTTTCATTTCGTTCGTGTATCAAAAGAATAAAAATCTTAATTTTCAATTTCCATTGCAAGCGTTAAATAAAATGTCGTGGAGAGAATTACATGGAAAGTTCAAAACAAGAGACTTCGAAGGTAACAGACGAAGATAAAAATGATGAACACAATGTTTCAAATTGGTCCGATGTTGTCAGAGACATTGTCGACAAACTAACCGGAAAGGATATGGAGGTTACATATGACTTTGATAATTTAGAAATCGATATACCTAAAGCAACTGGACCTGAGGGTAAGGAATTAGGCAGCGCAAAATGGAAAATTAATGGCAAGTTCATAATTTCTACTCAGCTTCATGACACATCTGAAACAAATGTATAATTTCTCTGACAAACCTCGTGCAGATAACACGAGGAGAACGATTTAGAAAGACGGCACACCTTTACTATAGATTGACTCACACATTTTGCAATGCCTCTATAGGATGGGCATAAAGCAGGAATGGCAGAAAACAATGAAGGATTAGAGTTCTAATATTAAAAAGTGGCTGGTGCCTAATGTCACAATAAGATAGGTAAATTCTATCGACTCCCTCTGAATCCCTAAATGCTTCTTTTGACTGTGATAGAATTGTATTTTTTACGGTTAGTATGGACCCTATCTCGTAGACTTGTTTGCAACTGTATAGATAATATAGGTCGAGGCCNNACTATTAAGTACATGAGTATTGGAGGCTGAGATAGACCAATGATAAAAGACCTGGTAAATCCAACTAATTTTAATCTCTTGGTAGGAAAACTAGGAGACGTTCTTATAAGAGCGTTGGATCTTCCTTTAGGATATGCAATAAACTGGGGAAGAATCTGGTCACTTTGGCCAGTACATTTGGAGACTGCTTGCTGNAGTGTAGAATTTGGAGCAGCTTCTGGTCCCAGATATGATGTTGAAAGATTTGGAATAATTGAGGCTTTTGGTTCATTAAGACAATGTGATCTGATTGTTGTTCAGGGTACTGTTACAAGAAAAATGGCTCCCAGATTAAGAATGGTNTATGATCAGATGCCAGATCCNAAATATGTCATTGCCATGGGCGCCTGTGCAATTACAGGNGGACTGTACATTGANTCTTATAACGTNCTTCCAGGTGTTGACGGCATTGTTCCTGTTGATGTATATGTACCTGGCTGTCCACCAAGACCTGAAACCCTAATTCAAGGTTGTATGTTGCTGCAAGAAAAAATAAAAAGGTCGAAGATTAGATAGTATGAGCGCGGATCAACCAAACACGAAAAGCGGTGCTGAACATGAAAAGCCCACAAGTGATTCAGCTCAAACTTCCCTACCAAAAAAAACTGAGACTGTAATTCCTGAGTTTGAAGGCGCTCTTGTCAATCAGTTGGTTACAAAATTCGGCGATAAACAAGTACAGGTAATTTATGCACGTCCTGGGAGAACAAAAATTCTTGTTCCTTCAAATGAGATCATAGAGGTTGCTTCATTTATTAGAGATACTTTAGGATTTGATCACGCAGAATCAGTTTCAGGTACAGACTATCCAAAAGATAATCAGATTGAAGTAATATATCATCTGAGCTCTTATTCAGACGAAAAACTTTCATCGCAGGTTTTGGCACTTTCCACAAGGGTAAATAGAGATGACGCTAGGCTACCCACATTAATTAATATTTTTAAAAGTGCAGAGTACCACGAGAGAGAAACATTTGAAATGCTAGGTGTCTATTTTGATGGCCATCCAAGAAATGAAAGATTTCTACTTCCAGAAGATTGGGCTGATATTCCTCCATTAAGAAAAGAATTCAGGATAAAAGGTAGATAGGTGACAATAATTGGAAAATATAGACCAAAAGTTTGACGAGACTATTAAGATGGGACTTGAAATTGTAAAGGAGACCGAAGAAGACNGATTAATGACTTTGAGCGTCGGCCCTCAGCACCCTGGTTCNGGACATTTTAGGTTTACCATAAAAGTAGANGGTGATTATATTGTATATTGTGATCCTGACCCNGGTTACGTTCACAGGGGTGAGGAAAAAATGTGTGAATATAGAAACTTTATNCAAAATATTCCTCACCTTGAGAGGCCAGTGATTCACGATTCTACAAATATCACGTATTCATATAGTTTAGCAGTTGAAGAACTTACCAATATCCAAGTTCCACTTAGAGGACAATACATTCGCGCATTGGCGTCAGAACTCAATCGCCAAGTATATACTCTGTATTGGTTGGGAATTTACGGAATATTTCTTGGACATTCTACTATGTTCATGTGGCCAGTTGGAGACAGGGAACTCTTTATAGATCTCCTGGAAGCACTTACTGGCGCTAGGGTCACTCACGCATTTAACATTCCGGGAGGAGTTCGGAATGATATGCCAGAGGGATTTAGAGACAGGTGTTTAAGACAGGTTACATACTTTGAAAAAAGACTCGCTGAATATGAAGACATATTTTACAATAATCCGTTATTCCGCCAAAGAACCGAAGGTGTTGGAATTCTCACGAAGGAAGACGCCATAAAACTGGGTGTTACTGGTTCTGTACTGAGGGCATCGGGAGTTCCCTTTGATGTTAGAAAGGCAGAACCATATGATGTGTACAACGAGATAGATTTCAAAGTACAATATATGCAAACGTGCGATTCATTTGCAAGATCAAGGGTGCCATTGCTAGATATGAAAGAATCATGTCAAATAATCCGACAATTACTAGACAAGATGCCAAAATCAGGTGAAGTTAGGGCAAAGCTCCAACCAAATCCAAAAGGACCAGCTGGTGAATCATATAAGAGAGTGGAATCTGGGAGGGGTGCATTGGGTTATTATATAGTAAGTGACGGAACACCAAAGCCTTATAGAGTCAAATTATCTGTTGGCTCTTTTAGGAATATGCTGGCACTTCCATTCCTTTTAGTAGGATCAAAATTGGCTGATATGCCATCGATTTACTGGTCATTAAATTATTGGCCTGTGGAGGCCGACAGATAAATTTGCAAAATATATCCAGTTTTCAATTTAAAAACAATATGACTAATGGAAAAATAATAGGTGTTCAGTAAATGATTGTAAGGAGAAGTGTATCATAAAATTGGCAACAGCTCCAAAAGACTTTAGATTCGGCAATTTTGTAGGGAGTTTAATACGGCTTATTTTGTGGATACTTGTCATCATTACATTAGTTGGACTTCCATTGATTTTTATCATCCTGTTCTATGTGCCGCTGCCGCCCGTAAAGGGAGAAGTCTTGACACCATATCTTTTCTTCTCGATGATGGTAGATCCGACAAGGACTATACCAATCATAAATTTCTTGATTCATACTGACTTTTTTAGAGTGGCTGTATTTCCCGGGTTTACCTATGCTGCTCTTTTGGCTGCTGCAACGATATTTATCGAACGGAAATTCCTTGCCAAAATGCAATTGAGGATAGGACCGCTTTATGCAGGAAAAATAGAAGGTATTTTGCAATTGATAGCCGACGGATTGAAATTAATTTCAAAGGAAATCATTGTCCCATCTGGTGCTGATAAGCCTATCTTTTGGATTGCCCCGGTTGCTTTTGTAGTTACTTCGGCAGCTGTTGTTGCGCTAATCCCTGCAGCACCAGGTTGGGTTGTTGCAGATCTTGACGTTGGCATAATAGCAGTTTTTGCATTTTTGGGATTTTTCCCACTGATTGCACTACTATTCTCTTGGGCTAGTAACAGCAAATACCCATTCATTGGCGGCTTGCGTGCCCTGCATCAGATGATTGCATTTGAAATTCCCTTCATTCTTTCGGCGCTTTCAGTAGTAATCCTCGCCGGATCGTTGAATTTGACTGATATAGCAAACGCTCAATATCCATACTGGTTTGTATTCTTTTTGCCAATAAGCGCATTTGTATTCTATATTTCATCACTGGCTGAATTGGAAAGAATTCCATTCGACTTACCTGAAGCTGAGAGCGAAATCGTTGCGGGATGGTTAACTGAAACTTCAGGTATGATATATGGGCTGATTCAATTGGGTACTTATGTTAAACTGTACGCACTGGCTGCTTTATTCGTAATTCTATTTCTAGGCGGTTGGTCAGGACCGCAGATTTTTCCTGACGAAATTATTCCAGGATATACCGGTGATAAAATATATAACGCAACAACAGTAAACGCAATATTCTGGTTTACCCTCAAGACCCTTGGTATGATTATGTTGATCCTTCTCCCAAGAGGTATCAATCCTAGAATTAGAATCGATATATTGTTGCATACTGGATGGTACAAACTAATAGTTTTGGCGTTCATCAATGTTTTTGTAGCCCTCTCACTTGTATACGGGGGAATTCTGGGACCTGGAGGTTTACTATCGGGTTGACTAATTCAGCAGGCGGCTTCATAAAGGCAATAGAATCTGGATCAAAGCATCTTCTTATCAAGAGATTTACACTCAGATATCCAGAAAAGAAACTAAAGTTTGTAGGCGATGGATATCAATTTGATCCAA
>Ga0065707_10082726_pt1 | contig 12480 bp, 13 predicted proteins | sample SwiRhicommuniRL3_FD_59094 | JGI IMG/M metagenome (GOLD analysis project Ga0065707, IMG submission 59094) | Switchgrass rhizosphere bacterial communities from Rose Lake, Michigan, USA - RL3 v2 (version 2) | ecosystem: Host-associated > Plants > Roots > Rhizosphere > Soil | place: East Lansing... | reverse complement strand
CCGCCGCTCCCAAGAGCCAGCCTGCTAGCGGCGGTGTGGAGCACGTCGACGCCGCGAATTTCGTCACCGATATCGTCGCACGCGAATCCGTCGTGGTGTTCGCACTCGAGTGGTGTGAATTCTGCTGGTCCGTCCGGAAGTTCCTGGAGCGTCTCGGCGTTCGCTACACCAGCGTCGATCTCGACTCGGTGAGATATCAGGCCGATCAACTTGGCGGGAAGATCCGCGCAGCGCTAGCTCGACGAACGAGCGCCACAACCATCCCGCAGATATTCATTGGCGGCGAGCATATCGGCGGCGCCACCGATCTCTTCGCCGCGTGGTCCGGCGGCTCGTTGCAGCAGCTCCTGGCGAAGCACGGCATCGCGTACGACACGAGCTTCGATCTCGATCCGCAGACCTTCCTGCCAAGGTGGCTGCAACCCCGCCAGGCAGGTTGACCGGGCGGGTCGACCGCAAGCATTCACTGATGACAGAGGTATCCGCTATGACCTTCATCGACACTATTCCTGTACACGAAGCACACGGCGCCGTCCGCGAGATGTACGCGCGCCAGCAATCGCACTTTGGCTATGTGCCGAACTATGCAAAGGCTTTCAGCCATCGGCCCGAGTTGATGAAGTACTGGGCCGCCATGCAATCCGAAATCCGCCGTCATATCGACCGGCGACGTTTCGAGCTGGTTACGTTTGCGGCCGCGCACTCACTGCGCAACACCGCGTGCGCGCTGGCGCATGGGCGGGTACTAACGGAGTATCACTCGGCGGGAGAGGTTCAGGCCATCGCGACCGGTGGACCGTTGAACGAACTGTCCGATGCCGATGTCGCGATGATCCGTTTTGCGCGCAAGGTTGCCGCAGACGCATCGGCTGTCACCGCAGATGATGCCGCGGCGCTGCGCGACGCGGGGTTCTCCGATCCGGAAATCTTCGACATTGCGGCCGTCGCCGCCGCACGCTCATTCTTTACCAAGCTGCTCGATGGCATCGGCTGCGAGCCGGATTCGGCGTTCCTGAAGATAGACGATCCCTTGCGTACGGCGCTGGTGGTCGGCAGGCCGATCAGCGAGGCGGCAACGGAGTGTTTGGAGGAAAGCGTGTAGGCGGCTATTCCTCCTCCACCCTCCGATATGCCTTGGTCAGGTCCTGTTGCTTCTTTGGGGGCACCGGGTCGTAGTGGCTCAATACCATCGTGTAGTTGCCTTCGCCACCGGTCAGCGACTTCAAACGGGATTGATAGTCGTGCAGTTCGGCAAGAGGGACGAGGCCGCTGAGGCGGGCGCGTTGGCCTGCGAGCGAGTGATTGTCGCTGATGCGGCCGCGCCGTGTAGCCAAGTCGCCCGCAATATCGCCGGTTGCCGAACTCGGCGTCGTTATTTCGATGCGGACGATGGGCTCCAGGACGATGCCGCCGGCTTCTGCAATGGCGTTCTGCAACGCACGGCGACCTGCCGCGACGAACGCGACCTCTTTCGAATCCACCGCATGGTGTTTGCCGTCGTGCACGATCACTCGCAGGTCCTGCAGCGGAAACCCGCCGATGGCGCCTTCGGCGAGTATCTGGCGCACACCTTTTTCCACCGCAGGAATGAACTGCGTGGGAATGGCGCCGCCGACCACTTCGTCTATGAACTCGAAGCCATGTCCACGGGCGAGCGGCTCCACTCGCAGGTGCACCTCGCCGAACTGTCCGGCCCCGCCCGTCTGCTTCTTGTGCCGATGCTGACCTTCGGCCGGACGCGTGATGGTTTCTCTATAAGGGATGCTCGGCTGATGGGTCTTGCAACGCACTCCATAGCGCGTGCTCATTCGCTCCAGCAGTGCACGCAAGTGCAATTCGCCGACACCATAGAGCACCGTTTCATTGAGGCTCGCATGGTGCTCGACGCGCACGCCCGGATCTTCCGCAATGAGCTTGTGTAGCGCGTCGGAAAGCTTCTGTTCCTCACCGCGCCGCTCCGGCTCGATGGCCAGGCCCGCCATCGCCGGTGGAAATGCAATGGATCGCAGGTGGTAGTGATCCTCGTCGTGCGAGTCGTGCAGCACGGCATCGAAGTGCAGCTCTTCCACCTTCGGCACCGCACAGATGTCGCCCGGAATCGCCTGCGACAACTCCGAGTGATCCTTGCCTTGGAGGCGATACAGGTGCGCCACCTTGAATGGTTTGCGTGCATCGCCGACGAACAGTTGCGAGCCGACTCTCACGGTGCCCTGATGCACGCGGAAGATGCCCATGCGTCCCACGAACGGATCGATGGTGAGTTTGAACACGTGCGCGATCACATGCAGATGCGGATCGGAGACCACGTTCACGCGCTCGGCACGCTCGCCTTCGCCCTTGAGGAAAGGCGGCGGATTACCCTCCAACGGATTCGGCATCAGCCGAGTCAGGACCTGGATCAATTCCTTCACGCCCGCGCCCGTCGCAGCCGAAACGAAACACACGGGGATCAGGTGACCCTCGCGCAGGGCCCGTTCGAAGGGATCGTGCAATTGCTCCGGCGACAGCTCCTCGCCCTGGTCCAGGTACAGCGCCATGAGCCGATCGTCGACTTCGACGACCTGGTCGATGATCTGCGTGTGGGCAGCCGCCACCGAACCGAAGTCCGGCCGCGCGCCGCCGGGTTGAAAAAAACAATCGACCACTCCCATTCCATGGTTGCATGGCAGGTTGAGCGGCAGGCACTCGCGGCCGAGGGTTTCCTGCAGCTCCGCAAGCACACTTTCGGCCTGGGCATCGCGACTGTCGATCTTGTTGATGAGGACGAGACGGCACAGGCCCCGATCGCGTGCGAACTCCAGCATGCGTTGCGTGGTCGGCTCGATTCCGGCAGTCGCGTTCACCACGACGGCCGCCGTTTCCACCGCCTCGAGCATCGGTAGCGAGCGACCGATGAAATCGGCCGAGCCGGGGGTATCGATGAGATTGACGTGACAGCCACCGGACTCGAAATGCACCAGCGCCGCATCGAACGAATGCAGCGCCTCTTTCTCCTGCGCATCGAAGTCGCAGACGGTCGTCCCACGCTCCAGGCTGCCGCGGGACCGGATGGCTCCGGCCTGGAACAGGATGCTTTCCGCGAGCAGCGTCTTGCCGCAACCCGCCTGGCCCACCAGGGCGATATTGCGAATGTCTGCGGTCGAATACGCCATGCAGCCACCTTCCGCGCCCACGTGCGGGGATCAGGATACTCCCGGCTTACTGAGGATGCAGATAGGAATAGTGACTACGTGGGCGTCACCTGCGCAAGGGTGCAACCGGACCTGCTTGCCGAGGTTTCCGTGGATATCCGCCGGTGCTATTTCTTCTTCGCCGGACTCCTGGCGCCGGTCTTTGTCGGCGCCCTTGCCGCGGCATTCTTCTTGGTTGCTCTTACTGTGTTACTGGCTGTGTTACTGGCTGTGTTACTGGCTGCTTTCTTGGATGCCTTCTTGGCAGTCTTCTTGGCCTTGCCGGTCGCCTGCTTGTTGCCGCTTCCAGTCTTTTTCTGGCTATCGGCGGATTCGGCCGCTCTCTCGGGCGCCGATGCCAGCCTGATTCCACTCGCCTTGCGATACAAGATTGTCGACATTCAGTAACTCCGGGGGTTGCAATCGCACAGGAGGTGCAATCTTCTCATCGGTCTCAACCATACTGCGCCACACTCGATGCGACCTGACAGCGAAGCGGATATTGCGCTTTGCGCCGTGTAGAGGGAAGCGGCTCGACCGTACCGATCGCGGCGCCGCCACTGCGTCGATGCTATCCCAACGCACGACGATGTCGTTTTGTGGAGGATTGATTGCGCAGCGGACGCAGTGCACTCTGTGACGGTCGCAAAATCGACGCAGAGAATCGCTCCCGCATGAAGCCGATCCAACTCATCCTGACTATCCTGAGCCTGGTCGCGAGCGTCGCCTATGCTGACGGCGATAGCACTTCGCCCGCCACCACAGTGACGACTGCGTCGGGTCTGCAGTACATCGATGACGCGATCGGCGATGGCGGCATCGCCAAGGCCGGCGACACCGTCAGCGTTCAGTACACCGGCTGGATTCAGAAGGCCGATGGCAGCAAGGGATTGATGTTCGACACGAGCCGCGACATCGGCCGACCGTTCGAATTTCGACTCGGCCGGCGCAAAGTCATCGAGGGCTGGGATGAAGGCATCGGCGGAATGCGAGTCGGCGGCAAACGCACACTCGTGATCCCCTCGGCACTCGCCTACGGCAAACGCGGACTCGGCGCGATCGTGCTGCCGAATCAGAACCTGATATTCGAGGTTGAGCTGGTGGGCCTCAGGGCCAGATAGCAACCCGGAACCCGCACCCGGCGTGCTTGCGCCCGGCAAGTGGTCCTGCCGGGTGAAATGAAGGAGATTCTCAACCGGGTGGTGGAAGCCGAGAAGGTGGCGCAGGCCAACCTGATCAAGCGTCGTGAATAGACCGCGGCGACGCGTTCGCTTCTGAACACTGCACGGCTCATGGACGAGAACCCGACGCTGCTGCGTTTGAAGGAACTGGAGACGCTGGAGAAGGTGACGGAGAAGGTCGACAAGCTGACCGTCTTCGGCGGCCTCGACGGCGTGCTCAAGGATGTCGTGCGGATTCAGGTGGCGGCGGGCTGAGTTCGAACGATGACAAGGAGACGGGAGCCCGGCCGAAAGGTCGGGCTTTCTTGTTTGGGGCCGCCTTCGGCTAACCCTCACTCGCTCCATTGCGAACGACGCGGCACGATGGAGGCCGTGCAACAAGCGATCCAGGGTGACATGAGGGAATATCCGTAATCCATGGCGGCTTGGTCGACGGACTCGGTTGGCGCGGGCGACTTGGGACCACTACTCCCCCAGTCTCCGGCTCCCAGCTGGACTCTTGTGGCTCGCATTTGTCTCGAGCTGTTGCGTGCTGCCACAAGCCGGCGCCAGGGAGGCGGAAAAATCAGTTCAAGCCGTCATCCTCTTCGACGTTTCCGGAAGCATGCGCCAGAGCGATCCGAACCGCTTGAGCGTGGCCGCTGCTCAGCTCTTCAGTAATCTCTCTCAGCCTGACGATGCTGTTGGACTCGCAGCCTTCAGCGACCGCGCTGCCGCGCTAGTTCCAGTCACTTCAAGCAAGGATGCGAATGCCAGGGAGACGCTGCTGCGCAGCCTCACTAAGCTCGAGTTCAATGGCCAGACCACGAACCTGGCGGCCGCCCTCGAGGCAGGCCTTGCAGCCTTTCCCGACGTGGAGGACAGCACGCATCGCAAACTGGTGCTGCTGCTGACGGATGGTCAGCTGGATCTAGGCAAGAATCGCGAGGAGGAAGAGGCCGCTGCGCGCACGCGAATCTTGCAGTCACTCATCCCGGAATATCATCGCCGCGATATCTCGCTCTACACCATTGCGTTCACCACCGCAGCGGATCGAGGGTTCCTCAAAAAAATGGCTGAAGCCAGCGCAGGCGAGTCGCGTTTCATCGCGGATGCGCCGACGCTGCATCGAGCCTTCAGTCAGATTTTCATAGGCGCCCACGACGCGCAGTCGTTTCCGCTCGAACAGGGGAATATTCGCATCGATGAGAGCATCAAGGAACTCTCGCTCGTATTTGCGAAGACCACACCCGGTGAGCACATTGCTCTGCTGAGTCCGCAACAGCGCACGGTGCAAGCTAACGACACTCCGGAGGGGACGACTTGGCTATCGACGCCGGCCTACGATCTCGTGCGCATGCACGCACCCCAGCCTGGCATTTGGCAGATCGAGCGCTCGGGTAACGTACACAGTGGAGTGGGCATCATTGCCGAGAGCACACTCAGCTTGCAGGTCGAACTCGACACTGTGTTCATCGAAACGGGTGCGCCGCTGGCGATCAGGGCATTTCTCGAGGACGAATCGCAGACGCCGACACGCGTGCTGCACGAGGAAGGGCAAACCATCACTGCCGAAGTGAGCACTCCGGATGGCCCCCTGGTGAGCTTGGCCCTGACTCCGCAAGCCGATGGCAGTTTCAGCGCGACGACACCCGTGCTGAGCGCGGCCGGGAAATACAGCATGGTCGTCACGACCACGACGCCAACTCTACAGCGCCAGCGAACGCGGACTTTCGAAGTCCATCAGGAATGCCTGCAAGGCAGTGTTTCACAAGCAGCGCCGGTCAAAGTACGGGTCGCGATGCATGCCTCTTGCCCGTCGTTCAAAAGCCTGTCGATCGAGGCCGAATACACCGCGGCAAACAACACCAAACAACGCGTGCCGTTGCACGCCACGCAGCCAGCTCTGTTCGAGGCCGATCTACCAACGGCGTCCCGTGGACAGCAAGCCAATGTCAACTTGGTCATTCGCGGTGAAAGTTCCAGCGAGGGGGCCTTCGTGCTGACCAAGGGACCGTGGCCTCTGCCGATGGCAGCGCGTGCCGTCGTCAAGCATGCTGCCACGAACGAGCATGGTGTAGTCGTCAGGGCTGGGCTCACACTCCTCAAGATCAATGCGGGACTCGCGCTACTGGGCGCCCTCGGCTATGCCGTGTATCGGTCCATACTGCGACTCAAAAAGGGGCCGCCGTGGAAGAAACCGTAATCTGGGTTACTGGCCTCATCGCCGAAATCCTGCTGGCGGTCACTGTACTGCTTGCTGTGCGACTGCGCCGCTCACGCAAAGTCCAGCAGCAATTACTCATCCGACTTGCCGATCAGGAGAAACACCCGGCAGCTCGTGTCGTTGCCGCGGAAATTCCCTCTGAAACTTCCGCAGAGGTCCGCGATACACCGGTAATAGAGATCGAGTTGCCACAGGACGAGTCAGTAGTAGTCGAAGCCATCGAGCTCGATCTGCCGGCAGCCCAGGCGGCGCCCGCAATAGGAGCTGCAATGGTTGAGGCGCTGCCGCTCGACGCGCCTCAGATCGATCCCTTGGAGATAACGGCTGAGCCACCGAAAACCACCGATGCGTCGGTCACGAACGCCTTCGATCAACTGCTGGCGAGTATCGACGACGCCGAGTTGGATGAACCTGTGGAACGACTCCAGCAGCGACTGCAAGCGACCGGTCAATCCCTGCAGCGTCTCGCAGCGGAGCTGCAACTGGAGTCAACGGGTTCCGTACAGGGCTATATCGAGTTCGCATCGCTGCAAGCCAACCTGCAGGAAATGACAAAGGACGTTGACTCGCTACAACAGAGCAATGCTCAGCTAAAACAGGACCTGCGGGGCAAGACGCAAGCCATGGAGCGCACTGCCGCAGAAGCGCGCGAAAACAGGGAAATAGTTCTACAACACGCCAAGAAATTGCGCGGCGACATCGTCATGCTGCGAGACAAGCTCAAGAACAGCGAGGGCGATGTGCAGCGCCTGCAGTCGGAAAAAGAGGCGCTTGCCGCGGAGTACGCCGCTCTCAACAAGGAGTATGAGCGGATCTATTCCAGCACGCCCAAGTAAGGCATGCGCCTGTTCGCTCTGGCGGCGTCGTTGAGCCCGTAAAAGCGCGGTATCGGCTAAAACCCAGCAAACGAAGCCGCAATTCGCGGGAAATTCTTCGCGTATCGTGAAGCTCGTCACGCTCGGCTTTGCAACGGACGCGATGAAGCTCACAAGGGACTGGGTGCGAACGGTCCTATGATGAGATGTCAACGCTGCAAGGGAGTAATCATGAGCAACGTCTATCTCGTCGCCCTGCTGATCTCGAATGCCTCCGGCAACGTCGAATCCATCGAAGCGGTGGACACCGTGACGCAGGGAGGCTGCACGAACATGGCCAGAATGGTACATGTCTCGAAGGCACCGACGCCGGCAGGATACGATCTGAAATTCACCTGCGGCTCCCGCGAGGCTTTAGAAAGCGCAGTTGCAGAGTACCAGTGCCGTGTCGTCAATCAGCAGGACGTCAAAGGGATCGTGACTACGAAGTATGCGTGTGAGCCAAATTTGAAGAATCGCGTGGTGGGGTGGGTTAAGTCTGTTTTTTGACGGGCAAGTGTTGCAAGTAGCGTCCCGTCTGCGGAGCGTAGTCGCGCATGTAGTCGTGGTGAAGCCCGCTCTCCGCATCGGCATATTGTCCCGGGAACCGCTGATTGAACTCGACGGCAACACCGTCAGCGTCAGGATCGGCATCAACGATAGCTGCCCCGAATGCTTCCTGGCGGGATTTCCAGGTCAGTCGCGCAGTGGCATCAGTCATGAGTCGTGGCGATCCGAATGCACATAGTAGGCGGCATTGGCGTTCTGGAATTGCGTTGCGACGCCCTTGCCCTCCGGATATCCGTAGCCCTTCCCGACCGCGAACCGCGTCTGCTCCTGGCTCGGTACATACAGAAGCTCGACGAACTTCTCGATGTCGTTGACCGCATCGAACTCCGATTGTCCAACGAGTCGCACTCCGGCAAGCCGCCGTGACAAATTCCGTCGTCGTGATAGTTATAAACCTAGTCACCACGACGACCGTCATGAGCAACATTACAGCCAGCATTGCAGGCTTGCTCGCATATGGAATACGACGGAACTGCATACATGACCGATTCTAGTGAACCGGTGGTGATCGCTTGAAACTGAGAACATGTATACCGTCCGCCCGTCGCCTATGACGGTCATCGCCTTCGTCGCGGCACAAAAGCTTCGATTTTCCTGATTGCCCTTTGGGAATATCGGTTTCAATATATTCCGGAAGCGCAGGCTGGATGCGTCCCAGCGCGCTGCCTTGCTTGACAGTGCGGAGGTCCCTTCACCTCGATGTGCCTGAGCATCGTGTGTGTTTATTTTAAGGAGTCGACCATGGCTTTTCCATCACGCCTGACCGGCATGCTGTTCGCTGCGCCTCTCCTGCTCTGGGCCTCGCTGGCGCAGACTCTCGATGTGTGGACCGTTGGCGTGGACAACACGCGACAGGGTTGGAACCGGTTCGAAACGGTGTTGACACCAGCGAACGTGCCGCGGCTCAGGAAGCTTCGGGAGTTTTTAGTTGACGAGAAGATAGACGTAACGCCGCTAGTCGTGGGCGACAAGCTCTATGTCTGCTCCATGACGAATACCGTCTTCGTCTTCGATGTGAACACAGGCGCCGAACTCGTGAAGCGCCAGCTCAGCGCGCCGTTCGATCCGCGCCCGAACCCCGGCCAGATGGATCGATGGAAGCTCTACCACAACTGGGGAATCACGGCGACGCCGGTCATCGACGTAGCAACGAATACTGTCTATGTCACGACGTTCGGGAAGCCGAACGTCGACAGTCAGAACAGCGATCGCAACAACATGCTCTTCATTCTGGATGCAACCACCCTCACCGACAGGGCGCCGGCGGTGCTCATTGCCGGCAATGCCGAAAATGGCGGCGGCGGGATCGCGAACGGCTTGACGACGCCGTACCAAAAGATGCGCGCCGGCCTGGGCCTGTTGACTGACGCCGGCGGAAGTAAGGCCGTCGTGGTCTCGTTTTCGATAAACGGTGAGAATCCGCGTGGTCCGGGGCACGGATTCATCGTTGCCTACGATGTGCGCGGGCTCAATCGCGAACCGGGGTTCACGCCAACACCAGCCATCTGGAACGTCACGCCGGGAGGCGGAGCTGGCGGTGTGTGGATGTCAGGGTCGGGGCCTGCTATCGACGGCAACGACATCTATCTCGCCGCCGGCAACGGAATGGACCCTGGAACGATGCCCGGCAATTTCGCCGAGAGCTTCGTCAAGCTGCGTTATACGGCCGGCGTCGCCGGGGTCGACAACGGCAAGCCAAAGCTCGCCGTGACCGACTTCTGGGGCGCGTTCAGCGACTTCGGGCGACTGGACGAAGATCAGGATCTTGGCGCCGCCGGCGTCTTCATCATTCCGGCGCGGGGCAACCTGGTCGGCGGGGGCAAAGACGGAATTCTGTACAACCTGAACAAGAACAATCTCGGAAAGAATACCTGGGACCCTCAGTTCAACCTTCCCTTCGTCGCAACGTATCTTCCGAATCCGCCGAATGGCCTGGCGGGGCTTCCGACGACGACGACGACCGATCCGAACTGGCCAATCATCAATCTCGATCGCAACCACTTCTCGCAGACGCCGACCGGGAAGACCTATCACATTCACGGGACGCCCGTGTACATGGAAGGTCCGACGAGCGGGTTCGTGTACGTGTGGGGTGAGAACGAGCGGGCCAAAGCGTACAACTACGATTTCGCCACGAAACGCATTGCCTCATTCCGTGCTGAAGGGACGCAGATTGCGTCGGGAAACATGGATCCGCCAGGCGGCATGCCTGGCGGACGGCTGGTGGTCTCGTCCAACGGCACGACTCCGGATACAGGCGTCCTCTGGGGCGTGTACCCGACACAAGGGAATGCGAATTCCAATGTCGTGCACGGTGCCCTGGTTGCTTACGACGCAACCAAAGTCCTCATGGGTGGAAATCTGCGGCAGCTTTTCCACAGCGACGACAGCCCCGCCAGCGACATGGGAAACTTCGCAAAGTATTCGACGCCGATCGTTGCGAACGGAAAAGTTTACGTCGGCACTTTCAGCAACAAGGTCGTGCAGTACGGGCTCTGAGGAGTTGATGGACTCGTGTTTGCAGCGACGGCTGACCGGGACGACGAATCGCTAGGTATAGACCGCCCTGCTGCGGTTTGGGAACGACATAGGTGCGCAATGAAGACTCTCATCGTCATGACCAGCGTGGCGCTAACCGGCTGCATCAATACGCCGCATGCATCGAATGAAGTCCCCGTCACGTCGAGCGCGCCCCCTTCGCAGGCGACGCCTGCCGCCACTGCGAGCCCCGTATCTGCGAGTCTCGACCTCGCAGATCTGGACTCCATGACTTTCGACTGTCCGAAGGCGGGGCTCAACGCCGCCGCACGCGAAGCGGCCAAAGCTCCTTCCCAGGGAACCTATCAATTCTCATATTTCAAGATCATCAATGACGCCCACCACGCGTCGTATGAAGCACACTTCAAGAGCAACTATCCAGGAGAGCCGGAGCTCCGGTACTGCATCTCCATGTATTGCCAGCAAGGATGGGACCCAAAAACGAGCAAGGTTGAGGTCACGTTGATGAACAACGAGCGTCAGCTCGGTGGCGCCGGACATGAAGCCGCTTGCGGCGCCCATGTGGGCACCGCGGAGAAGAAGCTGCAGCGCTAGATCGACCCCTGGTCCGAAGCGCGACGGTCGGCTTCCCGTTCGGCCCAGCGATGGCTAGATCGCCGCAAGAGTCGGCCGATCCGGCCTACTTGTGGACCACCCGATTCCTCCCCAATCGCTTGGCCTCATAGAGCGCAGCGTCTGCTTTTTTCACCAGGTCAAGTAACACATCGTCGATCTGCGGGGAACTCGTCGCACCGCCGATGCTTAGCGTGACAAATTCCGTGGCGGCGCTCTGGCGGGGAATCTGCAAACTTTCCACCGCTTGACGCAGCCTCTCGGCGACGTTCAGTGCCCCGATTGATGAAGTGTTTGGCAGGACGGCTGCAAATTCCTCACCCCCGAAGCGCGCCACCATGTCACCTGGCCGGCAGCAAGTGCTTCTTACAGCAGCGGCGATGCGCTTGAGCGCTTCGTCTCCGCAGAGATGACCGTACGTATCGTTGTACTGTTTGAAATTATCGACATCGGCGATGAGAATGGAGAATTCAATCTGGTCGCGTATCGCGCGACCCCATTCAACCGACGCGTACTCATCGAAGCGGCGCCGGTTGTTGAGGTGCGTGAGGCCATCCATATTGTTCAGCCTCTGCAGCTCTATATTCGCCTCCAACAGGTGCTGCTGGCTCTCACGCAGTGCCCGGTACGCCTCATCACGCTGTACCTGATTCAGGTAGGCGCGTGAGTGATACTGCAACCGTGCAATCAACTCGATCTTGTCCGGCAACTTAACCAGGTAGTCGTTCGCTCCCGCCGCGAAGGCCGCGCTCTTCATCTTGGCCTCTTCTTTGGTCGACAGCACGATAACCGGAATGGCTCGCGTCGTTGCGTGAGCACGATACTCGCGCACCAGCGATAGCCCATCGACGCCCGGCATCACCAGGTCCTGAAGAATGACCGTCGGTGCGATGTGCTTGGCGAGCGCTATGGCCTGCTGCGGATCGGAACAAAAGTGAAAGTCCATGTTCGTCTCGTCAGCCAACAATCGGCGCACAGCCTCGCCGACCACGATCTGGTCGTCGACCAGCAACACCATCAATTTGTAGTCATCGGCCGGGAGTCGCACCGGCGTTTGCTGGATCTGAGAATTATCTTGCATATCGATACCCACAATCAGAGCTTGTCCTTGAGCGTATCGATCAGTCTGGGCGCGATACGCTCGATGGGCAGGATGTCGACCGCGGCCCCCAACGTCGCCGCTGCCTTGGGCATTCCGTACACCGCGCTGGTGGCTTGATCCTGTGCGATGGTGTAGTGACCTTTGCCGCGCAATGCCTTCAGGCCCTTGGCACCATCGCGACCCATGCCGGTCAGCAACACGCCCACCACTTCGCCGGACCACAGCGCACTGACGCTCTCGAAGAATACGTCGACAGACGGTCGGTAGGCATAGTCGCGCGGCTCGG
>Ga0065707_10082725_pt1 | contig 12483 bp, 13 predicted proteins | sample SwiRhicommuniRL3_FD_59094 | JGI IMG/M metagenome (GOLD analysis project Ga0065707, IMG submission 59094) | Switchgrass rhizosphere bacterial communities from Rose Lake, Michigan, USA - RL3 v2 (version 2) | ecosystem: Host-associated > Plants > Roots > Rhizosphere > Soil | place: East Lansing... | reverse complement strand
GCCCGGCGGCCCGTTTCCCGGGCCGCCGGGCAGTCATCCCATTGATTAGCGAAGGGCGGCAACGCGGACTTGAGTACCGTTGGCTGCATTGGCCATCCGGGACTCGATCTGAGAGCGAACGTCTGCCACGACTGCGGCGCGGCACTCCTGCGCCTTGCTTTCCAGGGCGAGGTGCAAGGACGCTACGCGGTCGCCGCAAACGGCCCGCGCTGCCTGATCTATGCGGATCGCGAGGCGCTGCTGGCCATCGGCAGTCGCAAGGTCGATTCCTTCAAGGTGCAGAATCGCCTGGTCCTGGGCGAAGGGGTTCTGGGTGGTTGCGGCCGAAGCCGAGGTCGCCAGAGCGACAGTGGCTAATGCCACAAGGCCAATCTTCATCATCATCTCCTGTGCATCGAACGAGCGCCGCTCTTCGGCGACTACGATCTGCATAGGGCGACGCAACGAAACTTTCAATCTTATACTGAAAATTGTTGTTTTATTACTCGGCGACCCAAAGGTTATTATTCAACACGTATGACCAACATGGCGAGACCGGCGACATCGCCAAGCAGACCGATCGGCAGATCGACAACTTCGGAAGAGGCGGCGGCCCGCTGCGTATCGTCAGCGACTGCAACGGTGATCGTCCGCGCATAGGGCGCTGACCAATCGCGCAGGGTTTCAACGGGTAGTACGGCGCGCCAATTGCGTGATCCTTCGACGGGAACGGCGTGGCCGTTGATGCTGACTGTCAAAGCTACGTGTTCTCGTCGTCCGCTTACGAGCAGGCAGCTGCCAGCGTCGCAATCGACCAGCCGTGTCCGCGATCCTGCTGTAGCCGAAGCCGGGAAAACCAGAGCTGAGGCGAGCAACGCACCAAGGGCGATGGCTGGCATTCGGAAGGCGTGCAAGGTGTGCTCTCCTTTCAATCGATAGCGATGCCCGAAGCAGCAAAGAACTGCCTGACAGGTTCCATGACTTCCGGGTGGCGTTTCCACCGTGCGATCGACCCGGCGTGAATGGGCTGGCGAACCTGCGCGGCGCTCGGAGTGGAGACGGGCGCACTGTTGGTGTGGAACGACAGGCAGTCGTCCGACCAAGGCAAGCCGCAATGCATCAGCAGCCGCCGTGTCTCGCCCTCCTGATCGGCGATCAGGTCTTCGTAGCGGACCTCAAGCACGCGGCCGGGCAGGGCCTTGCGCCAGAAGGCGATGAGCCGGTCAAAGCGTGCATAGTAGGCGGCAATGTCGAGCAGGTCGTAGCTGTAATCATAGTAGCGCGAACTGGTAGCGAACAGATTGCGAAAGTTGCTGAGGACTGTGTCCATAGGATGTCGGCGCAAGCAGACGATCTTCGCCGACGGCAGCGCCCGGGCAATGAAGCCGACATACTGGAAGTTGCCCGGAAACTTGTCGATGAAGCGGAGGTCCGGATTGCGGCGGTGATGGTTTGCGCGTTCCAGAAAATCGCGCCCGATGTCGCCCATGTCATGGCTCGCAGCGGCCAAGATCGTTTGTGGATCGAGGACTGTGGGGCCAGGTGTGCCTGATGCCATCTTTACCGCAATCGGCATCGCTTGCAGTTCGCCTGCGCTTTCGACTTCTGCGTGCGAGGAAAGGATGCGGTCCACCAGTGTGGTGCCCGTACGCGGCATACCGATGATGAAGATCGGCGCTTCAGCAGGTGGCTCGCGGGCAGGTGCTGCCTCTATTGTCGCCCAATTCGCTTCAATTGCGTCGAAAATCCGGGAGTCCCGATCGAATGTGTACGGCAGCGTGCGCCGGTGGCTGGCGTTCGCCTCACACAGGACATCCAAAGCATCGTGCGGCTGCCCGATATCCTCCAGTTCCTTCGCCATGGCATAGCCCAGGAGCAGCATGTCGCGGCCGTCGCGCGCCTTGGCATAAGTCCGGCCAAGTCGCTCGACATGGTTTCGTTCGGGGCTTTGCTTGCGCAGTCCGGCGAGAAGGTGATGGGCACGGGCGTGGCCGGGTGCCTCGGTGATCAACAGTTCGAGTGCAGCTTCGGCCTCCGCCGTCCGGCCCAGAAAGTTAAGCGTCGCCGCCTGATTGTAGAGGTATTGAATGTTGCGGGGTTCCAGGCGCACCGCCTCATCGAAATGGGTGAGCGCTGCAGTATGGTCGCCGAGGCGAGCATAAACGCAGCCCATCGTATCACGGCTCAGGGCGTCGGTCGGTGGAGCTTGTTCGGCCTCGCGGAGGGTCGCTGCGGCATCGCCATCCCGGCGAACGAGCGAGAAGAGCTTGGCAAGCTGCGCGCGATATTCGCCCTGCGGATCGAGCGCAACAGCTTGGCCGAGGTGGCGAATGCCTGTCTGAATTCGCCCGGCCCCCGATTCAGCGATGCCGAGAAGGAAATGCCCTTCTGCATCGCCGGGATTTTCGGCTACCAGCGTCGAGGCAGCGCGGTGGGTGGTATCCAAATCGCCCCGGGCCAGAGCGGATCGTGCTGCGTCGATCTGTCCGGGGCGCGTGGCGATCATGCTGCGGCCGCACCTCCAACGGTATCGCGGGGCACGGAACCGGCCAGGTCGTCAGCGACGCTCGCAGACGCCTCGGCACCCGCCCGGCTGCGTGCGCTGCGGGCCTTGAATTTCTTGATCAGCGGCTGAAAGGGAAACAGCGTCTGCTCCCAGATCGTAAGGCGCTTCAGATCATCCTGGCCGACGATCGCCGATTCACCTTCGCGGTAGGTGCCGAAGATACGGTCAAGCAAAATCAGTGCGTTGCCATAGTTGCAGCGGGTTTCTTCATAACCCGTCGAGTGATGCAGACTGTGGTGTCGGATCGTGGTGAAAAAGAACGAATACCAGATCGGCGGATCGGAGCGGACGTTGGCGTGGGCGAACACCGTGATGACAGTTTGCGCACCGAACGCGGCGAACACTGCGGTCACGTCGAGGTCGAACAGGACTACCGCGCTCAGGCTGATCAGGATGAGCTCGATCGGGTTGCCGACCGCCCCTTTGCCAGCGTTCAGCTGCGTCAGGTGATGGTGGGGCGCATGGGTCAGCCAGAACGGCGTCGAATTGTGCATCAGTCGATGCATCCAGTACTGACCGAATTCGTGAACGACGATCACCAGCACGACTTGCAGGAGCCATGGCAGGTTCGCTGCCCATTGCGTAGTAATGCCGAGCGATGCCTTTGCTGCCGTCAGCGGGTTTTCTGCCACGAGCTTGACCGTCCACGCGATCACGGTCGCCATCAGGATGTTGTAGAATAGGTCGGTGAAGAACTCCTGCCGGTTCAGGCGCCAGCCTGCATGGCGCTCATTCACCCACTCGAGAAGCAGGATGGTCAGGGTGATTGTCGGCGAGACGACCACGAGCGTCCAGGGGTTCTCCAGCACTGCCTTGGGAGCAAAAGCCCAGAATGCCAGCACCGCAGCGATCATCGCAGGCGGGATCAGGTTGAAGACCTTGGTCTTGAGGGTCGTCTGCATGCGCGGCTCCGTGGGATTTCGGAACAGTGCGTTGCAGCGCGTCATCAGGGGAGATGCAAATTCACGATGAAAGGCATAGATTTACATTATGACCTGCGGAGCGCGCGGATGCGGCGAATGACTTCGTCCCAGAATAGCTGGGTCGCCGTGTCACGGGCTGGCTCCATCCGCGCAAGCAGGTAAATGTCGTAGGAAGGCTCGAAATCAGCATGGAGCATCGGCCATAACCGGCCTTTTGCCACTTCACTTTCGGCGGCAAGAACCGGTAGAAAACCGATCCCAACCCCGTGCGTGATCAGGCGCCGGGCCTCGTTGATGTCTTCCGCCAGGCCGTTTACTCTCGTGCCGAGCCGATAGCGTCGGCGCAAATGCGTGATGGCCTCGATCTCGTCGTCACCGGTCAGGACAAAGCCCTGATCCCGCAATTCCTGGAGTTGGCTGATACGGTAGCCGAAGTAGGGATTGCTGCGTGAACAGTAGAGCTGCTGGCGTTCGACGAGCAAGGGTTCGTACATCAAGCTGCCGCGGACACTATTGTCATATCCCGCGCCGATCTCGACTTCGCCCTGCTCCAGCGCGTCGAGCACCTGCCTCCATGGTGAGACACGTATCTCGATGTGGATGGCAGGATTGCGCCGGTGAAAGCTGGCTATGGCCTCGTCGAATTCCGGCGAGACCAGACCCGATACGATCTGGATGCGAACGAACCCTTCGACGCGCTTCGTTGCCTGGGCAATCTGGTGCGGCATCATTCGCGCCGATTCGAGCATGTCCTCGCACAGTGCCATCATCGCCTTGCCGGCCGTGGTCATCTCCACGCCCGTCGCGGTGCGGTGCAACAAGGTTGTGCCGACATGATCTTCCAGTCGCTTCAGTGCGGCGCTGATGCTCGGTTGCTGTCGATTGAGCTGGCGGGCGGCCGCGCCAATGCCGCCGGCGCGGACGATGTCGATAAACGTCCGCATCAGGTTCCAGTCGACACGGCTGGCGAACTTCTTGTCGATCAGCGGGGGCCGCTCGCTCATGTCGCTTACTTTTCCAGGCACGTTATCGGTTCAAGTTTTGCAAGGATAGCGCAGTCTGATGGGAGGCCATAGATCAAATTGATGAAAAACATAGGAATGGCATATCTGGCATTATGACCCTGCCTGACTAAACGTCCGGGCATGAGCCAAACCACTGTTCTGCCCGTCGTCGATATATCGTTGCTGGATAGCGATCGCCTTGCGGATCGGCTGGCAGTCGCGACAGAACTGGACCGGGCGTGCGCTGGCGCCGGCTTTCTCTACGTTCGGGGGCAACAATTCGACCTTGCCCTGTTCGACCGGCTAGCGGCGCGTGCCAAACGCTATTTCGCGCTCGACCGGCAAACGAAGATGAAGAGTTATATCGGGCAGTCGGAAAACCACAGCGGATACGTGCCGGTCGGGGAAGAGCAGTTCGTCGGGGGCTCTGAAGACCTCAAGGAAGCCTATGACGTCAATTGCGACTATGCTCCTGTTACCGGACGTCGGCCCCTGCTCGGGCCTAATCTGTGGCCGGACATGCCCGGCTTTCGAGAGGATGTGCTGGCCTATTACATCCACGTAACCCAAATCGGGGCGCGTCTGTTTCGGGCATTTGCTCTGGCGCTGGGACTGGCCGAGGATCACTTCAACGGACTTTTGCGTCATCCGCCAAGTCAGCTTCGCATGATTCACTACCCGTTTGATAGCCGGGCAGAGGATCGACCCGGCATCGGTGCGCACACTGACTATGAGTGTTTCACCCTGCTTTTTGCGACGGCACCGGGCTTGCAGGTCGTGGACAGAACGGGGGAATGGGTCGACGTCCCTTTGATGGAGGGCGCGATGATCATGAACATCGGCGACATGATGGAGATCATGTCCAACGGCCGCTACGCCGCGACGCGGCACCGTGTGAAAGCGGTTCGCGAAGAGCGCTATTCGTTCCCGCTGTTCCACGCATGTGACTATGACCATGTGGTTGCACCGCTCGTGCCGGGCGAAGCGCCGCGATACGCGCCGGTGAAGGGCGGGGATCATCTTTATCGGCAGACGGCGCAAACCTTCGCCTATCTGAAGCGCAAGATTGCCAGCGGTGAACTCATCCTCAGCGAGGGACCATTGCCGGATTCCTTCGGGCGGACCGCAGTGGTGGCTAAAGCGTAAACCAGTCATAGTCCCAATCTATGGGATATATACGTTAATGGCATCTGGCATGATGACCACGCATCGGTGATGCTGGTGTCCGCGCCGACCCTGTTCCTGCTGTGAAGGTGTTGGACGGGGCCGCACACAACTCGGCAACAATGCTGCAGGTGCAAGAGTATGGATGGAATCCGCGTAGGCAAGAGGCTGATAGGCACCCAGGCGCCGGTCACTGTGGGATGGGAGAATATCCCCCGCGTGGAAGGCGGCCCTGTTAAGCAGTTCGTGTTCACCTGGTTCCAGCCGACGGTGCTGTTCGCGTTGATCGCGTTCTGGTATTATGCGCCCAACGCCATCGCCAAGGCATCAACCGCAATCGGCATTGGCATCGGCTTCAAGGTGCTGCTGCTGGTGTTGGAATGGGTCAACCCGCGCTACGAAAGCTGGCGGCTGACCTGGAAGGAACTTGTCACAGACCTGTTCTATGTTGGGCTCGGCTATACCCTGCTGAACATGATCGAAAAATATATTGGCAGTGACGCTGTGATCGAAGCTGTCCAGCAAAGCTTTGACTGGGATAAGCTGTCATGGTTCACGGGATTGCCATTGCTGCTGCAAGCATTCGTCATCTCATTCATGTTCGATTTCGGCCAATATTGGATGCATCGTGGGATGCATAACTGGTATCCCTTGTGGCTACCTCACTCCGTGCATCATTACATAACGCAATTGAACATCAACAAGGGCGCGGTCGGGAATCCGGTGGAACTGTTCCTGATTGGAATCGGCATCGGCGGCTTCTTTGATTTCCTGCCTCGCGCTGTCCTGCTTGCAGGTGCAATCGGCATGGCGGTTGGGACCTACCAGCACATCAATGTCCGTTTCAACACTCCGCGCTGGTGGCGTTTTCTGTTCAACACCACCGAACATCACAGCTTGCACCATTCGCAGGACTATGAAGCCACCCGTAGCAACTATTCCAACAGCTGGATCATCATAGACCGAATGTTCGGTACGTGTATCGACGGCGAGGCCGAACTGCTGGGCATGGAGGGCGGTCGCCGGATGTCGATCCGCGAGCAGATGACCTTTCCTTTCACCGAGGGTTGGAAGGCAATCAAGGCGCGTTATGGCAAGCAGAGATTTGAAGACGCTGCGGCGGTACCGGCCGAGTGAAGTCGCGCCGCTTCACGCAATTTGCGACCGATCATTCCCTGAAGCGCTCTCATTCCTAAGGAGCACATGTGACCTCGCGCTACATCGACTGGATCTGGCATATCAGGGGCAGCTTGCCGCTCGCTGCTCAACAATCGAGTGACGACGCCTTTGACAGACTTGCCCCGCTGTTCCACCAGACCGGCACCCACCATACCCGAGACAACGATACGCTGACCTTCAGCAAAAAGGACCAGGCGGCGCAAGACAAGATGTCCATCTTCGACGGCGGCGTGCTGCAGTTCGAGAAGGGCATGTCCGGTCCCGTGCTTCGGTATAATCTGAAGAGCAGGGTCCTTCTGTTCTGCTTCCTGGCTCCTCTGCTTTTTCTGTTTTTCGCTCAGGCCACCATAGTCATCGGAAAGCTTGAATCGCCGACAGAGCAGGCATCGGGCAAGGAAAAAGCGGAGAAAAAACCGGAAGCGCCCCGACAAAACGCGATAGACACATTCTTGGGGGCGCCCGCGCCTGAAAAAGCAAAGGACGATAAGACTGAAAAGTCCAAAGACGAAGATAACAAATCTTCGCCGACTTCCGCTTATGTGTTCGCCGCTCTCTTTGCAGTTTTATACGGTGTGGGGCGCATACTGGAGGCCATACTGATCAGGCGGTTGTTTGCGAAGAAGTTGCTTGGTTCTTGACATCACTGCGAGATATCTGTGCGCGGCTTTCACATCGCACCCGGTATAGGTGCAGCCTGCATTGAGCAGGTAGCAGAATTGTTTGAACAGGGGCCGGTGCATGCGTGCCATGTCGTGGTTCCTGAAGACATCGGAGATGCGCGGATCGTTCTCGCTGAGACTGGATGGGGCGATCGGCAAGACAATGTCCTGATACGCACCCCTCGCAGCTGCGTGTTTTCACGGATTATTTAAGTCCTGAGCGTAGACCTCGGCGGTATGAAAAATGCCAAACTCGTCTTTCCGATCCTCCTCGCGCTCGCCGGGTGCGCGGATTCGCCCGCAGAACTGCAGGAAAAGGCCCGCGCGGCCTATGCGGCGCATGACTTTCGCCTCGCGCGTCTGCTGCTGTCGCAGGCGCTGACCGACGCTCCGGGAAACCGTGATCTGTTGATGCTGCAGGCCCGCTCGTTGCTGGCGATGGGTGACGGTTATGGCGCGGAAGCCCCGCTGAAACAGCTCGTTGCCAGCCAGCCGGGCTCACCGGAACTGGCCGAACTTTCGGCGGAAGCCGCTCTGCTGCGCAAGCAGCCGGATGCCGCGCTGGCTTTGCTTGGGGCGGTGAAGTCAGTCGAGGCGGAACGCCTGCGAGCACTGGCCGCCGTTCAGAAGGAAAACCCGGACGCTGCCCGCCAGCACCTTGCGGCGGCACTGGCAATGGGCGGAAACGCGCGCGCATGTGTCGACATGGGCCGGCTGGAACTGATGGCCGGCAACCTTACCGAAGCCCAGGCTCTGGCGGCCAAGGCCCGCAAACTTGCCCCGCAGGGCATCGACACGTTGCTGTTTGACGGCCAGCTTGCGGTGCGCGGCGGCGACCTCGCCAAGGCGCTGGCAATATATGACCAGGCCGCCAAGGCCTATCCCACCAGCATGGCAGCACTCACCGGCAAGGCAGCCATGCTGGGCGATCTCGGGCGGCTCGACGAGATGGAAGCTGTTACCAAGGCAGTCGGCGAACTCGCTCCTGACGATCCGACAGTGCTCTACCTGCGTGCGCGGCTCGGTGCAGCCAAGAAGGACTGGAGCGGAACGCGCAGTTTGATCGAGAAGAGCAAGGCTGACTTGGGTGTGCGCGAGCCGCTTCGCCTGATCTATGGCGAAACACTGCTGCGGCTCGGCCAAAACCAACAGGCCATTGCCCAGCTTGGACCGATGGTCCGCGCTACTCCCGGCAACCGCGAAGCCGCCCTGCTGCTGGCCGAAGCGCAGATGAGCGGCGGCGACAATGCCGCTGCCGTGGCGACGCTGCGTCCTCTTGCGATGACGCCGCTGGCCCGCCGCGAAGAACTGGCCATGATCGTAAAGGCCGCCAAAGCCAGCGGCGCTCCGGACCTAGCCGTCTTGCAGGCTCGCCTGGCCTCACCTGCAGTGCAAGCACTGGGCGCGGACCTCGCCGATGGCGACAAGGCGATGCGCGCGGGCAACTGGGCTGGTGCGGCAGAAGCCTATGCGAGAATTCTGGAAACGACCGACGGACGCAATCCGCTGGTGTTGAACAACATGGCTTATGCGCAGATCATGTTGGGCGATTTCACCAAGGCCAACGAGTTCGCGCAGCGTGCGCTGAAGGCAGCGCCGGGTAACGCCTCGGTGCTCGATACCGCCGGCTGGGCGCTCCACAAGTCCGGCAAGGACAACGCCGAAGCAAAACGCCTCCTCAGCCTCGCGGCTGAGAAGGCGCCCGGCAATGCCACGATCAAGGCGCACCTCGCCGAAGCGGAGCGCGCCTCGATCTGAAGTCAGGCGGCGGCGAGACCGCTGTAGCGAACCGAAACCTTGCGGCGGCGCAGGAGCGCGGTTGCCGCAAGTGCCAGGCCCATCAGGCCAATCACGCCCGGTTCCGGAACGGGTGTGCCGCCGCTGGAGGTCGACGTGGAAGTCGAGCTGGTCAACGTGCCTGCGCCGCTGGCCGATCCGACGCCCGGGACACCTTCGATAGACTGGTAGCGTACGAAGAAATCGGAAAGCGAAAGGCTCGAAACGGGCTGCGAGAAGCTGAGCGTGAACGTTCCGGTGCCCGTTTCGCCAGCCATCAGACCGCCGCTGCCGCCGCCAGCGCAGCTGCCGGTCGCGGCGTCCTTGAAGCAGACATCAACCGTGCCGATCCCGTTGGGGTAGGTGCTGGTGAGCGTTGTGTAGCTGAAAGCGCCCGTGCTGGTGGCGGAATCGATCTCGGGATTGGTGTTGAAGGCGAAGCTCGACACACGCGAGTCAGTCACAGGCGACGAACTGGTGTTCGTCAGCGAATAGCTGAACTGGTAGTCGTTGCCGCTAATGCCGGTCAGCGTGAAGGTCGCCTCCGAGGTCAGTCCGCTGACAGTCGTGCTGTCGACGAAGCCGTCGAAGCCGAAGGTGTACGACTGCCCGATGTTCGAGGCGTCCAGCGGAATGGTGTCAGCCAAAGCCGGCGAGGCGAAGGAAACCATCGCTGCGACGGAGAGTAAGTTCTTGGTCCAGTGCATAGTACGCCCCCAATGAAAGAGTGGATTAACCTCTTAGGGAGCAATCCTTGTGCCAATCTGAGTTCTTCGGGGCTTACAAAGGTTAACGGCCAATCGCCAAACCCGCAGATGTCAAGAAATCCGACAGAATACCGCCGAAAGCGCAAGGAACCATTTCTCGGCCTTGCCATTTTCCCTACATGGACACTGCAAGCCTTCCCCGGCCCTCGATCCGCTGGCCGCGCACGCTTTGGATCGTTCGCCATGGCCAGAGTGCCGGCAACGTCGCGCGCGACATGGCGCATGAGCAGGGCGACCTGCGCATAGCCCTCGAACACCGGGATGTTGATGTGCCCCTTTCGCCTTTGGGCATCAGACAGGCGATGGCGCTCGGGCACTGGTTTGCCCAAGGGGAGGAAGGTCATCGCCCGGAAGTGATTCTCGCCAGCCCCTATGTTCGCGCGGTGCAGACCGGCGAGCATTTCCGGGAGGCAGGCGGCTGTTCGGCGGACCTGCGGATCTGCATCGACGAACGCCTGCGGGAAAAGGAATTCGGCGTACTCGATGGACTGACGACGCTCGGCATCCATGAACTGGAGCCCGGTCAGGCCAATTTCAGGAAAGTGCTGGGCAAGTTCTACCATCGCCCGCCTGGCGGCGAAAGCTGGGTGGACGTCATCTTCAGGTTGCGCGCCCTGCTCGATACGCTCTCGCTGCATTACGCAGGCAAACGGGTGATGATCATCGCCCATCAGGTTGTCGTCCTATGCCTGCGCTACATACTGGAAAACCTGACTGAGGCGGAAATCCTGGCTATCGATGCGCAAGGCGACGTCGCCAATTGCGCGGTCACGCAGTACCGGCTCGACAACCCCGATGCACCGGACGGCAAGCTGGTGCTCGAACAATACAATATCATTGCCCCGCTCGACCGCGAAGGCACGCCCGCCACGCATGAGCCGGACCGGATGGTGGCAGCCCGTGGCTGAGCTGGACGCCGCAGTCCCTATAGACCGCGAATGGCTGCAGGCAAACCCGCTGCCGCAGCCCGGAGACCAGGCGGACAAGAATGCGCGGGGGAGGGTGATGACCATCGGCGGCGGTGTCGAGGTGCCGGGCGGCATCCGGCTGACTGCGGAAGCGGCCTTGCGTGCGGGAGCGGGAAAGGTTCGCGTGGCGACGGTGGCCCCGGCAACGGTCGGGCTTGGCGCGCACCTGCCGGAAGTGGCTCTGATGGCGCTGCCCTTCGGCGAGGATGGCGAAATCGATGCGGCGCAGGTAAGGTTCACCAATCGGCTGGCCTCATTTGACGCGATCGTCATCGGCCCGGCCATGTCCGGCGCCAAGCAAGCCTCCTTGCTGCTTTCCCGCGTGCTGGAAGCGATCGAGCCAGACACCGGCCTCGTCATCGACGCGGCGGCGCTCATGGACCTTGCGCAGCACCGGGAAGCGCTGAGGGCGTTACCGCGCCCGGCGCTGCTTACGCCGCACATCGGCGAAATGGCGGCTTTGCTCGGCGTTGCCGCTGAAACCATCGAGCAAGACCGCGCGGGGGCGGTTCAGCGGGCGGCAAAGGAATACCATGCGGTCGTCATGCTCAAGGGAGCGACGAGTGTGATTGCCGGTGCCGGAGGCTCTCTGTTCAGATACGATGGCGGGCTTGTGGGCCTTGCAACGGGAGGCTCAGGCGACGTTCTTGCCGGCATTGCCGGAGCGCTCATGGCCCGGGGCGCAGAACCATTGCAGGCGATGGCCTGGGCAGTGTGGATCCACGGCGAAGCCGGGCAGGCCTGCGGACGAGCCATAGCGCCGCTGGGCTTTCTTGCCAGCGAACTGCTCAGCTATATACCGCGCACGATGCATTTCGAGACTGTGGAACCGCAGCAAGAGGATTGACGTGAAACGTCACGGTGCAAGTTCCGCCAGGCAAACGTCCCGGCCCATGAGTTGGCTGCCGCTGCGAGAGGGCAATGGACCGGGCTGGGTCGCACTTCGCGAATTTGCCAAATCGCCATTGACGGTTGGATCGCCGTTTGTCGCGACCCACTGGCTGGTAAACCGGGTGTGCGAGCAGATTGATTGGCATGACATCGAGGCCGTGGCGGAATTCGGGCCGGGCGGAGGCCCCTTCACAACGGAAATTCTGCGGCGATTGCCGAGGGGAGGTCAGCTCACTGCATTCGAGACCGGAGCTGGATTTGTGCAGCATCTGCGCAAGAGATTTCGGGGGCAGCCGTTCAAAGTCATTCCCGCATCCGCAACCAAGGCCGGACATTATCTGCGCGCAAGGTCCATCGACTGCATCATTTCGGGCATACCGTTTTCGACAATGTCCCAAACAGATGCTGCGAATGTCATGCGTGCCGCCCGATCACTCCTGAAAGTGGAGGGTTGCTTCATTGCCTACCAGATGCGTCCGCATGTCGGCAGGCTGCTGCGCCGCCATTTCCTGCACGTCGCGCAGCTCTGGGAATGGCGCAATGTTCCGCCGTGCCGCATTTATGTCGCTCATGGGCTTCGGAGATAGCAAACAGGATATCAGCAGGC
>Ga0065707_10001412_pt1 | contig 12501 bp, 8 predicted proteins | sample SwiRhicommuniRL3_FD_59094 | JGI IMG/M metagenome (GOLD analysis project Ga0065707, IMG submission 59094) | Switchgrass rhizosphere bacterial communities from Rose Lake, Michigan, USA - RL3 v2 (version 2) | ecosystem: Host-associated > Plants > Roots > Rhizosphere > Soil | place: East Lansing, MI... | reverse complement strand
TTGTTCAGCCTGCGAAAACCGGTGATGCTGATCAGCATGGTCGACGCCGTCAATTGAGAGGTCAAGCGCGCCGTCGCACCAGAGTGACGGACGACGCTCGAGTTCACCGTCGACAAACGAACGTCACGTGGATTGGCAGGGTTGTCGACCGCGAACCCGGGCTTGATACGCAGAATCTTGTGATTCGACAGAATGCGTCCGGCTTGATCGCTGGCGTCAGTCGACAGCACGACGTCAGACCGAGGACTGAGGACGACACGAAGTTGGCCGCGTACCGAAATGAGATCGTCGCCACCGAGCGGCTGGTCGGGATGATTGAGATCGCGCACGTAGCCGTCGCGCGCTCCTCGAGCGAATGCGAGGCTCCCCATCACACGGTCGCGTTTCAGAGGCCCACTGAGACGCCCTTCCGCGCGCCGTTCCGCCAGATTGCCGAAGGTGATGCGCGCCAAGGCTTGGAAGTCGTTGCTCGGCGCCTTCGTGATCAGGTTCACGGCACCGCCGAGGGCATTGCGGCCGTACAGCGTTCCCTGCGGCCCCCGCACAACCTCGATGCGCTCGACATCGAGGAAGTCGGTGAACGCCATCGCCGGCCTGGCGAGGTATACGCCATCGAGATACATTGCCGAACTCGGATCTGCGCCGGCAAAAACGGCATTGGTGCCGATTCCACGGATCGATAGCTGACCGAACGTCGTGTTCTGCGTGAACGTGACCAGAGGCGTCTGCGCCGCGGCCTCGTCGATCGTACGAATGGCGAAACGCGACAAGGCGGTCGACGAGATGGCGCTGATCGCCAACGGAGACGACTGCACGTTAGTCGTGCCCGTTTTCGCCGCCGTCACGACCGTCTGTTCGAGCGACGCGACGATCATCGTCAGCGAGAGGGAAATGGTGTTCCCGGACTCGATGCGAATCGCGCGATGAATGGATTCAAAGCCAGCGAGCGCGGCTCTTAGTTCATAATCGCCTGGCGGCAATTCGCAAAACTCGAATCGACCCGTGTCATCCGATTGCCGCTCACGAACGACGGGGCCGCGAACGTCCAGGGCCACGTTCGCAAGCGCGCCGCCCGTCTGATCGAATAGCGACCCCGCGAGCGTCCCGGCCGGTTGCGCGAATGCCGCGCGCGACGCTGCCAGAATCGCGAGCACGACCGTGAGAAGCGCAATCGCGATCGGATGAGCTCGCACCGCGGCCAGTATAAACGGTTGAAACTGCGTCAGGTTTGTGCGGGACTGTTCGCCCGCTTTGGTGCTGTCTTCCACAACCAGCCGCCACGCAGGTCCGCCGTATTTGCTCCTCCAGTCGCTCGGCCTCGGCGGCACCGTCGAGCAGACCCGATCCGCTGCGCCTTCGTCGTCATGGGTAGGGTCGTCGATTGGCTCGGGACATGCCACCGACCGTTGATGCGAGGCACTCCACGTGTCCCGATTTCACTTCGACTACATTCGTGACGTGCGCCTCGTACTCGTTCATGGGTGGTCGACGTTCGTCGACGTAAACGCTCAAGGCCGCAGCGTAGGCCAACTCCTTCGTTCCGCGTGTTCGACATCTCCCTTCAGACGAAGAGATGTGATGACTGGTAACCGTACAAGGATGCTGGAGCTGGCGCTTGACTGACAACACGAGGAGGCAAGACTAGCCATGGTGCGTGAGCTGACGAGGGCCTACAAGTTCGGAGGAGGCAAGAGCTCAATTCTCTCTGCGAATCTCCCTGATCCCATAACCCAGGTGACGTCGCAGGAGCGTTCGCAGGGTGACGCCATCAGCGTAGCCAACACGTTCGGCAATTTGATCGACGCTCTCATTGCCGGTCTTCAAGAGATGGACCGCGCGTTCGACCCGCAGACTTTGGAAATAGGATAAGGGCGACTTCCCCAGCACCGCGTGCATGCGGCGCGCAAGCGTTCGCTTGCTGGAGGCGACGGCTTTCGCCGCTTCGTCCAGGGAGAATCCGTGTGCGAGCCTGGTGCGAGCCCATCGTTCGAAACGTTCCACCAGGGGATCGTTGTGAATGAGATGATCGCTCAGGACGTACGCGGACTGCGACGGCCGCGAGTCGACGATCAAGTATTTCGCTGTCAGGTCCGCGAGTTTCGGGCTGTGTTGCCGAATCAGCCAGAGCGCCAGATCCATGTGACTCAACGCGGCTCCGGCGGTGACGATCTTTCCCGATTTGACGAGCATGTGTGATTCGTCCAGCCGCACGGTGGGATAGCGCGTTCGAAAGAGTGGCGCGAGCCACCAGGTGGTGGTGGCATCATGATGGTCGAGCAGCCCGGACTCGGCGAGCACGAACGTTCCGATACAGGCCGCGCTCATCGTCGCTCCACGCTCGGCCCACTGCTGCAGGGCCACGGCGGCATCGCGGATGTCGGGCCTTGCCAGCGCTCGCTGCAGGGCATCGGGCATCTTAAAGCCAATCGCCGGCACCACGACGCAATCCGGAGCGCGCTTGCCCAACTGGCGAACCGGTACCGTGAACCCTTGCGACGTCTTGACGTGCTTCCGCACGCCGACCACCGTGACGTCGAACCGGGATGACGACAGACCCGACAGATCGGCGAGTTCGTTGGCGGTCTGGAAGGCGTCAAGGACCGTGGCCAGGCCGGTGTCGAAGACGTTTTCCAGTGCCAGCACCGATACCCTCATGGCAAGAACGATATCAAATATGGCATTCTTGTCAATAGCCACATGGGAGCTCAGCGGCTAATCTCCTGATCCAGACGACGGCTCCATGTCGGAGTCCTCGGATCAAGGAGATGCGTTATGAAGCTCGCATTGTTCGCCCGCCTCGAAGCCAGACCCGGCAAGGAGAAAGAGGTCGCCGACTTCCTGCGCCAGGGCCTCGCCCTCGCCAACCAGGAAGCGACCACGCTGATGTGGTTCGCGCTGCGCCTCGGACCCACCACGTTCGCGATCTTCGACGCGTTCGGCGACGAAGCCGGACGGCAGCGTCACCTGAACGGGCCGATTGCGCAGGCCCTGATGGCGCAGGCGCCCACGCTGTTTGCGGCGCCGCCGGCGATCGAGCCGCTGGAAGTGCTGGGCGCCAAGTTGCCGGCGTAGACGTTCGCGAGTAGCTTGTGTGGCGTCGGTCACGCGCACCGCACTCAGATAACCTACGCGTGATCGTCGCCGCGCCGCCTGATGAGACGATCAGAAAGAAACATTCGAGGAGAAGAGCCATGACAGTATTTGCTGAATCCATCGATCGCGCTGTGCAGTCGTTCACAGGACGACTGCTCCAACCCTCTGATGAGGACTACGACGATCTGCGCCGAGTCCACAACGGCCTCATCGACAAACGTCCGGCCCTCATCGCCCGCTGTGGCGGCGTGGCCGACCTGGTCGATGCGGTCAAGCTCGCCCGGACACTGGACCTCGAGGTCGCCGTTCGTGGCGGCGGCCACAACGTGGCGGGACACGCCACCGTCGATCAGGGTCTGCTGATCGATCTCTCGGCCATGAGGGGCATCCATGTAGACGTACGCGCCCGGACCGTCCGCGCTCAAGGGGGCGTGCTGTGGAAGGAGCTCAATCGAGAGACGCAGCTCCACGGCCTCGCCACCACGGGAGGAGTCGTCGGGAGCACCGGAATAGCAGGGTTGACGCTGGGTGGTGGAATCGGCTGGCTGATGCCGAAATACGGCCTGGCGCTCGACAACCTGCGGTCGGCCGATCTCGTCATGGCGGATGGCCGGGTTCTTCGCGCCAGCGACGACGAGAACCCGGACCTCTTCTGGGCCATTCGCGGCGGTGGCGGCAACTTCGGCATCGCGGCCTCGCTTGAATACAACCTCCACCCGGTGGGACCCATGATCACCGGCGGCGTCGTGGTGCATCCGTTCGGGCGAGCCGTCGACATGTTGAAGTTCTTCCGCGATACCTGTGCCGATCTTCCTGACGAGATGATGCTGGTTGCAGACCTGCAAACCGCGCCCGACGGATCGAACGCCAGGCTTGCGGCCATCGCGGCGGCGCACGCAGGTTCGCTCAGTGAAGCGGAAGCGGCAGTTCGGCCGCTCAAGGCCTTCGGTCCGCCGATCGTGGATGCGCTCGGCCCGATCCCGTATTCCACGCTGAACACGATGATCGACCCGGCGTTTCCCAGGGGTGCGCGCAACTACTGGAAGGCACAGCTCCTGACCGATCTCAGCGATGACGCGATCCACACGCTCGTGCGATCGTTCGAAGCATGCCCGTCGCCGATGAGTCATATCATCATCGAGCATCTCCACGGCGCCGCCAGCAGGGTGCCGGTTGCCAGCACCGCGTGCGCCCTCCGCACGACCGGGTTCAACGTGGTCATCATCTCGCAATGGACAGACGCCAACGAAACCGAACAAGGTATTGCCTGGGCACGGGAGACGTTCTCGTCCCTCACTCCGTTTCTCGCGGCGACCCGCTACCTGAACTATCTGGAGGGCGATGCGACGGAGGCGGCCGCGGTGGCCTACGGACCAAACCTCCACCGGCTGCGAGACCTTAAAACGAAGTGGGATCCTGACAACTTCTTTCACAAGAACGTCAATGTTCTGCCACAGTGACCGAAGCGCCGCATCGAGGAGACCTGATGATGGACAGCCAGCCGAACGAGGACACGATGGCATGTTTCTCCCGGGCAACGTCGCAATATTCGTCACGTGTCGGCTGAGCGGCTGAACAGACGAACATTTTGCCGACGTTCGACACAGTCGCGCGTATCAAGCGATGTTCGTCGATGTGTGTGCGCGGAAGTGACGCTGGGGATTGTGAGTGGACTGTGATACGTCCGCGTCGACACCTCGAAGAATATCGAGGTTTACGGACGCACACCGAGTGATCGTTCTGGAGGGTGAGCCATTCGACGCGATCATGGAAGGGCCGTTTTTGTCGGCCGCTCGTCGAGCGTGAGCTCGAAGCGGACGGTCTCGGATCCCACCCGAAAACACGTTCCGTCGGTCAGTGGCACGATGCCGTGGATGCGTTCGCCCGCCACCCAGGTGCCGTTCTTGCTCCCGAGATCTTCGATCGATGCCTCGTGTCCGGTCACGTTCAGCCGGGCGTGGCGGCGCGAGACCGAGTCCGCATCGATTTGCACCGCGCATCCGCGGTCGCGACCGATCACCGACTCGCCGGCGCCCACCTCGATGGATTCGCCGCGCCAGATCAACCAGCAGACGGGCGCCTCGGTGACCGGTGTGTGATCGGCGACGATCGCATCGCCGATGAACGCGTAGCCAACGCGGTGCAGCGTGCGAATCACGCGACCATCGCCAGAGGTATCGCCGAGCGCTTTGCGAAGCTGAGTGACCAGCGCGGCAAGACTGGTCTCGGAGACATGAACGCCAGGCCAGAGCGCAGCGTGCAATTGGTCGTGCAGCACGGCGTTCGGCTGGTTCCTGACGAGGATCAGCAGCAGATCGAACGCTTTCGGCGCAAGGTGCACATCGATTCCCTCGCGTCGCACCAGGCGAGCGCCGACGTCGACGACCATCGCACCCACGTTCGGCAATATCTGGCGGATTATACGAGAGCGTGATCAGGAAAACCTCAAGGTTTCCTCAAGCCCGAATCGCCTCGAGCAGCGTTATTGTCGCGTTCAGGAGGCGGTCATGAATAACAGAAAACCTGAAGACGTGGTGTTCGAGACGATCGCGGGCTGCACGATGGTGATCGCGGCACTCGCGATCACGGCGCTGCTGTATCAACTGATCAGCGTGGCAGCGCCTCTTCTCAAATCGATGGTGTTGCCACAGGTGCTCGCCCAGGGCGCTTCCAGGACGCTGGTCGCGGTGTTCGCCCACCCCGACGACGAGGGCGCCGCGGCACCGATTCTCGCGCGCTATGCCCGCGAGGGCGTGCAGGTCTACCTGGTCATCGCGACCGATGGCGCCCAGGGTGGCGCGCATACGTCGATCCCGCGTGGCCCGGAACTCGCCCGCGTGCGCAGCGAAGAGGCTCGCTGCGCGGCGGACGCGCTCGGGATCCATCCGCCGATTCTGCTCGGCTTTCCGGACGCACAGCTCGGCAACTACATGGAGGATCGCACGCGTCTCTTTCAGTTGACGGCGCGGGTGCAGGGAGAGCTGCAACGGCTCCGTCCCGACGCCGTGATCACGTGGGGACCCGATGGAGCCACGGGGCATCCAGACCATCGGATCGTGAGCAGCGTGGTGACACAGCTGGTTCGGGCCGGTGCACCCGGCGCGCCGGAGCGTCTGTTCTACGCGTCGCTTCCCGTCGAAGGATTTCGCGTGATGAATCCGGCACGTGAAGAGCCGCCCTTCCTGATCCCGCTGGCGAAGTATTTCAGCGCCCGCGTCTCGTTTTCCCCAGCGGACTTCGAAGCGTCCCGGCGATCGACGGCGTGCCACAAAACGCAGTACTCGGACGACATTGTGCAACGAGTGTCTGAGGCGATGAGAGGCGCATTGAAAGGAGAACTGCCGCTTGCGCCGTTGTTCACGACGGCTGGCACGACTGACCTGTTCCGGTAAAGCGGGAGATAATAGATGTGATTATGGTTTCGGCGACCCGCAAAGTGTTTGGGTGGCCCAGGGAAGGAAAACGGCCACGGAACTGATCGATGTTCAGCGTGAACAGCTGCTGAATCGCGAACTCGCGGCTCGGATCAGCGCCGGACCAGAGGGACGTTCCGCCGGGGCATCGCTCCGCACGGTGTGCTACGTCCTGGCGAGCACCGTCTGCTATTACGTCGCCACGCAGATCGCCTGGACGCTGACGTTCCCCGACAGCAAAGTCTCTCTCTTTTTTCCTCCACAGGCGGTTCTACTCTGTGTCCTGCTGCTCGTCCCCACTCGGCACTGGTGGGCCTACGTACTCGCCGCCGCCAGCGCGCATTTTCTGGCGACCCAGCAGGCGGGCTGGCCACCGTTGTACGCATTGACAGCCGAGGCTTTCGACGCTGTGAAATGCGTCTCGGCAGCGGCCGGGATTCGCACTCTGATTAAGTCTCCCCTCAAGGCGATCACGCTTCGTGACGCGATTCTCTTCGTCCTCGTCGCGGTGGTGCTCGTTCCTTTTGGGACCGCCTTCTGGGGGGCTTCCTTTACGGTCTCCTACGGTTTCGGCACTCAGTATTGGGTCGAATGGCTCAACCTGGGCATCTCGAATGCGGTCACGACCGTCATCCTGGTGCCGGCCTTTCTGCTGGGTGCACACCATCTGTTCGTCAGACGCCCCAGAGCCCTGTCGCCCCAACGCGTGCTGGAAGCGGCTTTCGTCGGTGCGTGTACGGTGGCGCTGGGGATTTTCGTATTCGATGACCTGCCCGCGGGTCCCAGCACTTCGCCCGCTCTCTTATATACGCCGATTCCCCTGCTCGTCTGGGCGGCGCTCCGCTTCGGCCTTGGTGGAATCAGCGTCTCGATGTTGATCATGACGTTCCAGGCGATCTGGGGAACCATGCGCGGACACGGCCCGTTCCTGGCCCAAACCCCCGGCGAGAATGCGCTCCAACTACAGCTGTTCCTCCTGGTGACAGCCACTCCGCTGATGCTGCTCGCGGTGGTGATCGAAGAGGAAAGGCGCTCGAAAGAGGCGCTGCGTGAGAGCGCGAACCTGATGGGTCTCGCCGCGGAAGCCGGAAACCTCGCTATGTGGGTGTGGGATGTTTCCGGCAACGATGTGTGGATGACCGAGCGGGGGCGATCGCTCTTCGGCCTCGAGCCAGACGCGCGCCTCGATTTTGCGGCAACGTTCGATCGCGTGCACCCCGAGGATCGCGCCGCCCGTGAACGTGCGATCAAACAGGCGCTCCAGACGCGAGGCGAATACGAAATGGAGTATCGCGTGCAGCAAGCGGATGGCATGGCCCGCTGGATTCATGGGCGCGGTCGTTGTGCAGGGCCTGATGACGGCACCGGCCCAAAGCTTTTCGGCGTTTCGATGGATGTGACGGCTCGCAAACAGGCGGAGGCGTGGGCCGCGCAAAAGCGGGCAGAACTCGAGCACGTCGCACGCGTGGCCACACTCGGCGAGCTCACCGCAACCCTGACGCACGAATTACAGCAGCCACTCACCGCGATCCTCGCCAACTCCTACGTCGGCGGGCGTTTGCTCGACGCACCCGAGCCCGATCTCCAGGAGGTGCGCAGCGCGCTGGCCGACATCCGCGATGTCACCGAGCGCGCCGGCGAAGTCATTGGCGGGCTGCGCGCCATGCTCAAGCGCGACAGCACGGCGGCGGGCCTGACCAACGTCGATGTGAACAATGTGATCCGCATCGTCGAGCGCATCGCGCACGGCGACGCGAATCTGCACAGGGTCACGGTCCACCTCGACCTGTCGTCCGACGTCCCCCCGGTCAAGGGCGACAGCATCCAGCTTCAGCAGGTCATCTTGAACCTGATGCTCAATGCCTTCAGCGCCATGAGCGGAACCGGGCTCGACGGCGCGCGGCGCCTGGTCGTGCGCACGAATTCGATTGACGAATCGAACGTGCTGGTCGAAGTTCAGGACAGCGGCACTGGAATCGCCGCGGACAGGCTCGAGTCGATCTTCGATCCCTTCATCACCAGCAAGCCGGAAGGACTGGGACTGGGTCTTTCGATCTGTCGCTCCATCATCGAACGTCACGGCGGCAAGATATCGGCTGCGAACAATCCCGACCGCGGCGCGAAGTTCTCGATCATGCTACCGGTCACCCGCGAGTGAATCTGACCGTACGGCATTTGCGGGCGAAGCTATCGAGCGACGACAGTGCCGTGCAGCATGTTCATTCCGCAAGCGAACGCGATCTCTCCCGCCTTGGCCGGCGTGAACTCAATCACGACGGGCTCATTCAGCGGGAGCGCTCGTTTGATGTTCAACGACGGAAACACCACTTCCGTGCCGCACGTCTTGTCGGTTATGCGCACGAACGTGATGCGCGCCGGTGTGCCGGCGCGTAACGTCACGTTCGCCGGCTCATAGCCCTGCTCGTTCACGACCACCTTCGCAGTCTGGGCGGCCTGGTCAGCGCGTCCGTCGTTTGATGATGCTGACGTTGCGTTCGCGTTGGCCGCGCTTGCCGCCGGTCTCAGACCAAGACGTTCACGCTCGGCCCTGACGAAGAAGCTGCCCACAGTTACGACGACATCGCCTGGCTGAACACCTGACAGGACTTCGACCTGTTCTCCTGAGGTCTGACCGAGGCGAACCTCTCGTTCAACAAACTTCCCGGGCTCCTTCGGATTCGCCAGATAGACGACCGTACGGTCACCAACGTTCTGCACGGCGGTGCGTGGGACTCTCGGAGCCGACGTCCCAGACGCCCCGGCCACCACGACATCCGCGTACATCCCGAGCCGCAGCTCGCCGCCGGCGTTTGGCACCTCGATTCGCACCTTCGCCGTTCGTGTGCCGGCGCTGACCTGCGGATCGACGTAGCTGACGCGGCCGCGCAGCGTGACGTCTGGACGGGCTGACGTGGTGATCGCGACTTCACTGCCCACGCGCACGCGGGAGAAATCTCTTTCGTACAGATCCGCCACGACCCAGACCGTTGACAGATCGACCACGGTGAATAGCTTCGTGGCGGTGTCCACGTTGAGCCCGGCATTCGCTCCGCGCTCCGTCACAACGCCGTCAATCGGCGCCGGGACGCTGGTGGTCGCGCTTACATTGTGGCCGGGAGCCATATTCTCGAGTGCCGACGCCGAAACGCCGAGTAACTCGAGCTGCGAACGCGCGCTCTCGACAGCCGCTGTCTGCGCCGCGTGCTCGGCGTGAATCCTTTCCAGCTCCTGGCGGCTCGCGGCCCCGATCTCGACGAGCTTCTGGGTCCGCTGCAACTCGCGGTCATGGGCGTCGAGCATCGCCTGTGCCGAGACGTAGCGAGTCTGTGCTTCGGCGAGCGACGGGCTGTAGATCTCGGCCAGGGTTTGGCCCCGGCGAACACGGTCGCCGAGCGCCGGCCCGACCTTCGTCAGACGCCCGGCGACGAGCGGCGTTACCACGACCTGGCGATAGGAATTCGGCTCGACGACTCCGGGCAGACGAATCTCCGTCGCTGATGTTCCACTCGCGACCGGCGCCACAACGATCCCCGCTCGTTCCACGGCATTCTGACTGAGTGGAACGATCACGTCAGAGAGCGGCACGTTGCTCGAGGGAGCGGACGCAGGTGGAGACGGTTGCGCGCCCGTGGGGGGCGACATCTCTACAACGCGTCCGCCGGCTTCGCTTCGCATCAACAGGTATGTGACCCCTGCACCGGCTGCCAGCAGAGCGATGGCGACCAGCGCGGCGGCGCCCCTGTGCATCTTCATGCGTGTGTCGATTGTCATCTTCCCTCTCCAAGCGCCCGGTTGAGCGCTGTTCGTGCCTCGTACGCCGCACGCAAGGCCTCGGTATAGGCGCGTTCCACATCCAGGTATCGCCGCTGTTCGGCCAGGACCTCGAAGACGGTTACCCGTCCGAGCTCGTGGCTCTGAGCGACCACCGTCAGGTTCTGACGCGCCAGGGCCTGGGCGCCGGCTCCGTAGATCTTCACGGCCTCCCTCGCACGATCGTCCCGCGCGCGAGCGGCCGCCAGTTCGGCCTCCGCCGCGAGCCGGGCCGCATCGTGGGCGGCGGCCGCGCCCGTCCGCTCTGCGCGTGCCACGGCAACCTCTCCCTGATTCCGGTTCAGCACGGGAATCGTGAACATCGCGCCGGCGGACCAGTAGTTGAACTGCCCTCGAACGCGCTCGAGCCCACCGTCAGGCGCGAACCCACGTTGCGGGAATCCGGCGTCCATGCGCATGTAGTTTCCGAAAAGGCTGAGATCGAAGCGGCCTTCCGACTCGGCGCGGTCGATTTTCGCCACAGCCGTGTCGATGCGGGCCGCCGCTTCTCGAACGTCAGCCCGCTGCTCGACCGTTGTCGATATGTCCCGGACCTGTGGCGCCACGGCCGACTCGAGCTGGACGAGCGCTTCGAACGTGTCGCGCACGGTGAGCGTGACATCCGCCTTCATGCCGAGCACGCGTTTCAACTCGAACACGGCGGTCTCGGTTCGGGCCGTCTGGAGCAAGCGCTCGGCTTGCACCCGCCGGAGCTCGACATCCAACAGGTCGCGCTCGAGCGGTGGTGAGGCTCCCTGTTCGACGCGAGACCGAAGCAGGTCGAACTGATTCTGTGTCGCTGCCACGATCTCGTCGAAAAGCGCGAGATCTCGAATCGTCGCCAGAACGTCGCCATACCGCGTGCGCACATCTGCCGCCAGGACCCGTTCGCGATCGGCAACAGCGAGCTGCGCGGTCGCAACCTCGCGGTCGGCAACGGCGATGCGCCCATCTCTCCGGAACAGGTCGAGCGGCCACTCGACGCCGACCGTCGTCAGGTTGTCCGTGCCGCCCGGTTCCTCGCGTCGTTCAAACGAAAAGGACGGATTTGGTCTGAGCGACGCTTGAATCTTCGTGCCTTGCGCCACCTCCACCTGACTGCGCGCCGCCCGGAGTGAAGGCTCCTGCTCGATCGCAAGCGCGATGGCCCGTTCAAGTGACAGCCCGTTCGCAGGATCCACGAATCGGCCAGCAAGCGGCGCCTGGCGAGCGGGTGATTGAGCCGAAGTAGACACACCGGTCAGCAGCGTCGCAATGAGGACGCTCAGAACTATTCGCGTGGTCATTGCACGCCTCCCTGAAAATTCACCGATCCTTGGCCCGCAGTCCCGTTCCACTCGACGGCCATCTGCCAGGCGCCCGCCATGCCGAACTCCGCGGTCGCGGCGTACCGGCCGGGCACTCCAGTCCGCGTTACCTGAAGACCGCCAGACATGACCATGCCGGGCATCGACATGTTGCCGCTCGCGCGCACGGTGCCGACGTCGACCAACGTCGTTGTGCCCGTGCGCCTGAACTCGAACGTGAAGCTATTGCGTCCTTGCCGCAGAGTGCCGGTCGGCGACAGCAGCGCGATATCGAGGTCGCCTGCCCGGATCGTTTGCACGACTGCCCCGGCACTTCGAGCCGTGGACTCACTGCCACCCGGTCGACTCCGCCACAGCACGAAGGACATCAGCCCGAGGAGGGCCACGACTCCCGCAGCCATTGCCATACGCCGGGGATTTCCACGTCGATGCTCGTTTCGCGTCAGCGGCTCGCGCTGAAGCCCCAGGCGCCGCTCACGAATCCAGAAGAAAATCACCGGTGTGACGATCAGCACATGGAGCAGCGACGACACCATGCCGCCGAGCACCGGCGTCGCGAGCGGCTTCATCACCTCGGCGCCGGCGCGAGTGGTCCACATGATCGGAAGAAGCCCGGCGATGACGGTGGACACGGTCATCACCTTCGGTCGTAGACGAAGTAGTGCGCCCTCCATCACAGCATCCCTGAGTCCGGCCCGCGTCAGCGTTCCGCCGAGCTCGTGTCGCTTCCGCTCGACGGCTTCCTCGAGATAGATCACCATGACGACACCGGTCTGCACGGCGGTGCCGAACAGCGCGATGAAGCCGACCCACACCGCGACGGAGAAGTTGTAGCCCAGCAGCCACAGGAGGTAGACGCCGCCCGTCAAGGCGAAGGG
>Ga0065707_10000983_pt1 | contig 12505 bp, 10 predicted proteins | sample SwiRhicommuniRL3_FD_59094 | JGI IMG/M metagenome (GOLD analysis project Ga0065707, IMG submission 59094) | Switchgrass rhizosphere bacterial communities from Rose Lake, Michigan, USA - RL3 v2 (version 2) | ecosystem: Host-associated > Plants > Roots > Rhizosphere > Soil | place: East Lansing... | reverse complement strand
ATGTACAAGATTAACAAGATGAAATCATGTAAATCCTGCTTAATCCTGTCCATCCTGTGAAACTAACCTACCGCCACCGACCATCCGGAAATATCTCAAACCGGATCGGATCTCCCAACATCTGCAAGCTGTATCTTGTCCCACTTCCACTCGCATGCAGTGCATATACTCTTGCCTCGTGCGAACCCGGAGCGAGCCCCTCAATCACAAAGCTGTACCCGTGCCACTCGTCTTTGGACCATCCGGCCGCAACCACATCAGGCCGCGAGAGATGGGCCACCTGCGTTCCGATCGACTTCCCATCGATAAAAAGTTGGACCTCGACTCGTCGCCAGGGATCCGCATCGCTGACTACCCAACCGGAAATACTCCTCGTTCCGGCGACAGCTTCACCCCAACCATGAAACGTCGGCGGAAAAGCGTTCAGGTAGACGACGACGGCAATCGTCCCGACGAGAACCGTATCAAGTATGGATTTCGCAATCAGAAGATTGACGAGACGGGTCATAGATTATTTGGGAAGCGCGTTCGGCGGAAACAGTTCCGGCCACCGAGCTTTAAACTCGACGCGCACGATTTCCTCAACTTCATCAGCCGTTGCGGCCGCCAGACACTTCGAAGCAACTTCACGCGCTTCCTCGACCTTTATATGAGACAGAACTGCCCTGACGCGCGGAATCATCGCCGGAATCATACTGAGGTCCGTCGTTTCCAGTCCCGCCAGCAACACGGCATACGCAGGTGTCGACGCCATTTCACCACACACAATCACCGGAATGTTCGGGTCCTTTGCCGCCTGCAACGTGCGACTGATTCCATACAGCACAGCGGGATGCAACGTCCGAAACCACCCGGACACTTTATCGTTGCCACGGTCCACGGCGAGGGTGTATTGGACCAGATCGTTCGTGCCCAACTCAAAAAAGTCTACCTCGCGCGCGATCTTTTCAGCCGTCAACACTGCTGACGGAATTTCAACCATCGCACCAACCCGGACTCTCGAAAACGTCGCATTCTCAGTCGCGAGCCGCTCGCTTTCCTCGTCAATCACCTGCCTCGCTGCTCGCACATCAGCCACGTCCGCAACCATCGGAATCACGAGACTCAATCGTCCGGCAACAGCCGCCCGCAAAATCGCGCGAACCTGCGTGCGCATGACCTCCTTGTGGTGCAGGTTGAAACGAACGGCACGCAAACCGAGCGCGGGATTGCGCTCACGTTCCTTCAGATCCGGCCCAAATTCACCGCCGACGTCGAAGAGTCGCACTATCGCGCCATACTCGCCCGCAGCTTCAGCCAGCAATCGATACACTTCGTATTGTTCATTCTCCGAGCCCATTAGTCCCGGCCGTGACAACAGAAACTCGGAACGGAACAATCCCACTCCACACGCACCGAAATCACCTACCGTGTGAAACTCTGTCGGCAACTCGACGTTCGCTCGTAACAAGATCTGAACACCATCGCGAGTTACGACCGGTCCAAACTCGTCGATACTCACACCGTGCACAGTTGGACCAGCCTCGTGCACGGTAAACCGGTAATGTTCGAGAGTCTCTGGCAACGGATGCAGGATTACTTCGCCGCCCCGTGCATCGACAATGATTTGATCGCCCGTCCGTGTGCGGTGATAAAAGTTGCGCAGGCCAACGACGGCCGTCAAACCAAGACCTCTCGCGATTATGGCCATGTGAGACGTCCAGCCACCTGCATCGGTGGCGATTGCTTTCACATGGTTGAGATTGAGCTCAGCGATCGTGGACGGCAACAACTCTGTGGAGACGATCACAGCGTCTTCCAAAAGGTTCGGATACTTTGGTCCCTCGCCGGTCAGATTCGCCAGCAGACGCTGGATCACGTCTTCGATGTCCGAACCTCGCTCGCGCAAATACTCGTCATTAATCTGCGTGTAAATCGAAAGCAGCCGGTCGCCGACAACCTTTGCCGCCCATTCGGCGTTCGAGTGCTCTTTGACGATGTAATCCTCGACGTCGCGCGTCAGTTTTGCGTCCTGAAGAAAAAGGAGATGGGCATCAAAGATGTATGCATGCCCGCGTCCGAGTTCTTTCTCGGCTCGGTCCTTGATGGTTTCTAGTTGTCGACGAGACAATCTGACGGCCGCACGGAAACGTCTTCGTTCACGTTCAAGATCGGCCTCGGCAATCTCAGCTCGATAGACATTGGGAGTGCCTTCCTGCAGACGCAGCACACGACCGATCACCACCCCATCCGAGACACCGAGACCGTTGCAACGAAGTTCTTTTGTGGCTCGCGCAACCTGTTCGCTAACGGCTTTATCGGTCTCATCGAAATCACGCGAAAAGAGACCGACGACTGCATCGAGCGCCTCCTGCTCGTCAACTCCGTTCGCGATGATCTTCAGATCGGTGCCGCGACTCGCGGCGAGTGTCAGGATGCTGAGAATCGACTTTGCATCCGCTTCGGCGTTGCCGTCGAGACGTTTGATCGTGAGACTGCTTTGAAACTGACTCGCCACGCGTACGAGGTTGGCTGCCGCACGCGCGTGAAGACCGAGGCGACCGGTGACATGAAGTCTGCGTTCAGCCACGTTCAATCAGCTCCGGTTTTGGTTGGCGGCTCTGCGAGGAGAGCGCCCGCGAGGTAAATGCCCTGGCGGCCCTGGTCGCGAATCTTGGGCGCAATCTCTTCGAGCGATTCTTCGGGGGTGGCGGTAGCGAGCTTGATCACCATTGGGAGGTTAACTCCCGTAATCACTTCCACGGAGCCTTCTTCCAAAAACATGGAGGCAATGTTTGTGGGGGTGCCGCCGAACATATCAGTCAATAATAAAATTCCGCGCCCTTGACCCACACGTGTGATCGCTCGCTGCACCTCATCGCGTGCGGCATCCACGTCGTCGTGCCATCCGATCGAGACAGCGGCGATGTGTGAGATTGGACCAACGATCATTTCCGCAGCAGCCAGTAGTTCACCTGCGAGGTGACCATGAGTCACGATGACGCCCGCTACTTTCTTGGAATCGGTCATAGTTTTAGCCGCGGATTACGCGGATTTTCGTACACGATTCTGTTTACGCACGTCGCGGTGTGATGCGTGCGCGTCAAAACCGGCGCGGCGCAAACCACGCGCAAGCTCATTGGCAATCATCACCGAGCGATGACGGCCGCCCGTGCAGCCGATTCCGACCGTCACATACGATTTGCCTTCACGTTTGTAGAGCGGCAACAGGTAAGAAAGCAAATCGGTAAAGCGTTTCAACGTCTCCTTCACCTCGTCCTGCGAGCGAAGGAATTTCACCACGCGGCTGTCGTGACCCGACAAACGCTTCAGTTCGGGAACGAAATGCGGGTTGGGCAAATGCCTGACGTCAAACAATAACTCCAAGTCGCCCGGGTTGCCATATTTATGACCAAAGCTCATCACCTGAACACGCATCGGCGCGCCCTGGCGATCGAGGCTGAATCTCTCGAGGAGAAAACTGCGGAGGCTGTGAACGGTGTGATCCGATGTGTCTATGATCTGGTCGGCGTGGGCGCGAATAAGCGACATAGCCTGACGCTCATCTCTGATTGCGGCAAGAAGTCCCTGGCCTTTTTCTGCCGGGTGCGGCCGGCGTGTTTCGCTGAAGCGATACTGCAAAACGTCGTCGGAAGCTTCAAAGAAGAGAACACTCACCTTCAATCCGAGACTTCGCAAGGCGTCGAGCTGTCTTTCGAAATCGGCGAGAAAACCACCTTCGCGAATATCGATCACGAGTGCGGCGCGTCTGATTCCCTTCTCTTCATCATCGGAAACGAGGCGTCCAAACGTCGGCAGCATCGTGACTGGCAGGTTGTCGACGCAGAAGTATCCCAGATCTTGAAAAGCGTTCGTGGCTGAAGACATCCCGGAACCGCTCAATCCGGTAATGATCACGATATCGGGGGTGCTCATGTCATTATCTAGCCACAAAAAGGCACAAAAGACACATACTGAAATCAGTTTGTGCTTTTTGTGCTTCTTTGTGGCTAATTTCTTTTTGTGCCCTTTTGTGGCTAAGGTTCGATTAAGCCATAGTTCCCGTCGTTTCGTTTGTAAATCACTCCGAGACGCGAGGTGTCGGCGTCGCGGAAGACCAAAAACTGCGCTGCCTCGCCGGAGAGTCGCAGTGCGGCTTCTTCTGCCGTCATCGGTTTAACTGCGTAGCGACGTGCAGGGATAATTCGCGGCGGGCGCGGTGTTGCTTCGAGCTGTCCGTCGGGCTGTGGCGCAACTCGGCTCACGGACCTTCCACTCTGTTTCCGGTCGATAATCTTTTTCTTTAGTTTGACTGCCTGCTTCTCGATCTTGGCCATCGCGCGCGTGAGCGCCATGTACATGTCGGCGTTTGTATCCTTGGCGGTCAACGTGTGCTCGCGCCAGGTAACGACGATTTCTCCAATCTGTCGATTCTTCTCGACATCGATAATTACGTGCGTGTTCAGAGTTGAGTCGTCATTGAAAATGTGATCGAGCTTCTTGAAATGATCCTCGACATGACGGCGAATTGGCGGTGAAACCTCAACGTGTCTGCCAGTGTATTCAAATTTCATCAGCCTCTCCCTCCTCGAAAGGGTAAAAAGATAGCAATACCCGACCTGACCGATCGCGAGTCAGGCTTAAGGTAACAAATTTATTACTAAACTTGATTCGCGTCGTGCTCGAGGGGCACTAAACGACGGCGCGACGCTCGCGAGAACCGGGGATTTGCATTTGGTCGCGATACTTCGCAACTGTTCTGCGCGATAACTTGATTCCATCCTTCGCCAGTATTTTAACAACCTGATCATCTGTAATGGGATTATGAGAATCTTCTTCTTCTATTAATTTCTTAATCTTCAGTTTAATGATACGCGTCGAGATCTCTTCGCCTTCTTCATTGAGCATGCCTTCAGTGAAGAAGCGGCGCAGTTCGATGACTCCCTGCGGCGTGTGCGCATACTTGCGGTTGACCACGCGCGAAACCGTCGACAGGTGCATACCGATATCTTCGGCAATGTCTTTCAACATCATCGGCTTGATATGCTGCACGCCGTGGTCCAGAAAATCTCTCTGTCGGGACACGATCGACTCGACGACCTTATAGATCGTTTGCCTGCGGTGTTCGATATTTCGCAGCAGGTCGACGGCCGAACGCATCTTCTCGCGGATAAAACTCTTCGTCTCGTTGCTCACTCCCTGGCTCAACATCTGTTGATACTGCTGGCTCACGCGTAAACGCGGACTACCGTCGTCGGCAAAATAGATCACGTAGTCGTCGTCGTTCTCGTCGAGCTTCTCGATGTAGATCTCAGGACTGATCAGAACCGGTTCTTCTGACGAGTAGCGACGACCCGGGTACGGATCGAGTGTGCGGATAAACTGCAACTCTTCGAGCAATGTTTCGACGTCGATGCCGATCTGCTTCGAAAGATGGGGCAATTTGTGCTGCTGCAAGTCGGCAAAGTGTTCGCTTATCAACCTCGTAGCGAGGCGGTCGCTTTCGCCCAGAACTTCGAGTTGGACCAGCAGACACTCTTTTACCTCACGCGCACCGCAACCGACGGGGTCGAGACGCATTACTTCCTGGCGCGCCTGCTCCACCACTTCTTCGGAAACCTTCTCCATTGCTGCCATCTCTTCGTTGGTCGCGCTGAGACGGCCGTCAGCATTGAGATTGCCGATCACGCAGATGGCTGCGTCACGAACATCGCTGTCCCTTGAACTCATGTTGAGTTGCCACTCGAGATGTTCGGCGAGTGAGGGTGGGCGCGTAAGAAACTGTTCGAAAGTAGGAGCGTCTTCTTTGTACTCGATCTCCTGCGTCTTGTAGCCGGGATCGAGGTAATCCTGAAATTCGCGTCCGAAGTCGATTTCTTCAAAAGCGTCGCGCTGAGCTTCGTCAGTGCCGCCTTCTTCGCCAGTTCCCTCTTCAGCAGTCGCGATCGCTTCGCTGCTTTCGCCTTCACCGTCTGAGGCGGTTAAGTTCGCCAAAACCTCAGCGTCGCCCGAGCCATTTGTAGCTGCGCTTCCTGCTTCCGGAGCGCCCTCTTCGAAGGAATTTGAATCGGAGCTGGCAAGATGATCGAGGACTTTCTCGGCGATCTCCTGCACCTCTTCCTGACTCGGCACCTCTTCGAGCACGGGGTTTTCCAACAACTGTTGCTGAATGAGGTCGCTCAATTCGAGCGTCGTCATTTGCAACATTTCTATGCGCTGGCGCAACTGCGGCGTCAGGACGAGTCGTTGGGAGAGGCTGGTAGTTAACTTAAGAGACATTCCTCAGATCGAGTGTCTTAATTCTACTTCATCTTTTCGGATTGTTGCGGCTTGTGGCCGTACGGGAGGATTATAACCGATCAGCGTTCGCAGTGGCAGATTCTCTGCCACAAACAAGAATAAGAAGACACAAAAGTGTAAACATTCACATGCGAAATTTTTCGCCCAGGTACAATCTGCGAACTTCGGCGTCTTCGGTCAAGTCGCGTGGCTGCCCGGAACGAAAAATCTTGCCCTCGGCCATTATATACGCGCGGTCCGTTACGCCAAGCGTTTCGCGTACGTTGTGATCGGTGATGAGAATTCCGATACCGCGATTTCGGAGATAGAGTATTACATTTTGGATATCGTCTACTGCTTTTGGATCGATGCCGGCAAAGGGTTCGTCGAGCAGGATATACTGCGGCTCTGTTGCCAGAGCCCTTGCGATTTCGGTGCGCCGGCGTTCACCACCTGAGAGGGCATCGCCACGCGTGTTGCGGACGTGAGCGATGCCAAACTCTTCCAGCAGCTCCTCGAGTCGCTTCAATTGTTCACGACGCCTGAGACCCGTCGTTTCCAAAACGGCAAGAATATTTTGCGCCGTCGTCATCTTGCGGAAAACGGACGGTTCCTGAGGCAAATAGCCGATGCCGAGGCGCGCGCGCAGGTACATTGGAAGCTTCGTGAGATCCTGATCACCGAGGAGCACGTTGCCGGCATCGGGACGTTCGAGACCGACAATCATGTAGAAGGTCGTGGTCTTGCCGGCCCCATTCGCGCCCAGCAATCCCACAACCTCGCCTTTTTCCACTACCAGGCTAACATCGTCAACCACACGACGCCGTCCATAACTTTTCACTAGATGTGCGCTTCGCAACGCACCACCGTGATTTGTGCTGTCTGTGCCGTTTTGTGGCTGGTCGAGTGGCCTCAAGGTTTTCGAATCTTGTGGGTTGAGCGCACGCGGCCCGGCGATTGTGGACCACGAGCATCGTCGGCGGTGACTTTACCTTCCTTCATCGAGAGCGTCAAACGATTGCCTTCCGTATTTCCCTGCTCTACGTCCTCAACACGCGCTGGATTACCTTTCAGAACCGCGATCTCAGTTGCAGAAGTGTATTCCACCCAGTCGCCGGTGCCCTTTCGGTTTGGCTGTGTGAGCACTACGTCTCGCTGGGCCACTGTCTTCTCCATCTCGTTTGTTTCTTTGGTGAGATAGACGTCGGCGACACCACTCGTCATTCGATCGGTCGCCTGCTTGATATCGACATTGCCTTCGTAATGAATCGTGCGATCAGGATCGGAGTAGAACATCGAATCCGCGGCTGCGAAGACCGGCACGGTCGCGTTGGTATTTTCCACGCGTTTTTTGGCGTTGTAGATCGCTGTCTGGACATGGCCCGTGGCTTCCATTCGTTTGTCATTGACGTAGAGCACGAGCTTGTCGCCACGCACGTAATTGTCGTCCTGCCACGCACGAGCATTGCCGTAATAAATCGCCTGCCCACTTTCGTGACGAAACTCTCCGCGTTCACTCGCGATGTAGACCGGACTCTTGGTCTTCGAAAAAGGAGTGGCGCCGTTAGTCTGTTCCTGACTGTAGTAAGTTGTCGTGGTTTTGCCGCGCGCATAGGAGACCTGGTTTCGCAGATCGCTATCCAGCTCGGTGGCCTTGGTACGCCCGCGCGAGTCCCAAACGGTCGGATCGCCGCCGCGCAGCCGGACGGTCTCGTCAGCCGCGACATACGACACGCTCGCGGCGACGCCGTTGCGATCGTTCTCGTTGAACTTGCCGTCGCCCTGCGCATCGACGCGCTCGATATCCTGTGTGTCTTTCAAGAAGACGGTTGTCATGTCTTGTGACGTGAGCGTGCGTGTGCCGCGATCCTTGGAAGGCTGCATCGGATCGAGGACTGCCTTAGCACCACCCGATGCTTTGCACGTACGCGCGAGATTTCCGGCTTCGAAAAAGTCACAGTCAAACTGCGGTGCATTCAGTTTTTTGCGTTCAGCCCGCGCGCCGCTCACAACCGGGTCGATTGACAACTCGGCGTCTCCGTTTGCTTGTGCCTTTTCGAGGTCACGCCCGGTAGCGCGCCAGAGCAGTTTCACTTCGTTAGCAGTCAAACGCTTGTTGGCGGCACGTGGGTCATTTGCCTTCGACTTCGGCGCACTCATCGTGATCACTGGCCGGCCGCCGGCAACCATCTGTTTCAGCAGGCTGCTATCGCCCGACGCCTGAAACGTAGAGTCGAGCGAATTGCCACCTGTGATTTCCACATCGGATTCACTTTCGAGAGTTCGCGCTTTGATATCGTTTGAAGCCAACGCTCGTTCGAGTCGCTGATCCTTGTCCATGAAGAAGTCCATGTTGACCGCGTGAACTTCGGCAGCGCGACCGGGATCCATAACGCGCATGTACGCGTTCCCCCGGATCTCTGCTTTCTGGAGATGCTTCTGCTCGTTGAGAAATGCAGTGAGGTTGTCGCCACTCAGAATGTCCTTCTCCTGTTCCACCGTGACTCCGCCGGAAAACNCGAGNTGCATCGACTGCTGTTCAAACGAGCCNTGCGCTGCCTTAATCGCTACGGGNCGCGTGCGCGATGATGCTTTAGCGCCTGCGCCAGGCGCGATCGTNAACTGAACGTCTTTTTTCAATTCGAGTCGTTTGGATTTCTGTTCTACAACTGCTCCAACGGATGTTCCGGAAACGTTCTCGCGCTCGAATGAAACAGGCGAATCAGTTTGTGCGATGCCGCTGTTCTGATCGAATGCAAGCGACTCGGTGCCAACTTTCAGTTTTTCTTTGGTTTCGATCTTGACGTTGCCGACGAACGAAATAATTTCTGTATGCGGTTGATAGATCGCTCGCGACGCAGAGATTTGATCGGGAATGTCACCTTCCGGCGGATAGACCGCCATGTTGACGTTTTCGAGTTCGTGATGGTCGTCAGAAAAGGTTATGTCACGCGATGCCTTAACGAGCAGCCACAAACGATCGTTTTTCGTGATGCGCCGTTCGTAGCCTTCGATAACGCCCGTCACTTCCTTCGATAGTTCCGGGTCGCCGGACGTCACTCTAAACTTCGAGGTATTCCGCAGCTTGTAATAGGAGATGCCGACAACAGTGAGTCCCGACACGAGGAGCGTAAACGCGACAATCCGCGTGATCACGGGCACCTTGGCACGCAGACCAAGTGCGATGGCGCGTTTGCGGGTTACTTCCTGCATCTTATCCGCGTAATCTGTGGCTCAACTAACTCTTAAGTCCAGGACGTTCAGTTGCATTCGAAAATCGCCATTCCAGGGACTAGTCTCCAGGGTATAGGCGAGTTCGATGCTGCCGTTCAACTGCGGAGTTTGCCCCGGAGTTTCAATACAATTCCACCAAACTGCTTCCAGCGGCCGGTTCTGCGGACCGGCCAGCCTCAACTTCAAGTGTTGATTCTTCAACACTGAAGGCTCAGACAAACATCGCAGATCCTTCGTCACAAATACAGGACGCGGATTTCCGGCTCCAAAAGGCTCGAGCGCGTCCAGTTCTCGTGCCGTGGAAAACGTGACCATGTCCGGCGCCAGTTCCAGGTCAACGTTTATCGATGGCTCCAAATCTTCCCGGGTCAAACACGATGCAACATGCTCGTTCAGTCGTCTGCGAAACTCCTCGATGCGACTCGATCGTATCGTTATTCCCGCAGCGTGCGAGTGACCTCCAAACTTCTCAAACAAATCCGAACAGGCCGTTAGACCATCCAATAGATGATAAGCCTCGATACTTCGTCCCGACCCGTGGGCCATCTCACCGTCAACCGACAACACCACACAAGGCCGGTTCAAGCGCTCAGCAATCTTCGACGCCGCGATTCCGATCACGCCACGATGCCATCCTTCGCCTGCCACCACCGCCGCGTAACACTCTTCCGGTTCCGTGATCTCAGCGACGGCCAAGTCGATGATCTGCTGTTGCACCGTCTTCCGCTCTTCGTTGCGAGCGTCGAGATGGTTCGCAAGATGGCGGGCTACATTGGAATCGCGCGTATCAAAGAGCTCGACCACCGCCTTGGCCGCATCCATCCGGCCCGCGGCGTTTATACGTGGCCCAATCCGAAACCCCAGATCGTATGCTGTCATGCCCTTGCCGTCTCCGCAACCAGCGACATCGATCAACGCGCGCAAACCGGGGTTAGCAACACGCGCGAGGTCTTTCAGCCCGATGGCCACGATCGTGCGGTTTTCGCCGGTAAGTTTCGCGACGTCGGCGACGGTTCCGATTGCCACAACTTTCATGAAAGCGGGCACTTGCGACTCGCGGCCGTATTCCCTAAACAGTGCGTGTACGAGCTTGAAAGCGACGCCGACACCGGCAAGGCTTTTGTCCGGATACTCGCAACCAACCTGATTCGGATTGAGCACTGCGAAAGCCGGCGGCGCGCCTTCCTTCTCGTCGGGCAAGTGATGGTCGGTGATGATTATGTCGAGGCCTTTATCACGCGCCCAGTAAAGCGGTTCATGGGCGCGAATGCCACAGTCGATACTGACGACGAGTTTGTAACCGTCAGCCAGCGCTTTCTCCAATCCAGCCTGCTGGATGCCATAGCCTTCAGTAAAGCGGTGTGGAATGTGAAAACCGGCATGTGCGCCGAGGAGTTTAAGAGCACGCAAGAGGACGGCGGTTCCGGTAGTTCCGTCAACGTCGTAATCGCCGTAGATCAGGATCGGCTCACGCGTATCAACCGCACGCTTGAGACGAGCCACAGCCTCATTCATGCCGAGCATGAGGTTAGGTTCATGAAGTTGATCGTAAGTGGGAGACAGGAAGACGCGCGCATCGCGCTCGCCGGCGTATCCCCGATTTATGAGAAGAGCAGCCAGGATTGGTGAGACACCCAGAACGCGTGCCAGTGAGGCGGCCCTTTCGGCATCATGCTCGCGCACGATCCAGCGTTTGGCTTTCATCAGTTCATTTAGCCACAAAAAAGCACCAAAAAACACATAACGATTAGTACCGGGTTCAGAATTCAAATTCAATTTTCATTTTGTGCTTTTGTGCCTTTTTGTGGCTGATCTTTTTCTGTGCTTTTTGTGGCCTACTCTGCAAACCATCCATTTGCATCGAGCAACTTCACGCCGATGCGCCTGTTACCATCGATATCATCTATCCAGGAGCCATTAACTTCGGCCGTTAGCTTACCACCAAACGGCGCCACAAGCTGCACCGTCGAACCGACCGGAACATCAACGTCGATGAGGAGCGTTGCGCCTCCGCGACTGATCTTTGTGGCCGTAGCCTTGGCCTGAAATGATTTTCCTGACGCGTCTGTTCCCTCCACGTCCAAAGCGAACTCGACAGGTATTCGCGGGCTCCGCGGTCGCTGGGAAGACTCACTCATTACTTCGTCACCGCCCTTTTTTTCGATTAGCAACTTCAGAGGTGGGGCCGCAATCAGTGTAACAAATCCGCGTTTATCTGTGGCTTAAATACTTCCGGATATGTAGCCCATCGCCAACGCCACCAAAATCGCAATCCCGACGATCACACGGTAAAGAATAAAAATACTTGTCGAATGTGTCCGCAGGTATCGCAACAGGAACCAGATCGACGCATAGCCCACAACGCCCGAAACCACGGTCGCGACTACCAATGAACCATAGCTACCGGGCGGTAATTTCGTGGCTGCCTCTTTAAGTTCCAACAATCCACTCGCTGCAATCGCCGGAATCGAGAGCAGGAAAGAAAACCGCGCGGCTGTCTCGCGGGTCAATCCCGAGAACAGGCCAGCCATAATTGTCGAGCCCGAGCGGCTTGAGCCGGGAATCAATGCCAGTACCTGGGCTGAGCCGACAGCGAGCGCGTCCGAGACTCTGAGCTGGTCCATGCCGTGATCTCTTTTTCCCACCAGCTCGGCGATCATCAGCAACACGCCGACAACGATCATCATCGTCGCAATCACCCAGAGATTCTTCGTGAATGGACCCTCGATGATCTTCTTCAAGGCCAACCCCACTGTCCCGACGGGCAGCGATCCGATAATGACCAGCCACCCGAGCCACGCGTCTTTTGAGAGTTTTGGCCGGCCTTCTTCGCTGCGCCCGCGCAATAGCGCAAGGTGATCGGTAATAAAGGCCCGCAGTATATTAATGATGTCTCGCGCGAAGTAGATCAAAACTGCGAGCAGTGTTCCGAGTTGAATGACGGCGATAGTGGCAGTCGTCTGCTCCGCCTGTAACGTCTTGTCAACGCCGCCGTAGAGATCGAGAACACGAG
>Ga0065707_10082724_pt1 | contig 12509 bp, 8 predicted proteins | sample SwiRhicommuniRL3_FD_59094 | JGI IMG/M metagenome (GOLD analysis project Ga0065707, IMG submission 59094) | Switchgrass rhizosphere bacterial communities from Rose Lake, Michigan, USA - RL3 v2 (version 2) | ecosystem: Host-associated > Plants > Roots > Rhizosphere > Soil | place: East Lansing, MI... | reverse complement strand
GGCGGCAATTCATAGAGGACGATCGTCATGGGTTCTTCTCCTTGCGGCGTGGCGGCGCGAGGGCCGTGTTCATCCGAAGGACGAAGGGAGCTGCGAGGTTCCGACATCGCCGATGCGATATTTCCTCTGATTGGGTAACCCGGCCCTGCTGGCCATCGGGAAGCGCGAGCATTCCGATCGGCCCACGCTCACTGTACGATTGAATATGACTGCTACCAAGGAATCTCGGTTCAGGACAATATGACTATTCCACTCCTGCTCGCTCTTGCGCTCCTCGCCTCGCTCTGCATGCGGTTGAAATGGCGCCGCCTGGGTGCTGCACTCGGCATCGCTGCCGGCGCCGCGTTCCTTGCCATAGGATGTGGCCCTGCCGCCTGGGCGCTGCTCGCCAGCCTGCAAGATGGCTACGACACCGAGGCCCATTCATGGGGCGATCACAATGCCATCATCCTGCTCGGCGCCGGCTCGGAACTATCGGACCGCCATGCCGCAGAAACGGGGTTCTTCGGATATGGCCGCCTGGTCAAGGCGCTGCAGGTCTATCGCGCATGCAAGGCACACTCCGGTGATTGCAGGATCATCGCCAGCGGCGGCGACACACACGGCTTCGGCACGTCCGAGGCGGAACTCTTTCGCGCGCAGCTGACAAGTCTCGGTGTTCCATCGGACGATGTGGTGGCCGAGACGCGCAGTCAGAACACTTGGCAGAACGCTCAGTTCAGCGCGCGCATAGTTGCAGATCGACGTTTCGATCAAACGTTCCTCGTGACCTCCGGCGTACATCTGCGGCGCGCGCTAATGTACTTCGCGCACTTCGGCATCCGGGCGACTGCGATGCGTAGTGACTACGCCCGGCCGGCCGTCGCACTCGTGCCAACTGCCTACAACTTCTTCCTGACCGATATAGCGCTGCATGAACGAATCGGCATCTGGCGCTATCACGTCTACAACGCTCTGGGCTGGAACAGCTCCCCTACAAAGGCGGGCTCGCCATAGGCCGGAGTCCGCATATCGGACTCGTACTGAGTCATCTGCGACTGGTGTTTTGCACGGAACCATCGAGCCCTTTCCGGACTTCGGCGTATGAGCAGCCAAACGCAGCTATCGAAATCCTGGGGCGAACGAGGAAATGGCATCCTTGATCACGATGTCGTAGTAGTCCACCGAGAGATTGAGCCATGGGACGAAACGCGGCTGGAAGACCACGCCAACGGCTCGGTGGTGTTGCCCGTGCCCACGACGCCAGGGTTGAACATCTCACCCAGGTTCGGGGCGCGAATGTCGAGCGAACGGGTCCAGCGGAAGCGAACATCCGACCCCCTCCCACGTGGAGAACGGCTCGCCGCTCAGATTCACACCCGCCTGGTACTGCCGTATCGTCATGTTGGACCAGCCGGTGTCGGAGACCGATGACGCTCACGGCCGTCGGCGCCTCAAAGCCATCGGTACGCGCAATACGCGAACCCGTAACCGTGACTTCCTCGAGCTTGAGGTCGTCCTGCGCCGTCGCCGCCCCCGAAGCAAGCACCGTCGCCAACCCCGCCAGGAACCCCGCGCCCTTCAATGCACGTCGAACCGAAACAGCAACGTCAGATCGCTGTCCAGCAGCTGTCATTCGAGTATTCAATGCCATCCCCCTGAATCTATTTTGTTGTCAGCGAAAAAACCGACAAGTTGCCAAGCCCACGACGAATCAGCCATTTGCGCCTCGGCAGCACGTTCGCACTGCCGTTCGTCCCCAAGAGCACGCAATTGAGCAGCGGCCGGGATGTTTTGTTCTATCGCTCGACGCGAGCGCATGTCACGTCATGCGCCCTCGCGTGGCGCACGCCGGGTTCCCATATACAGCTCAAACAGCAGCAGCTTGCAGGGGATGCTACCGTTCATGAGAGAGATAGTGCGCTTGGGTTTGAGGCCAATCGCTTTGTAAGGCGATGCGGCCGCGGCCAGGATGCCGGCCTGCCAGCCGCTGAACTTCTGCTTCAGAGTGTCGCCCACTTCCTCATACAGCTGCACGATGTCGCCTTCGCTGCTGCCGATGCGTTCGCCATACGGCAGGTTGGTCACGAGGATGCCGGTTGTCGCGGGCGGCTCAGCATCCTGGAAGCGGCCCGTGTTGAAAGTCACGTATCTCTCGACGCGCGCATCCAGCGCACTCTTTTTCGCCATCGCTACATAGGCAGCATTGATGTCCGAGCCGACGACTGGTGCAGTCGGGGCCTCCAGCTTCTCGGCACGCACCCGGTCCTGAGTGGTGCGCCACAGGTTGCGATCGAAATCTTTGAGCCACTCGAAATGAAACTCGCCTTTCTTGCGATGGATCTGCGGCGCTTTGTGGACCGCTATCATTGCAGCCTCGATGACAATCGTACCGCTGCCGCACATCGGATCCATGAATGCCTGGCTGCCGTCGTAACCCGCCATGATGAGAATCGCCGCCGAGAGCGTCTCCTTGAGCGGCGCCGGATGGCCCTGCTCGCGATAACCACGCTTGTGCAACGACTTGCCCGAGGTGTCGAAGCTCAACATACAGCGGCCGTGCCTCAGGTGCGCCACCACGACTACCTTCGGCTCGCTTCGATCGACGGCCGGTGCGACCCCTTGGGCACGCTCGAAGACCTCGCGGATACTCTCGCGCACTTGGGTAATGATTTGTTTCGGCGCCATCCCGCCCTTGTCCGCCCCATTCTTATCCGCATTGGCACCCTGGCTTTCGACCATGAAGCCGTGACGCGCGTCGAACAGCTCATCCCAGCGAATGCGCCGCACCTGTGAGCGAAGCATCTCTGGCGACTTGGCGGGCACTTCCTTGATGACCCTCAGGATGCGGCTCGCCGTCCGCAGCTTGAGGTGCAGCTCATAAAACAGAGCGTCGCTGGCCTCGAACGCTACAGCGCGGTATCCGGGAGCGATGTTGAGCGCACCCATGGCTTCGAGTTCGAGAACCAGGGCCGGTTTGGTTTCTTCAGGACAGGTGGCGATCAGTTGCATTCGAGGTCGATGTCGTGCCGGATGGAGTTACGATCGTGATCGAACGCGAGTTTCAATAGCGGCCGGATACTGCCCCAGAGCCAGGAACAGCAGCGTTGCAATCACCGAGAGAGGAATGAGTATCCACAGCACTACGTCGTAACTCCTGGTGATGTCGTATACGACCATTTGCTTGAACTTCTCCTCCTGCGTCATCGCTTCGAGCAGAAGGCTGGTCCGTTGCTCAGGCAACAGCGAACCGTTCATCCACGGCGCGGATTGCGCCCAGATCCGACCCGCAAGACATACCAGCACGACACTGGCAAATGCTCTCACCTGCGTGCCTACCCTGCATTTCATCGTCCCACTCCTTCCGCACCCGCAAACGACCCGGTCGATTCAGACATCCCAAGGCCGTGACAATACTACGCGTGCCTTGCAGGTCCTATGCTCGATCACGGAAAGTCGCGATGCCAGCAGGTGCGGCGCACGCATCCATCACCGAGCCGGTGAGGAAGCACGATTCACTGCGATCAGCTTCTCACGCAGTTCGCGCAGTTTCGGCGGTTTGCTCAGCACCTGGTCCACATGCGATGGGACATCCCCTTCGATCTCCAGGCGTTGGCCCCAGCCGGTGAGGAGAATCACGGGTGTCGACGCACTCAGAGCCTTCACGGCACTGGCGACCGTGCGTCCATCGACGTATGGCATCCCCAGATCCGTGATCACGATGTCAACCGGCCTGCCCTGCTCATGCGCCGTACGGAACGCCTGGATGCCGGCCTCGCCACCGTCGGCGACGGTGAGCGTATGGCCGTCCGCTCGCAGAATATCTTCGAGCGACTTGAGCAATACCGGATCGTCGTCGACGAGAAGAATGCGCAGCGGCGGCGGAACCTGCGCCGTGGCGGTCCGAATGTCACTGTCGACGACCAGCGCCGGGCGCGCGAACTTGAGACGAATCGTCGTACCGCGAGCGATCGCGCTGTCAATCTCGATGTCCGCGCTGTGCCTTTGCACGGCGCCATAGACCATCGCCAAACCCAGACCCGTGCCCTGCTCACCTTTCGTCGTGAAGAACGGCTCGAGACAGCGACGCTGCGTATCCTCGTCCATGCCGATGCCGGTATCGATGACCTCCAGCGAGACCGAGCGGGAAGTATCCTGAGTTCTCAGCGTCAGCACTCCTCCCTGCGGCATGGCATCCACGGCATTGAAGATCAGATTGGTCAACGCCTCGCGTATTTCACTTTCGACGCCCATCACGGCAGGCAGATTCGGCGCGAGGACGGTTCGCATCTCGATCACGACACCGCGCTGAAGTGCCATATCGCTCCACCGTGCGCGCGTAAGATCGATCACCTGCTTTACGAGGCCGTTCACGTCCACGGGGGTGAGGGTCATCTGTGGCGCACGCTGACGGTAGAACTCGCGCATGCGGGCTACGGTCTGCGCTACGTCATCGATCGCTCGTCGAATGGTTTCGAGATAACGCCGGGCATTGGAGCTGAGGTTGGGCTCCCGCTCGAGCAGCGACTCCGTGTACAGCGCCACGGGTGAGATTGCGTTGTTGATATCGTGTGCGATGCCGCTCGCCATCTGTCCGAGGGCTCGCAATCGTTCCTGCTGCATCACCACCTGTTGAGTCTGGCGCAGGTCGTCATATGCCTTTTGCAAAGCCCCGTAGAGCTTCGACTGGTGTGCCGCGAGCGATACGTGCTCGCTCAACTGCAACAGGAATTCGCAGTCGCTGCTCGTGAAACCTCCCGCTTGCGTGCGAGCGGCGATCAACACACCGAATACCGTACCTTCGATTCGCAGAGGTGCCGCGACCATGGAGCGCAAGCCGCCCCTGGCCAGTCGTTCGGGAAAAGGGAAAGGCACCTCACGCACATCCGGCTCGTAGACCAGTTGACCGCGCACGCACTGCGACAGGCCGTTCTGGTCGATAGGAATGCTCGCCTGCTCGGTGAGCGCAAGTTCCATGGCGAGCGCGGCGCTGGCCCGACCGACACTCGTGACAGTAAGCATGTTGTCGGCGGAGTCATGCAAAGCGATGCAGCAGAACTCCAATGGCAGCTGCTCCTCCAACGTCCGCACGACCACCTGAAAGATACTGTGAGTGTCCTGGCGCTCGCCGATCGCACGGGTGATGTGCTGCAGGAGATTGAGGCGCTGCAGCTGCGCTTGCAGCTTCTGCTGCGCAACCCTGCGTTCGGTAATGTCGTTGAACAGGATCGCGACCTTGGTACTGCCCGGCCCGCCGACCCGATAGGCACGCACATCGTAGTAGCGGCCCAGCGCCTTGGCTTCGTTCTCGAAGTGCACCGGCTCGCCGGTCACGGCCACGTTGCCGTACATTTCGAACCAGTGCGCCTCGTGGTCCGGAGCAAGGTCGCGCATCAGTTTGCCTTGCGCATCGTGCAATCCGGTCTGCTGCGCAAACGCCGGATTGATTTCCAGGAAGCGGTAGTCCACCGGCTTGCCGGCCGCATCGAAAATCATTTCGATGGTGCAGAACCCTTCGATCAGCGTATCGAAGAGCGTTCGATATCGCGCTTCGGACTCGCGGACGGTTTCCTCGGCCTGGATCTCGACGTGGGACTGATCTGCTCCATCCCGGGACGGGTTCATGGCCCGGCCATCTTTATCGACATTCATGCAAGCTTCCTGATACGAGTATCGACCTCACGCAGCGCCCACAGCCCGGTGCAGCGATCGATGGACTCCCGAGAACGTGCGGGTGCGCGCCATTGGCGAAGTTGTTGTTATGGTTAGGGTAGCAGCAAGTGGAGTCCCACACATCTGCATCGACGAATACTCCGACAATTCGCTATGATTTGCAGGAGATAGTCTGAACATTCCTTAGCTTCGAACGGACGGTGAGCAGGCCGTGCTCACTTCAGTCAGAGCATCGCTTGGCATGCCGAGGTTCGTCTATTCGTCATTGCATCTGCCTGTGCCGGTTCGTTGATTCTCATGAATGCTTGGGACACCGCGCTTGCCAGCGAGGCAGCTGCGACAGCCCCTGCGAAGGCCGCGTACGAGGCCAGATTGCGACGCTGCGTAGTGCCGGCGAGATCGCGCTATTTGAAAAACGCAGGCGTGCGCTGCGTCTCTCCTCGCCACGCACGACGGCATCTGAACCCTTGTCAGCGGCTGCCTGGCCGCACGCCAGGTTCTTCTGGATACCCTGCGATGTGCCATTTCTTAATCTGCACCTCAGAAAACCCATTAGGGGCACGGCACGCCTGCCCGTCATAGTTCACTGGGACCGAACTTCAGGAGCCGGGAGACGTGACACGATGAATCTGGTGCAACTCGCCTTGCGGCGACCCTTGACCATTGTCGTGCTGGTGATCGCGGTATCGTTGGGAGCGGGAGTCGCATTGCAGCGGATGGCACGCGATATCTTCCCGCCCCTTGGCGTGCCGACCATCTATGTCGCCCAACCTTACGGCGGCCTGGATCCGGCCCAGATGGAGGGCTACATCACCTATTACTACGAGTATCACTTTCTCTACATCACGGGCATCGAGCACGTCGAGTCGAAGTCGATTCAGGGCGCGAGCATCATGAAGCTCCAGTTCTATCCCGGCACGGACATGTCGGCGGCGCTGTCGGAGACCGTGGCGTACGTGAACCGCGCTCGAGCCCTGATGCCGCCGGGGACTCCCGGCCCGTTCGTGACGAGATTCGACGCCGGCAGCGTGCCGGTGGGTTATCTGGTTTTCTCGACCGACAATGAAAGCCGTACCGTCGGCCAGATGCAGGATGCGGCCCTCAACCTGGTGCGGCCGATTTTCTCCACTCTTCCCGGCGTATCGGCACCGCCGCCTTTTGGTGGCAGTGCGCGCACGATCCTCATCAACGTCAAGCCGGACCGCATGCGTGCGTACAACCTGTCTCCCGACGAGATTGTGACGGCAGTTTCGCAAGCGAACACACTCAGTCCCTCCGGCAACCTGAACCTCGGCGATCGCTATCCCATCGTCCCGACCAACGCGATCGTGAAAAACATCAAGGATCTCGAGGGTACGCCACTTCGCACCACGCCCGAAGGTGCTGTGTTCCTACGCGACGTGGCGACCGTGGACGATGGCGCGGACATCGTCACGAGTTATGCCCTCGTCAATGGCCGGCGTACCGTCTATATACCGGTCACCAAGCGCTCCGATGCCTCGACGCTCTCGGTGGTCAACCTGGTCAAAGAGAACCTGCCCAAGTTCCAAAGCGTTCTGCCCGATGACGTCAAGGTGAGCTACGAGCTCGACCAATCTCCCGTCGTGTGGCGCTCGATCGAGAGCCTGGGGAAGGAAGGCCTGCTGGGAGCATTCCTGACGGGAGTGATGGTTCTGCTGTTCCTGCGCGACTGGCGCAGCGCCGTGGTCGTACTCATCAACATCCCGCTGGCCCTTGGCGCTGCACTCTTCGCCTTGTGGCTCACCGGCCAGAGCGTGAACCTCATGACGCTCGGCGGCCTCGCCCTGGCCGTGGGTATTCTGGTGGACGAAGCCACCGTCACGATTGAAAACATGCATGCCCACCTGGAGCGAGGCACCTCCATCGCTCGCGCCGCCCGGGATGCCACAGTGGAAACCAGCGTGCCACGGCTGCTGGCGATGCTGTGCATCGTCGCCGTCTTCCTGCCGGCTCTCTTCATGACCGGTGCGGCGAAGGCGCTCTTCATCCCACTCGCGCTCGCCGTCGGCTTTTCGATGGTCGGTTCCTATCTACTGTCGAGTACGTTGGTGCCAGTGCTCTCGGTCTGGCTCGTGCGAGCTGGGACCGGCACCGAGCCTCACGCGAGCCAGGCATTTGAGCGGGCGCGAGTAACGTACGCGCGATGGCTAGGCAACCTGATGGCTGCACGGTCGCTTCTGGTATTGGGTTATTTCATCGCCGCCATTGCCATCATCTGGCTGATTGGGAGCCGGCTCGGCGTCGAGATTTTCCCGAAAACCGACGTCGGCGAGTTCGCATTGCGCCTGCATGCGCCCGTCGGCACGCGCGTCGAGAACACCGAAGCAATTGCGCTTCACGTCCTCGACCTCATCAAGGGCGAAGCCGGAGAAGGCAATATCGCCCTGACGATGGGACTGATCGGCGTGCACGCGCCGAATTATCCGATCAACCTGATTCATCTGTGGAATGGCGGGCCCGAAGATGGCTGGCTGGCCGTGCAGTTGCATCCCGGCTCGGGTATTCGCGTCGAAGAGCTGAAGGAAAAGCTGCGCGCCGTATTCGCACGGGAGCTGCCGCAAGTGCGCTTCTCGTTCGAAGCCGGCGACATCGTCAACCGCGTCATGAGTTTCGGCTCGACGACACCGATCGAGGTGGCAGTGAGCGGGCCCAATCTGGCCGTGAGCCGCGAACACGCCGAAAAACTGTACGCACGACTGCAGCAGATTCCCTCGCTGCGCGATGTGCAATTCGCGCAGGCGCTCGATTTTCCGACCGTGGACGTCAACATCAATCGCGAACGCGCTGGACTACTGGGCGTCAAGGTGCGCGACGTCACGCAATCGCTGGTGGCGGCAACGACTTCGAGCCGTTTCACCGTGGCCAACTACTGGGCCGATCCCAACTCCGGCGTCGGCTACAACCTGCAAGTGCAAATTCCCCAGTCCAGGACGACCTCCATGGAGGACCTGAAGAACGTACCCGTCGCGAATCAAACCGGACAAGCCATCCTGTTGCGCAATGTCGCAAGCGTCACGCCCGGCACCGCGGTGGGCCAGTACGAGCGCTACAACATGGCTCGTGTGGTCAGCATCACCGCCAATATCTATGAGCAGGACCTGGGCAGCGTGGCGAAGGAAATCGGCAAGGCCATTGCCGAGGTCGGCGAGCCGCCACCCAAAACGAATGTCGCCTTGCGCGGCCAGACGGTGCCCCTGCAGGAGCTCTTGAGTGGCTTCCAAAGCGGCCTGCTCATGTCGATCGTCGTCATCTTTCTGCTGCTCGCCGCCAATTTTCAGTCCGTACGACTTTCGCTCGTGGTCATCTGCACGGTCCCGGCTGCAATCGCAGGCGCCGTGCTCATGCTGTGGCTGACGCGAAGTACCATGAATATTCAATCCGCCATGGGAACCATCATGGCCGTGGGCGTAGCGGTCGCGAATGCCATCCTGCTGGTGACGTTTGCGGAACGCAGCCGCCTGGCCAATGTAGACGCTGTTGCCGCTGCTATCGACGGAGCACGCAGCCGGCTGCGGCCGATCCTGATGACGAGCAGCGCGATGATTGCGGGCATGATCCCGCTCGCTTCGGGTCTCGGCGAGGGCGGCGATCAAGCGGCCCCGCTCGGCCGTGCAGTGATCGGCGGACTGGCGTTGGCCACCGTGGCCACTCTGTTCGTTCTGCCGGCAGTCTTTGCCATGCTGCGGATGCAAGCCAGCACGATGGCCAAGTCGCTCGACCCCGACGATGCGCTGAGCGGCCATTTCGTCTCTCCGCTCGGACACGATTGAATTCGACACGATGGCACCGGGACAACCGAAGAAAGATCGTATGATCAAACCGCTGCGACTGAGTTGGAAGACTGTGTTGGTGGCTGGATGCCTGGCAGCCTCGCTTGCCGCCGCAGCCGACACCAAGGCGATCGATGCCAAAACAATCGAAGTCAAGGTCGCCAAGCTCGGCCGCGGCGATGTGGTTCGCTACGTCACGCTTCCTGCAACGGTCAAAGCCAATCAGCAGGCTACTCTGTACGCCAAGGTCGCCGGTTACCTCAAAGCCATCAAAGTCGATGCCGGCGATACGGTGAAGGCGGGACAGGAACTGGCCGACATCGAAGTGCCGGAACTCGTTGCCGACCTGACCAGATACCAGACCGAAAGCAAAGTGGCGCAAGCGGAATACGATCGGGTGAGCGCTGCACAGCGCGGCGCACCCGATTTGATCATGCCTCAGCAATTGGACGATGCAGAGGGCCGCCGTGACATTGCGAAGGCGAATCTCGCGCGCATCGAGCAACTGCTGTCGTACAGCAAGATCACCGCACCCTTCGGCGGCGTGATCACGACCCGTTATGTCGACGCTGGCGCCTTCATTCCGGCTGCGACCTCGGGGAGCACTGCGCAAAGCGCGGCATTGCTGACCGTGATGGACTTCAACACGGTGCGCCTCAGCGTGCCGGTTCCGGAAATCGAGGCGCCCCTGGTGCAGGTCGGCCAACCTGTCCGCATCGCCATCGAGAGCCTGCCAGGCAAGACCTACAGCGCGAAGGTCAGCCGCTATTCCTATGCATTGGACAATGCCAGCAAGACCATGCATGTCGAAGCAGACCTTCCCAACGGCGATCGCACGCTGCGTCCCGGAATGTATGCGACGGTCAAAGTCGGTGTCGAAAAACACCTGGATGTCCTCACCATGCCTGCAGCCGCGCTGGTGATGGAAAAAACCAATGCCTTTGCGTACACGGCCGCTGGCGCGACGGCGAAGAAACATCCGATCAAGATCGGCTTCAATGACGGCGAGCAGGTCGAGGTCGTCGAGGGCATCGCGAGCAACGAGTCGATCATCCTGGTGGGCAAGCTCAACCTCACCGATGGCGCCCCGATCAGCGTTCAGGAAGGCAAGTGATCATGCGCCCGGGGCTGCTCCTGCTGTCGATCCTGCTCCTTGTCCAGGGGGTCGATTGCACCTGGGCCGAGGACAATGCGGCTCAGACCTACGGCATTGACCTTCCAACTGCGCTGCGCCTGGCGCATGCGCAAAATCTGGATGTAGAGATCGCGAGGCAACAACTTGCGCAGGCCAAGGCGGATCATGCAAGCGCCACCTGGCAGTTCCTGCCATGGATCGCGCCCGGCGCGGCGTTTCGCCGTCATGAAGATCGCACGCAAGCCGTCGATGGCACTCTCCTGGATGTAGACAAACAATCGATCGCTCTGGGAGCGACACTCACCGCACAAGTGGATCTCGGCGACGCCTTGTTCCGTACGCTTTCCACCAAACAGCTGGTGAGTGCCGCCAGCTCCGGCGTCGGCGCTCAAGAGCAAGACTCGACGCTTGCAGCTGCGCAAGGCTATTTCGATCTGCTCAGAGCCAAAGTGCTGACCGAGGTGGTCGCCGATGCATTGAAAACGTCTCAGGAATACGAGCGGCAGATTCATGCAGCCGTCGGCGCAGGCGTTGCCTTCAAGGGCGATGAGTTACGCGTCCAGACTCAGACGGAACGCTATCGGGTCTCGTTGAGCCAGGCGCTCGAACAAAAGCGCATCGCGGCGGCGCGTCTGGCGCAGGTGCTGCACCTCGATCCTCTCGTGGAACTGGTACCTCAAGACAATGAACTCGTGCCGCTGGCGCTGGTCCAGACAAGCACCGAAGTGCAGTCATTGTTGCAGCAAGCGATGGATGCACGCCCGGAACTCAAACAGAACCAGGCACTCGTGGCGGCGGCTCGCGATGCCCGCAATGGCGCAGTGTATGGACCGCTCATTCCCTCTCTCGGTGTGCAGGCCTTCCTGGGTGAGTTGGGCGGGGGCGTCGGCAGCGCGACGGGTGACTACGGTGGGAGCCGGGACTATTACGTCGGCCTCAGCTGGCGCATCGGCCCCGGGGGCTTGCTGGATTTCAATCGCATTCATGCCAGCGAGGCTCGCCTCAGCATCGCACAGCTCAAGGCCACGAAAACGTCCGACGATATTGCGCGACAGGTCGTCGAAAGCCACACACACCTGCGCTCGCTGGGCGATCAGCTGGTCGCGAGCCGCGGGATGCTGAGCAGCGCAACCGAAACCCTGCGCCTGACTCGCCAACGCAAACAGGTGGGCGTCGGACTGGTACTCGAGGACATCCAGGCACAACAAGAACTGGTACGCGCCCGTGCCGATTATTCGAGCCTGATCGCTGAGTTCAACAAAGCTCAGTACGTGTTGAGCAAAGTCCTGGGCTCACTCTGATCCAGGGACGCCTGCTTCCTATCAGCTTTTGCGCCTACGCCCCTCCCCGATTCCGCAGGACCCATCGGGCGGCAGCAGCAGGGGTCCATTGCCTCGCTCGAGCAGCATGGAGAATTCGTCGCGCGGCACCGGCCTGCACATGAGATAGCCTTGCAATTGGTCGCAGCCCATCTCCGCCAGTGCGTTGAACTGGTCAAGCGTCTCCACCCCCTCTGCCACCGTGCTCATGTTGAATGCGCGGGCCAGACCGATGACGGTCGCGACCAGCGTCCTGCCGGAATGATCGTGGGGCAGCCGGCAGACGAAGGAGCGATCTATCTTCAACGTATCGATAGGCAACTCCGACAGCCGGCCGAGGGACGAATACCCCGTGCCGAAATCGTCGATGGCAATGCCTACGCTTGCCGCCCGCAACACGTCCAGCTTCCTCACCTCCGCGTCGGAGTCTTCGAGCAGCATTCCTTCGGTGATTTCGACGTCCATGCCACACGGGGCAGTCGCCGATGCCAGCGCCAGTTCCAGGAAACGTTCGCTGAAATCGTCACAGCGCAACTGCAATGGGGAAATATTGACGGCGACTCGAACCGCCGGCAGTCCCAGACGTTGCCAGTGCTCACTGTCGGCCGCGGC
>Ga0065707_10082723_pt1 | contig 12512 bp, 10 predicted proteins | sample SwiRhicommuniRL3_FD_59094 | JGI IMG/M metagenome (GOLD analysis project Ga0065707, IMG submission 59094) | Switchgrass rhizosphere bacterial communities from Rose Lake, Michigan, USA - RL3 v2 (version 2) | ecosystem: Host-associated > Plants > Roots > Rhizosphere > Soil | place: East Lansing... | reverse complement strand
GCCGGCGTTGGAATCGCGCGCGGATGTTGCGGCAGCCGTACGCAGCATGGTTAATGAAGTGCGCCAGCGCGGCGATGCGGCCTTGCTCGCTTTCACAAAGCGCTTCGACGACGTTGAGCTCGATGAGCTCGCCGTGCCTCGATCTGAATTCGCAGCGGCGCGGGGCAAGCTGACCGCGGAGCAGATCGCTGCGATTGAGCGCGCGATCGAAAACGTAACAACGTTCCACACGGCTCAAATGCCGCAGCCCTTGTCGATAGACACGATGCCTGGCGTGCGGTGTGAGCGGGTCATTCGTGCAATCGATTCCGTGGGTCTCTATGTGCCGGCTGGGTCGGCTCCCCTGCCGTCTGCAGTGATCATGCTGGGCGTGCCCGCGCGCATTGCGGGCTGCTCGCGGCGGGTGCTGTGTACGCCGCCCGGCAAAGACAGGAAAGCCAGTGCCGCCGTGCTCGTGGCGGCCGAGCTGTGCGGCATCGGTGAAGTATTCAAAATAGGGGGTGCGCAGGCGATTGGCGCGCTCGCTTACGGAACGGCAAGCGTGCCCAAGGTCGACAAGATCTTCGGGCCCGGCAATGCGTGGGTGACGGCGGCCAAGCAGCTCGTTGCGAACGATCCCGACGGCGCGGCCTGCGATATGCCGGCGGGCCCTTCCGAAGTCATGGTGATTGCCGACGATGCGGCGCGTCCCGAACTGGTGGCTGCCGATTTGCTGGCGCAAGCCGAGCACGACGTGCAAGCGCAGGCGATTCTGGTGACTTCATCGCCCGATCTCGCCGTGCGTGTCGCCGCTGAAGTTGCAAGACAGGCGGGCGCCCTGCCCCGCCGAGCTATTCTGGAAAAGTCGCTTGCGAGCAGCCGATGCATCGTGGTGCGCGATCTTGCCACCGCGATTGGCGTAGCGAACGATTACGCAGCGGAGCATTTGATTCTCCAGGTACGCGATGCGCGGCGCTGGTTACCGGAGATTCGTAACGCCGGCTCGATCTTCTTGGGCGAGTGGTCGCCTGAGCCGATAGGCGATTATTGTTCCGGCACGAATCATGTATTGCCGACGTATGGTTATGCCCGCGCCTACAGCGGTCTTTCCGTGCTCGACTTCGTCAAGCGCATCACTGTGCAGGAGTTGACTCCCGCCGGTCTGCGCGCACTCGGCCCCACGGCGGTCACGCTTGCACAGCTCGAAGGGTTGGATGCGCACGCCGCTGCGGTAACGCAGCGACTCAAGCTCGTAGGTGAAGCTGAATCTTCGAGGCCTTTCGAATCATGAGCTGGCTTACGAATCTCGCGCGTCCCGAGATCGCGAATTTGAAATCCTACGAGCATGCCGTTTGGGATCCCGCGCTCGAGCGCATGCACGCCAACGAGCTTCCCTGGCGCGCTCTAGGGGACAACACCGACGCCGGCTTGAATCGCTATCCGGAGCCCCAGCCGCGCGAGCTGATCGCCCGTCTCTCCGCTTTGTATGACGTCGCACCGAACTGTGTGCTCGCCGGCCGCGGCAGCGATGAGATGATCGATCTGCTGGTGCGTGTATTTTGCCGCGCCGGTGAAGACAGCGTGCTCATCTGTCCACCGACCTTTGGGATGTACGCCGTATCGGCGCGTATTCAGAACGCCCAAGTCGTCAGCATTCCTTTACAGGCCGACCAGGGTTTTGCTTTGGATGAGCAGGCGGTGCTTGCGGCGGATGCGAAGCTCATCTTCCTCTGCTCGCCCAACAATCCAACAGCCAATCTGCTGGATGAGGCGGCTGTGTTAAGGATCGCCGCTCATTTTGAAGGACGAGCGCTTGTGGTCATGGATGAGGCCTACATCGAATTCGCAGACAGACCGAGCATCGCCCGTCACATTGGCGCGGCGCCACAGCTTGCCGTGCTGCGCACTTTGTCAAAAGCGCACGGGCTCGCAGGTGCGCGTTGCGGAACATTGATCGCCAATCCCGAAGTCATCGGCTTGCTGCGCAAGGTCATCTCGCCTTACGCCATTCCACAACTTACTGTGGAAGCCGCGCTACGGTTATTGCAGGCGCCGCAGCTGGCAGTGATGCGTAGCCGGGTTGAAGAAGTGCGCAGGGAACGCGAGAAACTCAGCGCTGCGTTACGCCAGCTGCCCAATACCATTCGGGTATGGCCGAGCGCCGCAAATTTTGTCCTGGCAGAGTTCCACGATGTGGATCGGGCGCTTTCACGGTCGCGCGCAGCCGGTTTGCTGATTCGTGACGTGCGGACACAGCCGGGGCTCGGCAAGGCGTTACGGATCAGCGTAGGAACGCCGGAGCAGAACGACCGCTTGCTGGAGGCGCTCAAATGACGGCTGTCCTGTTTATCGATCGCGACGGCACGCTCATTGAAGAGCCGCCGGACCAGCAAGTCGATGCGCTCGAGAAGATTCGCTTCATGCCCGGCGTATTCGCCGCGCTCGCCGATCTTGTGAAGCGCGGATTCAAGCTCGTCATGGTGACCAACCAGGATGGGCTGGGAACGCCGCGCTTTCCGCAGAAGGCGTTCGAGCAGGCGCAACAGTTCGTGCTCGACACCTTCCGCTCCCAAGGCATCGAGTTCGATGCGGTGTTTGTTTGTCCGCACTTGGCCACCGATGCCTGCGACTGCCGCAAACCCAAAACCGCGCTCGTGCAGGATTACATGGGGACGCGCAAGGTGAATCTGGCCGCAAGCGCAATGATCGGCGATCGTGACACGGACCTTGAGTTCGCTGCGAATCTCGGCGTTCGCGGCTTCAAACTGCTCGGCGATCAAAACTGGCCCGGCATCGTGCAAGCGTTGATTGCGCGTCGTGCGCAAATCGAGCGCCGCACGAAAGAAACGCAGATCGGCGTCGCCGTGAATCTGGACGCCACTGCGCCTCTGCGCGTGAGCACCGGCATCGGCTTCTTCGATCACATGCTCGAGCAACTGGCTAAACATGGCGGTTTTTCGCTCGAGCTCACGTGCCAGGGGGATCTGCAAATCGACGAGCACCACACGGTGGAAGACTGTGCGCTGGCGTTGGGCGAGGCCTTGCGTGCAGCCCTTGGATCAAAGGCCGGTATCGGGCGCTACGGCTTTGTATTGCCCATGGATGAAGCCTGCGCGCAGGTCGCCATCGATCTTTCCGGCCGCGCCTATGCGGAATTCAAAGGAAAGTTCAATCGCGAGAGCGTCGGCGGGCTGCCGACTGAGCTCGTGCCCCATTTCTTCCGCTCGCTCGCCGATTCAATGGGTGCGGCCATTCATGTGAGCGTGACGGGCGATAACTCGCACCACATGATCGAAGCCAGCTTCAAGGGCGTAGGCCGCGCGCTGCGCCAGGCGCTGCGTCGCGAAGGCAATGACTTGCCTACCACCAAAGGCGTGTTGTGACAGACGTCGCCATCATCGATAGCGGCGGCGCGAATCTTGCTTCCCTGGTCTTCGCGCTCGATCGGCTGGGGGCGCGAGCTGCGGTGACCACTGACGCAGGAGAAATTTCGGACGCGGCGAGAGTTCTTTTGCCCGGCGTCGGCGCCGCGCGCGACGCCATGCAACGCCTGCGCGCCTACGGGATAGCAGAGGCATTGCCCCAACTCAAACAACCGGTATTGGGCATATGCCTCGGCATGCAACTGCTGTTCGAGCGCTCCGAAGAAGGCCCGACAGACTGCTTGGGCGTCATTCCAGGCCAAATTACACGGCTCAAGGCCATGGCCGGACTGCCGGTGCCGCACATGGGCTGGAATCAACTCAATCTGCGCCAGGAAGACCCTCTGCTGGAAAGCGTTCCGGAAGGTGAGTATGTTTATTTCGTCCATAGCTATGCTGCGACGGTGACGGAAGCCACGCTCGCGACCTCTCAATATGGCGCCGCGCTTCCAGCGGTGGTGCGCCGAAATAACTTCTGGGGCACGCAATTTCACCCGGAACGCTCAGGCGCCGCCGGTGCGCGCCTGCTCGCCAACTTTCTGAGGCTTACCTGATGCTCCTGATACCCGCCATCGACCTGCGCAACGGGCGTTGCGTCCGTCTTTATCAAGGGAATTTCAACGCAGAGACGCGCTACACACAGGAACCTGGCGAGCTGCTGGCGCGGTACCGCGCGCTCGGCGCGCCATGGTTGCACCTGGTGGATCTCGATGGGGCCAAGGAAGGCGCGCTTGCGAATCGAGCCATTGTCATTGAGCTTGCGGGCGAGCCTGGCATGCAACTTCAGGTCGGCGGGGGCGTGCGTTCCGCGGCTGTGATCGAGGATTTACTTTCCAATGGAATCGCACGCGTTGTAGTAGGCAGCGCCGCAATCGAACAACCTGACGAAGTAGCCAGCTGGCTAGCGCGTTTTGGAGCCGAGCGCGTTTGCCTTGCTTTCGACGTACGGCTCGATGCAACAGGCGAACCGCAAGTGCGCACGCGCGGGTGGACCGAAAGCGCGGGGCTCACGCTATGGCGTGCTTTGGAGCCTTTCATCGCCGTGGGCCTGAAACATGTGTTGTGTACGGACATCGAGCGCGACGGCGCGCTGACGGGTCCCAATCTCTCGCTCTATCGAAGCGCGATCAAACGCTTCCCACAATTGGCATGGCAGGCCTCGGGCGGCGTGCGGGACGCTACGGATCTCGCGTCGCTGGCTCGCTTGGGAGCCGCCGCGGCAGTCAGCGGCAAAGCCTTGCTGGAAGATCGAATCACTTTTGAGGAGCTGCGACCATTCTTGCCAAACGCATCATCCCCTGCCTCGACGTCCGCGACGGCCATGTAGTCAAGGGCGTGCGCTTCCGGGATCACCGCGTGGTCGGTGGCATCCTGGAGCTCGCCACGCGCTATCGCGATGAGGGCGCGGATGAGCTCGTGTTTTATGACATCACGGCGAGCCCCGAAGGCCGCTCCGTCGACCGCGAGTGGGTGAGCCGCGTGGCGCGCGTACTGGATATTCCATTTTGTGTTGCAGGAGGCATCCGCTCGGTGGCCGATGCGGAAGACATCCTCAACGCGGGTGCGGAGAAGATCTCCGTGAATTCCCCTGCCCTCATCGACCCTGAATTGATCGACGCCCTCGCCGCCCGCTTCGGTTCTCAATGCGTGGTAGTGGGCATCGATAGCCAAACGACGCCCAGGGGATATCAGGTTCATCAATTCACTGGCGACCCCAACGCGTCGCGCGATTCAGGTCGTGACACGCTCGAGTGGGTGCGTGAAGTGCAACGGCGCGGCGCGGGTGAGATCGTGCTCAATTGCATGGCGAGCGACGGGGTGCGGCGCGGCTACGATCTCAAGCAACTCAGCGCTGTCCGCAAACTCTGCGACGTTCCACTGGTGGCCTCGGGTGGCGCTGGCGCGGCGCAGCATTTCAGCGATGCGTTCCAGGAGGCAGGCGTCGATGCGGCGCTGGCAGCCAGCGTCTTTCACAGCGGCAGCATCGTGATCCGCGATCTCAAACGCGAGCTGCGCGCCGGCGGCATCGAGGTACGACCGTGAACTCAAACGAAATTGAAAAGATCGACTTCAATAAGGCCGATGGACTGATCCCGGCTATCGTGCAACACGCCGATACGGGCGCGGTGCTGATGCTGGGGTATATGAACCGCGAAGCGTTGCGAGAGACTCTGGCGCGCCGGCGCGTCGTGTTTTTCAGCCGCAGCAAGCAGCGCCTTTGGGAGAAAGGCGAAACTTCGGGCCACACTTTGGATCTCGACGAGGTACGCACGGACTGCGACAAAGACACATTGCTGATTACTGCGCGTCCGCGCGGGCCGGCATGCCACACCGGCTCTGCCACTTGCTTCGGCGACGAACGCGTCACGAAAGCGGAACGCCTCGCGTTTCTGGGCTCGCTTGAAAGGATTATCGAGCAGCGTATCGCTGCGCGTCCGGAAGGCAGCTATACCGCGCGTCTTTATGCGCAGGGGGCGAAGCGCATCGCTCAGAAGGTGGGGGAGGAAGGTGTGGAGCTCGCTCTCGCCGGCGCGACGGAATCCGATGACAAGGTGATCGGCGAGGCCGCCGATCTGCTGTTTCACGTGCTCGTGCTGCTTAAGAGCCGGCAATTGCCGCTGGAGCAAGTGATCGCGGAGCTTGAACGGCGCGATGCGGGGAAGACCGTAGCGCCTGCCCATCTATGATGACGTGCGTAACCACCGCTGATACCGCCCGCGCAATCGCGTGGCGGCAACGACGCCTCGGTAGTGGTTCGTTAAATGATCGCCGCCTCACCGGCGTCCGCGACGCCGAATCCCTCTTCCGGTTCCTCGAAGGCGCCCAGGATTTCGTCATCGGGCACAAAGCGGATAACGTCGTCATCCGCCAGCGGCGCAGCCAATAACGTACTCGCCCGCTGCTCCGCTTCCGCCGCTTCCTTTTTCCGTCCACGCGCACGCAAAGATTCCGCAATTAAACGCCACGCGGTCGCTTGCGCATTGGGATCGCCAGTAGCCAGCGCTACAGCCTTACGCCCCATGCTGTCCGCCTGCACCGCATTCTTTTCATTCAAACGCAAACGCCCGAGCTCAATCCACAACAAGGGATTGTTGGGCTCGATCCGCAAAGCACGCTCCAACGTCGCTGCCGCCGCCACAGAATCTCCACTGTTGACCTGATTGTGCGCCTGAGTCACCAACGAGCTCGACGCCGCACTCAAACGAAATCGCTTCACCGGCGGCGGCTGCACAGGCGGCGGCGCGGGCTCTGGCTGTGGGGCCGGTGTCTGAGGCGCGGGCTTACTGGGCGGTGTGCGCGGCTGAGGTGGCAATGGACCTGTAAAAGTCTGACAAGCCGTCACCGCAACCATACCAAGCATGATCGTAAAGAAACGCGTGGGTCTGGAAGCTTTCAACATAGCAGCCAATCGCTAATGAATGATGTCGCGCAGCCATTCTCCGGCGCGATGGGCGATATTGTCCAGACTGTGGCCGTCGCACTCCGGCTTGACCGCTAATTCCGCGCTTGCGGGCACTGCTACGGCGATCAAATCCTCGGCACAACTCGGCTCGCCTGCCAGACCCGTGGCATATTCAATGGAAACTTCTCTCAAGGTCTCGGGCATTGGCGCACTCCAGGAATTGGTTCCAAGCCCCGCCATGACCCGCGACCACGCGGGCAATGCTCCAGACGAACCCGTGAGCCCTGTCGGGCGATTATCGTCGTAGCCCATCCATACCACTGCGACGTGGCCTCCGGAGAATCCTGCAAACCAACTGTCACGCAGGTCGGAAGACGTGCCGGACTTGCCCGCCACCACCAGATCGGGGGGCAAGGTCGAATAGGCCGCGCGCCCCGTGCCACGCTGCATCACCTGCACCATCATCCGATCCAATTGATAGACCGCGTCCGCTTCGGCAACCTGAGTCACTTCCAATGGAAACGCCCTGAGCGGCTTGCCTTCCGCGCTGATCACCGCGCGCACGGCCCGCAGCGGCGCTCGAAAGCCCCCATTGGCCAGGCTGTTGTATAGCTGCGCGACCTCGAGCGGCGTCGCATCGAGCGAGCCCAGCAACAACGCTGGCACTTCAGTCGGTTTGCGTTGCAGGCCAAAGCGCTGCAAGGTCTTTGCCACCTTGGGCACGCCGATCTCGACTCCCACCGTTACGGTCGCCAGATTCAACGATTCGGCCAGCGCCCGAACCAGCGGCACCGGACCATAGGTTTGCTTCGTGTAATTCTCAGGCTTCCAGATCTTGTTGCGCGCCAGCTCGATCTCAACGGGCGCATCGTTGACGATTGTGGCGGCATTGTAGCGGCCCGTTTCGAGCGCAGTCAGATATATGAAAGGTTTCACGAGCGAGCCCATGGGCCGCGCCGCATCGAGCGCGCGGTTGAACCCGCTGTAACCCACACGCCGGCCGCCCACGATTGCGATGACGTCGCCGCTTTGCGGCGTTGTGACGACGATAGAGCCTTCGAGCGGATCCTTGCCCGGCTTGGGCTTGTGGACCCGATCGAGCCGCGTCAGCTCGCGCTCAAGTGTTTGCTCCGCCAGCTCCTGGGCCCGCGGATCCAGGCTCGTAAAAATGCGCAGACCCGCTTCAGTCAAGTCTTCCTCTTTGTAATCGCGCCGCAGCGTGCGCCGCACGAAATCCAGATACGCCGGGTAGTAACCCGCGGCCGTGCGGGTCATCACACCCAATGAACGCGCCGCGGCCTTACGCGCTTCGTCCGTAGTCACCACGTGCCGTTCGCTCAAGATGCTCAACACAAGATTGCGGCGATTGAGTGCGCGCTCAGGCCGCCGGCGCGGATCGTAATAGGATGGCCCGCGCGCCAGGCCGACGAGCAGCGCGATCTCCGCCGTATCGAGCTCTCCAACGGGTTTGCCGAAATAAAACTGACTTGCAAGGCCGAAGCCATGCACGGCGCGCTGTCCGTCCTGTCCCAGGAAAATCTCGTTGATATAGGCGTTCATGAGATCCGCCTTGGTGAAGCGCCGCTCGAGCGCCATCGCCATCACCGCCTCGCGCAGCTTGCGTCCCATCGTCTGCCGCGAATCCAAAAAATAGCTTTTGACCAGCTGTTGAGTAAGCGTGCTGCCGCCTTGTGCAATACCACCAGCTTTCAGATTCGCCCACACGGCGCGCAGGATAGCGGAGAAGTCAACGCCATGATGGCTGTCAAAGTTGCGGTCCTCGACTGCTTTCAAAGCCTGCGGCAGCAGCGACGGAACATCTTCCGGCGCCAGGATGATCCGATCTTCACCGTGTATTGGAAACACGCTGCCGATCAACAAAGGTTCGAGCCGGACGATTGGCACATCCGCCCCGGCGCTATCGCGTAAGGCCGTAACGGCGCCGCCTTCAGTGGTGATGCTCAACGCCTGTGCCGCGCGCGTCTCATCCGCAAAGCGCGCGGCGCGCAACACAACATTGATGCGTACGCCCTGCCGGCGGTATTCCCCCGAATGCGCAGGCTTGTCGACGCCGCGATATTCGAGCCGTTGCAATTCTTTCTCGATATCTTGCGCGGGCAGCGCCAAACCCACATAGAGCTCAAGAGGCGCCGCGTACACCCGGGCGGGCAAGGTCCAGCGTCTTCCCTCAAACTGCTGTGTGACCAGCCGGTCGAGATGGATGACATAGATTGCGCCGGCAATCGCCGCAACCAGCGCCATCAGCGCAATGACAGACCCCACACGCCACAACAAACGCCTTTTGCGGGTTCGCGAACGTGCCATGCCGTTCTAGGGGCTCAAACGAACACTTCGTCCGCCGGCTCGCGCAGGTTGTAGCGCGAGCTCATGGCATGGCCATAGGCGCCGGCATTGGCAATGAGCAGAACATCGCCTTCCCGTGTGGCTGCAGGCAACAAACGATCATGCCCGAGGATATCCGCGCTCTCGCAAATAGGCCCCACCACATTGACGAGTTGATCCGCGGGCTCGGCAAGACGCGTGAGATTCACGATCTCATGATGGGCTCCGTAAAGGGCCGGCCGCAGCAATGAGTTCATGCCGGTGGCCACTCCGACGTAACGCACGCCGCCTTTAGCTTTGAGTTGGGTGACGCGCGCCAGCAGAACGCCAGCCGCTGCGACCAAAAAGCGTCCGGGCTCGATCCAGATTTCAAGCTGCGGATGCGCTGCACGAATGGCCGATAACGCAGCATCCAGCTTCTTGAAATCGACGCCGGGCTCATCCGCACGCTCCGGAACGCCAAAGCCGCCGCCGAGATCGATGACCTTCACATCGGCAAAACGCTGGGTGAGCTCCACCAGCAACTCAGCGGTGCCGGTCCAATTGGTCACATCGAATACGCCACTGCCGTTATGGGCATGCAGGCCGACGATGCGCGCGCCGATCTCACGAGCGCGAGCCGCCAGAGCATCGAGCTCCGCCACCGGCACGCCAAATTTGGAATGCGCCCCGGCCGTGCGCACGTGCTGATGATGCCCGCGCCCCACTCCGCCATCCACGCGCACAAAAATATCGCGTCCGCGGAATATTTCAGGCCATGCCTCAAGCGCGTACGTATTGTCGACCGTCACGCGGATGTCCTGCTCGAAGGCCCAGGCATATTCGGCGCGCGGCGCAAAATTGGGGGTGTAGTGAATTTTTGGGCGCTCGATCTGCGGGCACACCTCGAGCACGCGCTGCACCTCGCCGGCAGAGACGCATTCGAAATCGAGGCCGGCGTCATGCAACGTGCGCACAATTTCCCGATGCGGATTGGCCTTCATCGCATAGAGCACGCGTGCGACGGACTTCAAGCCGCGCAATACATCCGCAGCCCCGCGGACCGATGCGCTGTCGTAGACATATGCGGACGTGCGCTCGCCGAGAGCGCCGATCAGCGCTTCCCGCTTACGTTCCCACCAAGGCGACGCGCGTTCCCGCGCCGCATTGGGCGGCGCAAAAAGCTGCTCCCACGTCGGTCCCAGCACCCCATCGCCGGGTACCGGGCGAATCAGCAATTCATGCAGCTGCTCGACGAGCCGGTCGCCCTGATTCTCATCCACCACAAAGGTGAAATTGAGATCGTTGGCCGCCTGACTGAGCAGATAGATCTTCTGCTCCGCAAACAACGCAAACGCATCGCCCAGCTGATGCAGGATCGCACGGATGTTGCGCCCGACCAGACTCACGGAAGCGCAAGGCCCAATCACCTGCACACGGCAAAGGCGCGACAAGTCCTCTACGAACGCTTCCAACAGTCGGCTATCCAGCGTGTTGGCCGCCGGATCCAAAGAAACCGTGACGTTGGTTTCCGAAGAGGACACCAGGTCGACCGACATGCCGTGATCCTTGAACACCTGGAAGGCATCCGCGAGAAACCCCACTTGATGCCACATGCCTGGGCTGTCCATTGCAACGAGCGTGATGCCCTTTTTGATGCAGATGGCCTTGACCTGCGCCGCGCCGTCGCCGCCTTCCGCCGTGACCACCGTGCCCTCGAGATCGGGTGTTTGAGTGGCGTGCACGTGGAGCGGAATGCGATATTGCCGCGCCGGCAAGATACAGCGCGGATGCAATACTTTGGCGCCGTTGCTCGCGATCTCCTGCGCCTCATCGTAATGCAGCGAGCGCAGCAGCCGCGCCGTAGGAGTCGAGCGCGGATTGGCGCTGAACATCCCCGGCACATCGGTCCATATTTCGAGCCGCGCAGCGCTCACTTTCGCAGCAAGATAGGCAGCCGACGTATCGGAGCCGCCGCGGCCCAGCAAAACCGTGCCGCCGTCTTCATCGCCGGCGATGAAACCTTGCGTGATCACGACTGGCGCAAGCGCTGCAAGCCGCGCGCTCAACTGCGCATCCGGCGCGAAGCCGCAGGTGGCCGACAAGACACTGGCCTTCGCGGACGCGCCGCGCCGCGCGTCCGCCGTCAGCAAAGTTCGCGCATCGGCCCATGCCACAGACAGGCCCTGCGCTTTTAAATAAGACGCGCCGAGCGCCGTCGCCATCAATTCGCCGGTGGCCATCACTCGCGCGCGGGTGCGATCGCTGATCTCGCCCACCAATGCAATGCCGGCGGCCATCTGCCGCAGCTCGGCAAATTGACGCGAGAGCTCGGGCCCGACTTCGATATTGAGCTCGGTCGCAAGCGTGCGATGGCGGTTCTCAATTTCTTCGAGCACGCTGCCATGTTCGCCGCGCAACGCAGCTTCGAGCAGCTTTTCCAATCGATCGGTTATGCCGGTAAGCGCTGAATGCACTACCAGCACCTGCGCGCCATCCGCGCGACGCGCAGCGACCACGCGCGCAATATTGCGCCAGTTGACGAGCGTCGCAACGCTCGTGCCGCCGAACTTGAGCACGATCCATGGAGTTGATGTCACAAATTTTTCCGCTGCTTCACAGCTATTCGTACGGGGTTCGCGCTTTGGCGAACCCCGTAAATCCCGGCCGCAGGCCGTGGGGAGTTAGAAATCGTCGAAAGCGTCCTTGAGATCCTTCTCGAGCTTACGGTCCGCGAGCACCTCTTCGAGCTTGCTCCACGCGGCTTTGCCCTTCTTCGGCGCGCCCGGTTGTGGGCGCACACGCTTGTCCACCCCCTGCAGCAGGCGGTCGTAATCGGTGCTGTCCTCGGTTCCACCGAGGAACTCATCGTCGAGGTCGAAGCTTTCGTTGTCTCTTTCGGACATCGCGGAAGGTCTGAATTCTCTGTAAATTCAAGGGCTAACGCCTAAACGGGGGCGCAGCGAGGCTGCGAACTATAGCCGATTCGCGCCAGCGATCAACCCCGGCCATCAGGTTGATGGGGCGCGCCCTCCCGAACGGTCACCGGCGCGCCGCGGCTCAACCCCAATCCTTCGGCCGCACTTTGCTCCGCGCGAGCGATTTCAATGACGCCAAAGGAGTTCACGAGCGCAAGATATTCGCCCGGCCGGGTGTCTCCATAGGTTCGGGCCAGGCGGAAGGTGTGATTGCCGGTGTGCACCTGTGGCGCGGCGAAACGCTTGAGCAGCGCGCCATCGATGTTGGTAATCAAATTACCGAAATGGTCGATGCTGATTACTACGCCGGCGATGAGGTGCGCTTCCACGGTGGGCTCATCCACCCATGCCGGCACCAATGTTTCCACCCTTTCGCCGAGGTCTGCCGGCACGCAGCGGCCGGCCGCC
>Ga0065707_10001244_pt1 | contig 12520 bp, 7 predicted proteins | sample SwiRhicommuniRL3_FD_59094 | JGI IMG/M metagenome (GOLD analysis project Ga0065707, IMG submission 59094) | Switchgrass rhizosphere bacterial communities from Rose Lake, Michigan, USA - RL3 v2 (version 2) | ecosystem: Host-associated > Plants > Roots > Rhizosphere > Soil | place: East Lansing, MI... | reverse complement strand
GGACGACTTCTGGGGGAGCGAGGCGTGGAGTCAGTGGGAGCAGGAGATAAGTAAGGTGTTCCCTCCGGAGGCGTACCCGATCGAGGACGTGTCCGCCGCCGACCCGATCATGCGGGAGATGTTCGACCTGGAGAAGGTGCCGCAGATCACAAACGTGACCTTCTGGCTCAAGAACAACGGAAAAACGTCGGAACGGGAGGAAGACAGCGCGCAGGTCCATGTCCGGGCCATCCGCGATCAGCACCGCCGGATCATGGTCCTCATGACGCACAATACGGATGTCGGCGACTCGTTCGAGCGGGAGCGGGAAGACAGCGAGTATTCCCGCCTTTTTTCGCCCCCCGGATATGCGCTTGGGATTAACGTGTTGCTGTATGCGATGACGCAGTAGGATTTGGACTTCAGGCCGCCAGACGCTTCCCGTCGAGCGTCTTTATCACTATGATCGGCCCGTCCTAGGAGTTGCCGTGTTCGAAAAGGTCTTTCAGGCACTCTTCTCATATCGCCCGGTGGTCTTCCAGCAGGGCGATTTCCGCTTCGATATCACCACGGCCTCGTTTGTGGCTGCCGGCATCGCCGCGCTCATTATGGGGGCCGCGATCTTCACCTACCGCACGGTCGGCGTGAACGGACGGCCACGCGACCGCGTCGTCCTGACGGCCCTCCGAATGGTCGCGCTGGCGCTCGTCGTGTTCTGCTTGTTCCGGCCGACCCTGATCGTGAAGGCTGCCATTCCGCAGCAGAACGTCGTCGCGGTGGTGATGGACGATTCGCGCAGCATGCAGATCGGCGACTGGGAGAACAACCAGCCGCGGGCCGAGTTCCTCCGACAGCAGCTCGCCGCCAACACCAGCCCGTTGCTGAAGTCACTTTCGGAGAGGTTTCTCGTCCGGACGTTCCGCTTCTCGTCCACCGCCACACGCGTCAATTCCGTCAAGGATCTCTCTTTCGGCGGATCGCAGACGAAGATCGGCGCCGCGCTCGACGGCGTTCGAGAGGAGCTGGCCGGGTTACCGGTTGCTGGTGTGGTGCTTGTCAGCGATGGGGCAGATACCAGTGAAGCGTCGTTGACGAACACGTTGCTCAACCTGAAGGCTGAAAAGCTTCCGGTCTTCACGGTTGGCGTCGGCAGCGCCAAGCTGCCGCGGGATATTCAGGTCGACCGCGTCAGCACGCCGAGAACGGTGCTGAAGGGCGCATCGCTGCTTGTCGATGCGGTAATCACCCAGACCGGCTTTTCCGGTCAAACGGTCACACTGGACGTTGAAGACGATGGCCGCATCGTCGGTTCGCAGAAGGTCCAGTTGCCGGTGGATGGGAGTCCAGCGACGGTACGTATTCGCGCCACGGCCACGGAACCGGGCCCTCGGGTGTTCACCTTCAAGGTGGCGCCGCAGCAGGGCGAGGTCGTGACGCAGAACAACCAGCGCGATTCGCTCGTCGAGGTCCGCGACGTGCGGGAAAAGATTCTGTANTTCGAAGGCGAGCCGCGCTCCGAGATGAAGTTCATCCGGCGCGCCGTGGCCGACGACAAGAACCTGCAGATCGTTACGCTCCAGCGAACGGCCGACAACAAGTTCCTGCGTCTCGACGTCGATACGCCTGATGAACTGCTCGGCGGTTTCCCGAAGACGCGCGACGAGTTGTTCTCCTTCAAGGGTCTGATTCTTGGCAGCATCGAGGCCGCGGCGTTCAGTGCTGACCAGTTGCAGATGATTGCGGACTTCGTCGATCGCCGCGGCGGCGGCCTGCTGATGCTGGGCGGCGCACGATCGTTTGGCGAAGGGGGCTACGGCGGGACGCCAGTGGCCGATGCACTGCCACTCCTTATTGATCCGCGCGCCCGCGCTGGCGAGCCGACGACCTTCGCGCGTCTGAAGGTGATGCCGACTCGTGCTGGCGAAGCGCACGCCGTGACGCAGATTGCGGGAAGTGAGGAGGCCTCAGCGAAGCGCTGGCCGGAGCTGCCGCAGGTCACGATGATCAACGCTCCGTTACCGCTCAAGCCGGCAGCCACCGTGCTGCTCAATGGCGCCGACGAACGCGGCCGCACCGATCCGGCCCTCGTGTGGCAGCCGTACGGGCGCGGCAAGAGCATCGCGTTTCTGCCGCAGGACTCGTGGGAGTGGCAGATGCACGCCAGCATCCCGCTCGAGGACATGACGCACGAGAACCTGTGGCGGCAGATGCTGCGTTGGCTCGTGGCCGATGTTCCCGCTCCGGTCGAAGCGCGGACCACCGTCGACCGTGTCGAACCAGGCGAAGCGGTCACGATCGAGACATCGGTGGTCGATCCGACGTGGCTCGACATCAACGACGCGCACGTGATGGCGCGTGTCACGCGTCCGGGAGGCTCGACGCTTGATGTTCCGCTGCAGTGGACCGGCGAGCGCGATGGCCAGTATCGCGGCACGTTCGTGAGCACGACTCCCGGCGCCTACGAAATCGCGGTCGATGCCGATCGCGCGGGCAAGCCGATCGGCACCAACAACACGTACGTGCGCGCCGGTGCGGGCGACAGCGAGTACTTCGATCCGACGATGCACGAGGCACCGCTGCGGCGGATTGCGGAGGAAACGGGCGGACGGTTCTATACGCCGGCAAACGTGACGGGACTGCCGGAAGACGTCAGCTACGCCGGACGCGGCGTCACGTCGGTGGAAGAGCGCGAGCTGTGGAACATGCCCATCATTCTGTTCACGCTCGTCGGCCTCGTGTGCGCCGAGTGGGGCTATCGCCGCGCAGTAGGGTTGTCGTAATGCTACACGCCTTTCTTCTCGTCCTCGTCGGACTCGCCGGCGATCCCGAACACGGCGAACTGTTCCACAAGTGGGGCGGCGAGCTGGCGGAGGCGGCTGGCCGCCTCGGCGTTCCCGCCGATCATGTGGTCTACCTCGTCGATCAGACGCAGGAAGGGGACAAGAACGTCACCGGCAAAGCGACGGTTGAAGAGATCAGCAAGACCTTCGATCGCTTTGCGAAGCAGGCGACGCCGGAAGATGCGGTGTACGTTGTGCTGATCGGTCATGGCAGCTACGACGGCAAGACGGCGAAGTTCAACCTTCCGGGTCCCGACATTTCGGGCGCCGACTTCAACACGCAGTTCAGAAAGCTGCCAACCAAAAAGATCGTCTTCGTGGACACGACGAGCGCGAGCGGTCCTTTCCTCAACGAGCTGTCTGCGCCGGGGCGCACGATCATCACGGCGACGCGCAATGGCGCGGAGAACTTCTCGACGCTGTTCGGCGGCTACTTCGTCGATGCCCTGACCGGTGACGAAGCCGATGCCGACAAGAACCGGCGCGTCTCGATGCTCGAGGCGTTTCAGTTCGCGAAAGCGGCTGTCCAGCGTGCCTATGAGAAGGAAGGGCTGCTGTCGACCGAGCATGCGCTGCTCGACGACAACGGTGACAAAACCGGAAGTGCCGACCCGTCCACCAACGGCCCCGATGGAAAAGTCGCGTCGCTGCTCGCCATCGGGTCGGCGGCCGATGCGGCAGCGCTGCCAACCGATCCGAAGCTGCGCGCACTCGTCCTCGAGCAGCGCGAGCTGGAGCACCGCGTCGAGTCGCTGCGGCTGCTCAAGGAGAGCATGGATCCGGCGAAGTACCAGAGTGAGCTCGAAAAACTCGTGACCGATCTTGCGCTGAAGACCCGTGAGATTAGAAGCCTCGAAGGTGCCAAATGAGTGATCGCGTAACGATGAACCCGTACGTAACCAGCGACGTCGTCGATCTCGAGTCGCCGGACGACATCAAGCTTGCGGACAAGATGAAGTCTGGCCGCGAGCAAATCATTCGCGAGCTGCGCAAGGTCATCATCGGACAGGAAGACGTCATCAACCAGGTGCTGAACACGCTGTTTGTCGGCGGCAACAGCTTGATCGTCGGGGCGCCGGGGCTCGCCAAGACGCTGTTGATTCACACGATGGCGCAGGTGCTGCACCTGAAGTTCTCGCGTATTCAGTTCACGCCCGACCTGATGCCGTCCGACATCACCGGCACCGACCTGGTGCAGGAAGATCAGGCGACCGGCCGCCGTCAGATGGTGTTCGCGCCCGGACCGATCTTCGCCAACATCGTGCTGGCCGACGAAATCAACCGCACGCCGCCGAAAACGCAGTCGGCGCTGCTCGAGGCGATGCAGGAGCATCGCGTCACGATTCAGGGCCGCACCTATAAGTTGGACGAGCCGTTCTACGTGTTCGCGACGCAGAACCCGATCGAGCTCGAAGGCACCTATCCGCTTCCGGAAGCGCAGCTCGATCGCTTCATGTACCACATCATCATCGAGCATCCGCCGTACGACGAGGAGATCGACGTCGTGCGGACGACGACGGCGATTCAGAACCCGCAGCTCGAACGTCCCGTCAGCGGTGACGATCTGATCCAGTTCAAGGAGCTGGTGCGCAAGGTGCCCGTGGCTGAACCCGTCATGCGGCACGCGCTCGACATCGTCCGGGCGACGCGGCCACGGGCCCAGGAATCCCAGGACTACATCAACAAATGGGTGGCGTTTGGCGCCAGCGTCCGTGCCGCGCAGTATCTGGTGCTCGGCGGCAAGGCGCGCGCGCTGACGAGCGGCCGCTATCACGTCAGCTTCGATGACATCCGCGCGCTGGCGCATCCGGTGCTGCGCCACCGCATCATCACGAACTTCCACGCGCAATCGGAAGGCGTGACGACCGATCAGATTACGGATCGGCTGCTCGAGACCGTGCCGATGCCGAGGTCGGGGATGTAATGAGCGTCGCAGCAGGTCATAGTCAGAGCGCCATTCCCGGCGCGCGCTTCATGGATCCGGCGGTCCTCGCACGGATCGGGAACCTGGAGCTCGTGTCGCGTGCCGTCGTCGATGGGTTCATCAACGGCATGCACAAGGCGCCGTATTTCGGTGCCTCGGTGGATTTCGCCGAGCACCGAGGCTACGTCCCGGGCGACGACATCCGGCGCGTGGACTGGAAGCTGTGGGCGCGCACCGACCGTTACTACGTCAAAGAGTACGAGGCGGAGTCGAACTCGAACTTCTCGGTGCTGCTCGACGTGTCGAAGTCGATGAACTTCGGCACAACCGGCATCACGAAGCTCGATTACGCGCGCATTCTCACGGCGTGCCTCACCAATCTCGTGCACCACCAGCGCGACCGCGTTGGCCTGGTGACCTTCGACAACGACGTCGTCGACTTCGTCCCCTCGTCCGCGAAGCATATGGAGGTCGTCCTGCACACGCTCGACAAAGTCGTGGCGGGTCGGCCGAGCAGTCTCAAGCCGCCGTTCCAGAAGATGGCCGAGCACTTCGGACGCCGCGGCCTGCTTGTGATCATCTCGGACTTCTACGAGGAGCCGGACGCGGTGCTCGACGCCGTTGCACCGCTGCGATTCCGCGGCAACGATCTCATCGTGTTTCACGTGCTCGACAAATCCGAGCTGGAGTTCGGCTTCACCGATGCGTCGGCATTCGAGGACATCGAATCGGGCGAGCAGATGCCGGTGGTTCCCGATGCCTTCCGCAAAGAGTATCAGTCGCTTGTCCGCGCACACCTCGACGCGCTGCAGCAACGCTTCTCGGCGAATCGGATCGATTACACGGTGCTCAACACCTCAAAACCGCTCGATCACGCGTTGTATAGCTATCTTTCGGCAAGAGCAAGGATGATGAAAGTTAGATAACGACGATGGCTTTCTTAGCACCCCTCTTCTTCGTAGGACTTGCCGCTCTCGCGATACCTGTGTTGATTCACCTCACGCAGCGCGAGAAGAAGATGGTCCAGCAGTTTCCGTCGCTGATGTTCGTGCGGCGGATTCCGTATCAGACCGTCCGGCGACGGAAGCTGCGCGACATTGCGCTGCTGTGCGTCCGTCTCGCGGCGCTGATGCTGATTGTTGCGGCATTTGCTCGTCCCTTCCTCTGGCGACCGAATGCGGCGACCGCGATCGGGGCGACGGCGCGCGAGGTGGTCGTGCTCCTCGACCAGAGCTACAGCATGGCGTACGCCGATCGGTGGGACCGCGCCAAGGCGGCCGCGCGCGACGCCATCAACAGGCTTGGTCCGTCGGATCGTGCGTCAGTGGTCCTCTTTTCCTCTGGTGCAGACATCGCGCTCCGTTCAACGGGCGAGAAGGATCGGCTGATCGCCTCGATGGCGACTGCGACGCCGACGCCGGCGGCCACGAGATTCGGTCCCGCGCTGAAGGTGGCGGGCAGCATCCTCGCCGAGTCGCCGTTGCCGCGTAAGGAAGCGATTCTCATCAGCGACTTTCAGCGCAGCGGCTGGCGCGGTGAAGAAGGCGCGCGGCTGCCGGCAGGCAGCACGCTGACGCCGGTGACCATCGGCGGCCCGGCGGACAAGCCGAATGCGACAGTCACGTCGGTCTCTCTCTCGCGTTCGACGTTCTCCGAGCAGGAGCGCGTCACCGTGACGGCGGCGGTGGCGAACCGGACTGTGGCGCCGGTCACAGGCGATTCGCTGTCGCTCGAGATCGGCGGGCGCGCGATTCAGAGTTTGCCGCTCAACGTGGCTCCCGAGGGCTCCGCCTCGGTGGCCTTCCAGCCGTTCACGGTCGGCTCACGCAACGTGCGCGTGACGGTGCGGTCTGGCAACGACGCCCTTGCAACCGACAACGTCTTTAATCTGGTGATCTCGCCGTCCGCTCCGGTGCGCATCGTCGTCGTCGATAGCGGCAACAGGCAGGGCGCCGGGCTGTATTTGATGCGTGCGCTCGCCATCGGCGACATGCCGAAGTTCGACATCACCAGCCGCCAGCCGGCGGCGGTTTCGGATGACGACCTGCGGCGCGCGTCGGTGGTGCTGCTCAACGACGTCGACGTCAATGTGGGGCTGGGCCGACGGTTGCAGCGGTTCGTCCAGGATGGCGGCGGTCTGTTCATTGCGGCCGGGCCACGCGCCACGTGGCCGCAGGAGGCCGACATTCTTCCTGCATCGATGTCGCAGCCGATCGACAAGTCGCGTGGCGAATCGGCGCGCGTCGGCGCACTCGAGTACGGCCATCCAGTGTTCGAGGTGTTCCGCGCGCCGCGCAGCGGTGACTTCTCGACGGCGCGTTTCTATGCCTACCGTTCTGTCGCCGCGGCGCCAAACACGCAGGTGCTGGCGCGCTTCGATGCCGGCACGCCGGCGCTCGTCGAACGCAAGGTCGGCAGCGGACACGTGATGTTGTGGGCGTCCACGCTCGATCTCTCGTGGAGCGATTTGCCGCTCAAGCCCGTGTTCCTCCCGTTCGTTCACCGCGCAATGGTTCATCTGGCCAATTACACCGAGCCGGCGCCCTGGCTCACGATCGGTCAGGTCTTCGATCCGGACGCGTCGAGCGCAAAGGCGCAGGCCACCGGCCGGCTGGCGCTGACGCCGTCAGGGAAGCGGCTGCCGCTTGAAGACGAAGGGTCCTCGGCGCAGGTGCTCGAGCTCACCGAGCAGGGGTTCTACGAAATTCGCGGGCAGAAGGCGAACTCTGACGTGACCGTTGTGGCCAGCAATGTCGACCCGGCCGAGTCGGATCTGACGCCGATCGATCCGACCGACATCGTGACGGCAGCAACGGGGACGTTAGCGCAAAACACGCAGCAGGCGGAGGCGGATGTGCCGCTGACACCTGAGGCGCAGGAGCGGGCACAGCGGCTGTGGTGGTACCTGCTGGCCACCGGAATTCTGCTGCTTGGCGTCGACACGCTGTTTTCGAACTGGTTATCGAAGACCTAAACGGGCGTACCATGGTCTGGCGGGTCCGAAAGGACCCGCCCTCCGAAGCGCAGGACCCGCCCTCTGAAATGGAGGCCGGGTCTTTTTAGACCCGGCAAGAACGGCTAGCCTGGTTCATCGGACCCGGCAGAGAGGCAACATGCTGGACTTTCTCAAAAGCGCGTCCACCCCTCCGAACGACCTTCTCGGCATCATCCGATACGTGCGGGCGCGCTGGCGTGCGCGGCTTGCCGTCAAGGGAGCGGTTCGCCTCATCGCGATCAACGTCGGGGTGTTCTTCGCGCTCGCGTACCTGATGCAGTGGTCGCGGTTTAGCCCCGCGTCGATCCTGTTCTCGCGCCTCGTCCTGGCAGCCTCGATCGTCGGGTCGATCTATTTCTTCATCGTCAAGCCAATGCGGCGCCGCGTCTCCGACGATCAAGTTGCGCTGTACCTGGAAGAAAAGGAGCCGTCGCTCCAGACGATGCTCATCAGCGCGGTGGAGTCGAGCCGCGAGGGGCGGCACTGGGAATCGAGCGCGCTGGTCGAGAAGCTCGTTGGGCAGGCAGTGGAGAAGTGCTGCGCAGCCGACACCGCGCGTCGCGCGGAGCACGGTCCGCTGCGCGCCAACGGAGCCATTTTCGCCAGCGTCGTGACGGCTGCAATCCTGGCGGTGCTGCTCGGTCCGGCATTCTTCCGTCACGCGCTGTCGGCGATGGTCATCGTACAGAGCATCGAAGCCGCCGCGCCATACAAGATCAGCGTGACACCCGGCAACGTCTCAGTGCCGAAGGGCGCCGACCAGACGATCAACGCGAAGCTCTCCGGCTTCAGCGCACAGAACGCGGTCGTGATGCTGCGGCGCGATCCGACATCGCAGGCCTACGAGAAGCTGCCGCTTGTGCTCAACGACAAGGGTGTGTTCGAGGGAATCATCTTCGGTGTGAAGACGGCGACCGAGTACTTCGTCGATGCCGATGGAGTCAAGTCGGGTACGTTCACACTGAAGGTCGTCGACGTGCCGTATGTCGACAAGCTGGCGCTCGAATACAAGTTCCCGGCGTACACGGGTCTCGATCCGGAAAAGATTGAAGACGGCGGCGACATCGCCGTTCTCCGCGGCACTGATGTCAAGGTCACCATCACGCCGACGATGAAGACAAAGGGCGGGCGGATTGCCCTCAACGACAAAGTGACGGTGCCGCTGACCGTCGAAGCCGACGGGACGCTCACTGCGTCATTCAAGGCCGACCAGGACGGTTCGTATCACGTCGAACTGGATGCGCCGAACGGCGAGCGCGTGACCGCCTCTCCGCAGTACGCGATTGATGTCCTTACGGACCGCGCGCCGACGGTGTCGTTCGCACGGCCGGGGCGCGACACGTCCGCTTCAGCGATCGAAGAGGTTTATGTCGAGGCCTCTGCAGACGATGACTACGGCGTGAAGAATCTGGAGCTGGTCTACTCGGTCAACGGCGGTGCAGAGAAGGTCGTGCCGCTGTTCAACGGTTCGAAGCGGCTCCCCGCGGTCAGCGCGGGTCACACGTTCTATCTCGAAGAGCTCGGTGTGAAGTCGGGCGACTCGGTCTCCTACTACGCGCGTGCGACCGACAACAACGGCGTCGAGGGCGGACATCAGGCGAGCAGCGATCTGTATTTCGTCCGCGTGCGTCCCTTCGACCAGAAGTTCCGCCAGGCGCAGTCGATGGGAGGCGGTGGCGGCGGCGGTGGCGGCGGGCAGAACCAGGTGGACGCGCTCTCGGAGCAGCAGCGGCAGATCATCTCCGCGACCTTCAACGTGCAGCGCGACAAGCGGACGGTGTCCGCGGACAAGTTCCGTCAGAACTCCACCGTCGTTGGCCTGTCGCAGCAGAAGCTGCGCGAACAGGTCGAAGGGCTGCTGACGCGGATGAATAGCGAGTTCATCCAGCAGGATCCGAAGTTCAAGCCGATCGCTGACTTACTGCCGCAGGCGGTGACGGCGATGAAGGAAGCCGAAGTGAAATTGAGCGCGACGGCGCCCGATCAGGCGCTCGCGTCCGAGAACAAGGCGCTCACGCTGCTGCAGAAGGCCGAAGAGGAATACGAAACGCAGGTCAGCGTCCAGCAGGGCGGCGGCGGTGGCGGTGGCGGATCGTCGCAGCAGCGAGAGCTGGCGGACATCTTCGAGCAGGAGCTCGACAAGATGGCGAGCCGCTATGAGACGGCCGACCGTCAGATGCAGGCCAACGGCGATCGTCAGGTTGACGAATTGCTCGAGAAGCTGAAGGAGCTGGCGCGCCGGCAGGAGCAGGAGGCCGAACGCGAGCGCCGGCTGCAGCAGGGTAGCGCGTCATCCACTCCGAGCGGCAGCGCACAGCAGCGCGCGCTCGCGGAGCAGGCCGAAGAAGCGGCGCGGCGGCTCGAGCGCCTTGCGCGCGAGGAGAACCGTCCCGACCTGCTCGACTCCGCACGGCAGATGCGTGAAGCGGCCGATGCCATGCGCCGCGCGGCTGCCGGCGGCAACGCGAGCTCCTCGTCGCAAGCGCAGCAGGCACTGGACCGTCTGCGCGAAACGCAAAAGAAGCTCGAACGGTCGCTGAGCGATCGGGCGCAGCGCGACATTCGTGACGCGCAGCAGCGCGCCGAGGAACTGGCGCGGCAGCAGCAGGAGATCGCCAACGGCGTCAATGGNCTCGCGGCCAACGGCCAGCAGCGNCGCGAGCAGGCGCAGCGCATCAACGAGAAGAAGGACGANCTCGAGCAGAAGCTTGGCGAGCTCGAAAGCGATCTCGATGCGGCNGCGCGCGATGCGGCGCAGCAGGAGAGACAGGCGTCGAGGAAATTGTCTGAAGCCGCGGGTGCGATTCGCGACAACCGTCTCCGCGACAAGATCCGCTATTCAGAGGCGCTCGTGAACCGTGGCTACGGGCAGGAAACGCTGCGGGCCACTGAGAACGACATCGCAGGCGGCATCGATCAGCTGCGGAAGCGGCTCGAGGAAGCGCAGGCTGCGCTGGGGCAGGGTGGACAGCAGCAGAACGCCGATTCCAAGGGCGAACAGGCGCTCGGCCGGACGCAGCGTCTGGCGCGCGGTCTCGAGTCGCTGCAGGAGCGGACGCGCGAGCGAGCGCAGGCAAACGGCCGCAATCAACAGGGTCGTGACCAGCAGGGTGGACAGCAGCAGGGTCAATCGAACCAGCGCGGTCAGCAAGCCGGCAACCAGCAGGGTCAGGAAGGCCAGCAGGGGCAGCAGGGTCAGGGCCAGCAGGGGCAGAACGGCCAGGGTCAGCAGGGTCAGGGTCAGCAGGGCCAGGGTCAGCAGGGCCAGGGGCAGCAGGGTGGCCAGCAGGCCGGCGGACAGCAGGGTGGTGGCCAGCAGGGCGGCGCGCAGGCCGGCGGTGCGAACGGCGGCTTCGGCAACCAGAACGGCTTCAACGGTGGCTACAACTACGGCGGCGGCTACGGCTACGGAAACCTGCCGTGGAATGGCTCGTACTATGGCGGTGACTGGGGCAGGCTGTCTGATGAAGACATCCGGCAGTTGCGGGCCGAGGCGCGGCAGTGGGCCAACGAGGCGCAGGACCTGCGCGGCATGCTGCGTGGCTTCAACGTCGACCCGAAAGAGCTGGAACAAATCCTCGCAGCGCTCCGCCGGCTCGAAGACGAGCGCATCTACAAAGATGCCAAGGAGCTGCAAAGCCTGCAGAGTTTCGCAACCGAGGGGCTGAAGCGTCTCGAGTTCGGACTGCGTCGTCAGGTCGAATCGGGCGATGAGGCCGTCGTGCTCGCAGGGTCGGACGAAGTGCCCGACCAGTTCAAGAAGATGGTCGCGGAGTACTACCGAACACTCGGTAAGACTCCCCGGTAAGCAATAGGTGCGAAGGGTGCGACAGGTGCAATCGGTGCGAAAGGTGCAACCGACGGCACCAATCGCACCCATTGCACCGACCGAACACCACATCGCACCGACCCGCATCCGACTCGCACCGACGCTTGTCTCCGTCCTCGTACTAATCAGCATCGCCAGCGCCGCGTGGGCCCAGTTCGGTCGCGGCTTCGGAGGATTCTTTCGCGTACGGCCCCGATTCGCCGATGCCAATACGTTCGGCCACGGGTTCAACTACTGCCGTGTGATGTACACGAGCAACCGCCGGGAAGCGGGCGGACAGGGGTGGTCGACAGACTATCCCGACGCGGAGCGCAATTTCTCGAAGCGGCTCGGCGAGCTCACGAAGATGCGCGTGAGCAAGGATCCCACGGGCGAACCGAACCACATCGTCGTGCGGCTCACCGATCCAGATATTTATCAATGTCCCTACATCAGTATCGAGGACGGCGGCACCGCGCAGCTGACCGACGCGGAGGTCGAAGGGCTGCGCGCGTACCTCCTCAAGGGAGGTTTCCTCTGGGTCGACGACTACTGGGGTGATGCGGCGTGGGACCAGTGGCTCCACGAAATGGATCGGGTGCTCCCGCCAACCGAATATCCGTTGATCGACGTTACACCGGATCACCCGATGTTCCGCACGCTCCTCGAGGTGAAGAAATTTCCGCAGATTCCCTCGATTCAGTTCTGGCGCGGCAGCGGCGGCGACACGTCGGAGCGGGGTGAAGAGAGCGCCGTCCCCGACTTCAAGGGTGTCAACGACAAGCACGGCAACATGATTGTCCTCATGACGCACGACACGGATATCGCTGACGCGTGGGAGCGCGAAGGTGAGGATGTGCGGTTTTTCTATCAGTTCTCGCCGGAGGGTTACGCGGTCGGGTTGAACGTGCTGCTGTACGCCATGACCCATTGAGGCAAGAGCGAGATGAGACGCGCCGTCCTCGTTCTGTTGC
>Ga0065707_10082718_pt1 | contig 12522 bp, 11 predicted proteins | sample SwiRhicommuniRL3_FD_59094 | JGI IMG/M metagenome (GOLD analysis project Ga0065707, IMG submission 59094) | Switchgrass rhizosphere bacterial communities from Rose Lake, Michigan, USA - RL3 v2 (version 2) | ecosystem: Host-associated > Plants > Roots > Rhizosphere > Soil | place: East Lansing... | reverse complement strand
CAACGCGTCCAACTTCTCCCCCGCCTGGGACTGTACCTCCCGCGGGGACACCATCATCCGAGACCCTAATGGTTTCCTTGACTGACTCGCATTCCCGCAGGTAAGACTTTCCTGCCTGACGTGACGAAGGTTATCGGGACAAACCCTTTGGGTCTTCATAGTTCACCTTTGAACGGCATATCCAAAATTGACGATGTCAACGCCCCAAGCGTTCTCGCCCGCAGACTGCAGCTCAGGCCTTTTCGCCAAACCGGTCGATGATACGGTCGATTTCATCCAGCGCGTATTGTGCCAAACCCTGTTCAAGTTGAATGATCGCCGGGTCCGGGCAATCGAGATCGCCCAGGATGATGATGTTCTCATCGTTGAGCCGGTTGGCAGGGCCCGTATAGTTGAAGCTGCCAACAATCACGAGTCTTTTGTCGATCACCATCAGTTTATGGTGCAGCTTGCGCGGAATGGGCGGGGGCAGTTTTTTCTTCGGCACCAGAAACATGTCGATCCCGGGCTCCCCCTTCAGGATGTCCTTTGCGGACCAGGCCTGGTTGGCTTGATCCCTGAACAACGCGCCGCGAAAGACGGTCCCGGCTTTGGCAGCCAAGGCCATTTGATCGTCGATGCCCGAAGAACGAGCGAAGGTGAAGATCGCAAAATCCACACGCTCTTTGGCTTTGGCAATTTGCTTCATGATCTCCATTTCAGGGTTGTGGTCAGGCGCGAACAATACCTTGACGCGTATTCCCGAAACGTCGATCTCATCCGGGGCCGAGTCGTGACCTTCGTCCAGTTTGCCAAAATGACCGTCCTGGATTTCGTCGAACTCTTTTTCATACGCTCTGGCAACCTTCCGGTCGTGGATGATGACCACGTGGTTGAGGTTCTGTGCCGTGTCGGTGTCGGTGAAGTTCGCCGACCCGGTTAGAAGCGAGGCGCCATCGCGCACCATGAACTTCTGGTGGAAAATATCAGGATTGAAATCGGAGTTGACGAGGATATGCGAGCGCAGGATGGCACCATGCAGGAAGCGGTTGATCTCGAACTCGCCGCCTGGCACGAATGGGTCATCCAATAAGATCTTTTCCACCAGATAATCCGCTTCGAGCACCAGCTTGACCACCACCTTACGCCGCCTGGCGCGGATGATAGCCTCCGCGATGGGACGGGCATCCAGTTCCTGCACGGCGATATACAGGCGTTTCCGCGCCCCGTCGATGAAACCGACGATTGCCGCCAGCAGATCGTCCGGCGCGCCAAGTTGCTGGGGTCCCATGTACAACTCAATATTCCCGAGTATCCTAGGCATATGGCCTCCTTTTGGTAAAGGAATGAAACAGGATCAGTACCGAGCTTTCGCGTGCACAGTTTCAAAACGCAAATGTGCTGGATTATTAATGGATTTGGTAATCATGGCCGACCCTCGAACACCCTATCCAGAATAGATGATCGTAACATGGGCCCAAAAGGCTGGCACCACTCACTCCCCATTGTTGGCTGTGGAAAACCTATTTTTGCTTGGGATAGCATTTCGGAAACACGGAGTGTGAGGGGCATAGTTCCCCTTGGGATTGGTGAATGTTTGGACGCTACGTCAAGCATACAGGAAAAACCCTGTCCCTGCAAGATGAAATTCGTTACAAAGTCTATCTCGCAGAACAAAAACCGCCCTATACCTAGGGCGGTGAAGATAGGCTTCGTACTCTGGTCGCTATGTTACATCACTGATGCCAAGTGCCGCTGCAGCAATAGCGAAGGAGTTGATCAAACCATACGTAAAGTCCAGCGACTTCTCTTTATTCGTCGTAGGTGTGCCTGCACTTTGCCAATAGATCAGCATACCAATAAGTAATGATAAGATGATCAAAAGCGACTGTGAATAATCCTTCAAGAATGGTATGCCCGCGCTAAGGACTTTGACAACAAGCGTAACGGCCGTCGGAGCACCTGCAAATGTGAGTGCTGATTGGGGAGCATTGATAATGCCCATGGATGTGGGTACTGAATCCGCTGCCTGGGCAGGGATGTTGACAAGACGATTCGACATGCTAGACCTCCTTAACAATCCTTCCTATGCAGTCGGTTTGTAAGTTCTTCATCGCGATGTTCACCACGTGAGCAACGTCCTCCTGATGAAATTGATAAAAGCATCTTACAACTTTTCATTTCAAAATTCAATACTATCTTAATCCGCATTAGAGGACCCTCCATCTCACCGCTTGGCATCGAAACCAGCCACAGGGATTTCGATCTTTACCTAGGGCAGGTAGCGTAAATACCAACCCGCCCCTTCCAACTGCGGGTCGATCATCTGTTTGCGTGCGGCTTCTTCATCTCGGCCAGGACGGTTACACGACAGGTTTTGGCAGTCCTGTTACAGACCCTTCCAGAGGCGAGTTTGAAACGGGTCAGTCCACAGATCGATGCTCAAAAGGCAGGGAGGAAGGGAGTTGTAGAGTCTTTATCCTGCGCGTTCAAGTGCACTCGTAATGGTAGTTGCGGAGGTCTCGCCTATTCCGCATGGCGAAATGGCATTGCATACATCGTGGCTGGCCGGGGGCGATCGACGGCGTTCTTCCCTGACAATAAAGACCGGGTACTGATCACGGCATGCCCAGAGATTGACAGGAGCATACCCCGAACCTCAGCGAATCCTCCCGAAGCCTCTCCGGCAGTCCCTGATCGCCTGGATTCCACAGGACGCCGTCCCTGGTGTTTTGAGGAAGGAGAGATGAACAAGAGATTAACCAGGGTTGAGCGCCAGAATAACGGCGATAGCGTGGTGCACCCATATAGTCATCCTATATCCTACCTGGCAGATCCATCCAGTATGCCCTCGGGGGATCTGGTCCCAAAAAATCAAGAGACCCCGCCTCCTCTGACGGGGTCTCTCCTCTTCTCCCCGTTCGCCTGCAAACCGGGGAACTACAACTTGTGTTCAGTTCCGGCATCAGCCGTGGATTAGCAAGCGCCGGCACAGGTGGTGATCGATGTGGGCTGTGACTCGTTCCCGGATGAATCGACGGCGATGACGGTGTAAGTGTTCAGCGAATCCGGAAGGCCGTATAGAATCGTCTGGCCGCCTCCCACCAGGCTATGGTCCAGCGTCCCATTCAGGTACACGTCATAACGAATCACCGACTGCGGATCCACGTTGTCGGTGGATTGCTGCCAGAACAACCAGGTCTCGCCGTCCGGGAAGGACATGCCGTTATCGGTCAGGTTGCCGGGCATCGTCGGCGGCGTCGTATCCGCTTCATCCAGCGGGTCGGTCGTCACCGTCACGGGATCGCTCGAGGGTCCAACATTCCCGGACGGATCCCGGACACTGACCTGGAATGTGTAATTTGTGGACGGCTGCAGCGGTCCAAACGTGCCGGACGTATTCCTGCTAAGGCTCAAGACCGAAGTTCCATTTTGTGTCACTCCGAAGTACAGGCTTGGCGACTCGTCGATGGAAGACCATGACAACGATATCGATGTCGGTCCGACGTCGGTCACGTTGACGACCGGTTTGGTCGGCGCGACTGTGTCCCTGGTCGTCGTGAACGTTACCGAATTGCTGTACTTCGAATAATTTCCGGCGGCATCCCGTGCGACGATCCGCATGGTATTGCTGTGGCCCGGTTGTAGCCCGGCATGGTATACCCTTGTGGACGCCGGTCCGGGGAAGGTTTCACTGCTGACATTCGCACAGCAGATGACATAGGTCACGCTACCCGAATTATCGGTGGAGGGCGTCCAGGCGAATGTGACGGAATAAGCGCTCACTGCCGTCACACGGAAATCCTTCGGCGTCGAAGGTGGGGTCCTATCTTGGGCTGCCTGGACGCGCGTCACAGTGAGAGTGAGTGCCAGCAGGATTACAAAGGTGGCGAACACGTGAAGTCGTCTCGTCATATCATCGATCCTTTCTGTTCCTAATCAACTAGTACACAGACTGGAAGGGGCGACATGGACGGATATGGAACGCTTGGATATCTACGCAACAGTTCCTATACCCAAACGCGGGCTGCGAGGCTGCTCGTCCATAAACATGTACGAGGGGAGATTTCGATTGGATTGCTGAGAAAATGAGAATATGCATGCTCCGCGCAAAGCGGAGGTACAGCGTCCACCTGTCCAGTAGACGACACTCCCCGACACCGACCAACCGGGGCAGTGTGAACCCGATTGTTTCAACAGCGCTGGCAGTTCATAACAAGGCGTGCGCTCGTCCGTCTCACCCACGCGCCGTATGAGGTTCGGGGCCCGAACAAGGTGCAGTGCAGGTGAGCGGCAGCTACAGAGTAATCCCCCGCTAAACCGAAGTGACTCTTTGAAGGGTACTGGGCCAGCGTAAGATATTCTACGGATTAAACAGCGAACCGTTCAAGACCTGCTTACCTGTCGGCGCCGTACTACCCCCGGCGGGTTCCACTGTAACAAGTACAGATGCATAGCTCAAGAGCGAATCGGGCGCGGCCAGGCGCATACCCCGATAGCCATCCTCATCCACCGAGAATGTACCAGCGCCGGTCGTTTCCCCATCCCGTACCAGCCAGACCTGGTACTCCTTGCTGGCATCCAGTTCTGGCAAATGATCCACCACCAGGACGCCATTTTTGCCGTCGCCGCTGACGATGGCGAACGCACTTCCGTCCGGTGCGGCTCCGGTGTTTTGCAGGGCGACTGCCTTCATCCCAAGCGGTCCGGTCATGTATTCCAGGTGGTTGAGCCGCTGCCATAGTACCAGGTTGGATACCGCCAGAAGCAGGATGAGCAGACCGGCAACCGCCCCCACGGGAAAGAGCCGCGGCACCTGCCATCCACGCGCAGGAGCGGTTCGTTTCAGCTCCGAACCGTGCAGGCGCCTCGCCAAACGTTTCTTCAGCTCAGGGCTGGGCGCCGCCTCCGGCACCGCCAGCAGCAGCATATCCGCAACGGCTTGATAGCTTTCCAACTCCTTGCGACAGGTATAGCAGCTGCTGAGGTGTTCAGCCACCTGGCGCGTTTCGGCGTCGTCCAGGCTTCCGAGAGCGTAGGCGGGCAACAGTTCGAGGACATGGACATCGTTCAACATGCGGCGAATCAATCCTTCCTATTAGTAGGATACGTAACACCGCTGCGCTCGGATGTATTCGAGGGCTGCTGCTCATCCACGAGGATCTGTCTTAACTTCTGCATTGCAAGCCGAATGCGCGTCTTCACCGTTCCCAGGGGTTGGCGCAGCTGTTCGGAGATCTGCTGGTGGGAAAATCCCTTGAAATAAGCAAGAAAGAGTGCCAATCGCTGCTCCTCCGGCAATTGGGCAAGTGCCTGCTGAACGCGCCGTCTCTGGATGGATAATTCCGCCTGCGCTTCGGGATCGGGCAGGTTCGGATCTCCCGCCAGGGAGAAATCATCGAGCGGGACGCTCCGCGAATCCACCCTTGAGCCCTGCCAGCGCAGGATGTCGATGGCGTGATGACGCGCAATTGCAGCCAGCCAGGTCCGCACACCCGCACGCGTGTCATCGTATGTTTTAGCACCCCGCCAGACATGCACAAAGACATCCAGGGTCACCTCTTCGGCGACGGCACGGTCACCGACAATGACCAGCACCGCGCTGAAAACAAGGCGATTGTAGCGGTCATATAATGCTTCAACGGCGGCTGTTTGACCGGCGGCGATCTGCTTGATCAGATAAACGTCGTCTGCTTTCTCAAAGTCCATGGCTCAGGAAGGAATGTACCAGCCCAACGCCCCGTGAGTCAAGGATTTTGAGGAGCAATGTCTGTACTCTGTATCCATTACCGATGAATAGGCTCCGGCGGCGGGCAACCACCTTCGGGTCCCGTGCAGGTGATGGTAGTGAACATTTCCGCCTGCAGAACCCATTCACCACCCTCGGTGCGCTGCCATTTTGCCGCATACACGCCAGATGCGTGGACAAGGATATCCTGGACCGTGTAATTGCCCTTCCAGTTCCCCAGTTCTTCCGCCATTCCCCAATCTTCATTGATCGTGACGTCCCGCGTCGTGCGGCGGTAGAAGGTTGTGGGATCGGAGCGAAATCTCCGCGACCAGCGCTTCACCTCTTCGTCAGCCCCATGGCTCTGGTCGCTGCGCCCAGTCACAATGTGGTAGCTCGGCGCCAGCAACGAATGGATTGCTTTTACATCTTTCTCGGAAATTGCGATATTAAACCGCTCCCGCGCCGCCCGGATTTCATCTTCGGTCGGATTCTCAGTTGGGTACATGGTTTACTCCTAAATCCTTGCGATGGTTAGATGCTTCGGGCTTCACCCTCAGGACAGGCTCTTCGCAAGGTTATTTTATTTCTAAGAAGCTTTGTGCACTCACCTGCATGATTTGCCATGAAATGTTAACGCATTTCAAAAATCACGTGGGGTGCGCACTTGCCTGATTTGCCTAGCAAATCACGGGCAGTGCCAGGGAGTGTCGTATCACCTGCCCCGCAGCCTGCGGGGTTTGTGGTTAAGTCTTTCCGTTCTCTTCCAACTTCCACAACTCACGCATCTCGGCGCTGGTTTCGAGGAGCTCATCCAAAGTTCCTTCTGCGTCGATACGTCCATCTTTTAACACGATAATATGGTCGGCGCGTCTTAGCAACGGGCGTCGATGTGAGACCACAAGATAGGTCCCGTGCCGCGAACCGAAGATCCGCTCCCAAAGCTGGCGTTCCGTCTCCACATCCAACGCACTCGAGAGATCATCGAAGATCAGGAACTCTGCATCCTGATAGAACATGCGCGCCGCCGCCGTGCGCTGCATCTGCCCGCCCGATAGGCGCACCCCTTTCGGACCGATGACCGTATCCAGACCCGCAGGCATTTGTTGGAGGTCCTGCTCCAGGACAGCCAGGCGCATCGCCGCTTCGAGGGCAGAAGGGTCCCCATTGGTACCCATGAGAATATTTTCCTGCAGTGTTCCGCTGAAAAGCCACGGGACCTGCGCCACATACGCGCAGCGGGGTGGAACAAGGAATCTGGAGGGATCGGTGATCAGTTCATTGTTCCAGCGCAGCTCACCGCTGTCGCGAGGCAGCAGACCCAATAAGACTCGCAGGAGCGTGGTCTTGCCGGATGCCACGCGTCCCGTGATCACCGTGAACGATCCCCGTTCCAGATGCAGGTCGATATCTTGTATGCCGCCGGAGCCCGGATATTTGTATGCAAGTCCTTTCACATCCAGCGAGACCAGTTCACTCCTTTTCACTTTCACCGGTTTTTGAATTTGAGTGGCAGATTTGCGGAGGTTCATCGGCGCATGCTGAACCAGTTCTTCTTCGGGAACACCTGCGATCAGGCTCACCATCCGGTCGAAGGAAACTCCCGTCTGGCGGTACTGCGCGAGGAAGCGACCAAAGAACTGTGTGAATTCGGTGACAAAGCCAAGGTAATAGACGAAGAGCGCAAAGTCGCCGAGGGGAAGTCGTGCGCCGTTCGGTGACGATGCCGAAAGCAGAAGGATGCCCGCAGTTCCCAGACTGACCGCTCCGGCACTGATGGAGTTGAGCAATTGATTTAGCAATCGGTCTCGCAGCATCGCCTGGCGGCGGGCATCGCCTAATTTCCGATAGTGCCCGATCACATGTCGTTCCGCACCCGCCACCTTGATCGCCTGGACAGCATCGAACATCTCGCCGATGGCGCTGGTCACCCGCCCGCTCGACTCACGGCTTGCCTTCCGCAGGCCATGCAGTCGTGTGGCTGCAATTTGTGAGGCTGCAATGACGCCCACGAGCGGCGCAAAGACAAACAAAGTGATGCGCGGGCTTATGCCGATCAGGATAATAATCGAGATCACCGCAAAGGAACCGGTCCCGATCACGTCCAGCGTCCAACTGATGGCGTCTTCCGCGTAATTTGCATCGTCTCGAAAGCGGCTCAATGCGTCGCCAGTGGAATGTTGTAAGGCAGCTGCACCGGGCTTCTTCAGTATTGCTTCCAGCATGTTGCGCCGCAACAGCGCGCTCATTGTAAAACGATGGAGCTGGTCGAGCAGGATTCCGGTAAAGAAAAGTACTGTCCGTCCAAGGGCAATGGCGACCAGTGCAACGATGAGCATCCAGACCAAAGAACCAGATGCAGAGTTATCGTTGAGCACGTTGAAATAACGCTGGATGACGAGCCCCGGCAGCAGCGGCGAAAGATGGATCAGCGTCCAGGCCAGCGCATTGAATGTATACAGCGCCGGCCGGTAGCGGATCATCTCCCACAGGAAGTGGCGAGTTTTCACTGCAGCACCTCCTCGACTCCCTTTTGGAGCAGAGCGGAGAATTTCGAGGAGGGATCGTTTAGCAACTTGAGCCGCTCCCCATACTCCGCGATCGACCCACCTTCGAGGATCATAATCGCATCCGCCTTTTGGACTGTGTACAAACGATGGGCGATAACAATGCCTGTTCGATTGGAAAGCAGGCGCACGGTCGCCCGATCGATCAGCGCTTCCGTCGCCAAATCCAGTCGGGATGTGGCTTCATCCAGCACGATCACTCCCGGGTCACGCAAGGCTACCCGGGCAAAGTTCAGCAACTGCGCCTGCCCAGCCGATAGCCCGCCACCACGCTCGAGCTCGGTATCCAATCCGTGAGACAGCGAATTCAGCCAGGGCAACAATTCGAAGGCGTCCAGTATTTCGAGTATTCTGGCATCGTCCACAGAACGGTCAAAGAACGTGAGATTGTCGCGCACACTTGCCTGGAAGATCTGCACTTCCTGCGGCACCAAACCCACGTGGCGGCTCAGGTCGGTCAAGCGGGTCGAACGGATGTCGATGCCATCCAGGCAGATCCGACCGGAGCTGGGATCATACAATCGAAAAAGCAGGCGGGCAATCGTGCTTTTGCCGCTGCCGGTTCTGCCCAGTAACCCAAGGATGCTTCCGGCCGGCAGCTTGAAATCGACATGATGGAGGGCGATTTCATCGTCGCCGTACCTGAAGGTAACGTCCTGAAACTCTACCTGCAGCGCGCCCCGATGCAGAGCCATTCCTTCGCCGTCCTGTACCTTTGGCTGCATCTCCAATAGCTCACGGACTCGTGCAACGCTTGCGCCCGCCCTCTGCAAATCTTCTGCCTGGACACGAAGCTGCTCGATCGGCTGGCGCATCAGCTCAGTGTAGTTGAAGATGAGATAGACTGTGCCTGCGGAAATGGCGCCGATGGACCAAAGCGAATATCCCAGTCCGAATGCGAAACAGGTTCCAAGAGCAAACAACATCAGAGTTGTGCTCCAGATCATGCTGAATGCCAGTACCGCCTGGCGCCGCAGGGGAAGCCAGTTGCGCAGAATATCGTCGAAGCGACGCGTGAAATACGCCGTGGCCCCACTGGCACGGATGTCTTCCGTTCCATTCAGCACTTCGCCGAGAAAACCAAACGCCTCCGCACTTTGCTGGCGCAATGCCACCCAGCGCGGCACTCCAATCGTCCGCACCCGCATCATGATAACGATCGCGAGCAGCGCAAATATGCTCAGCCCGATGCCTGCCCGCCAGTCTTCGCGGAACAACATAAAGAGCACGCCGACAAGGAGGATGATACTGGCAAGGACCTGCACCAGGAATTGCGAGAAGAAGTTCGAGAGCGCATCCACATCCCCTTCTACGCGTTCGATCAACGCACCCGGTGGATGTTTTTGATGAAAAGACATATCCATGTGCAGACAATGTTCCGCCAGATCGACGCGCAGGAGATTTGTGGCAGTCCAGGCAACGCGTTCGCTAAAATACGTGGTGACAATGGACGACAGTTGCGTCAGCAGAACAAGCGCAAAGAAGAGCACTGCCTTTTTGAACAGCGCGGCATACGCTGATCCAGCCAGCGCCAGGTCAATGAAGTCGCGGAGTACTCGTGGGGTTGCCAGCTGCAAGCCGATGGTAAGCAGGAGCACAGCCGAGAGCAAGAAGACGTGCTGCTTCTGCGGCTTAAGATAGGAGGATAGCAGTCCCCAATACGCACGGATAGCTGTCATGGTCCATCGTTTTCGCGGACAACGACGACCTTACGGTCTTGTCCCTTCAACATCTCCACCTTTCCGGTGATATCTGGAATTCTATCAGTTTCGTCGCAGCATGGTACGAGGGTCCACGGCTTCTAAACCTCCGCCTTCTTCCACAGTTGTTTCATCTCTTCACTTGTTTGAAGCAGGCTATCCAGGGTACCCTCGGCTTCGACAACTCCATCTTTGAGAACCACAATATGATCCGCACGCCGTAACAATGGACGGCGATGTGAGACTACGAGATAGGTTCCCTGTTTTGCGGCAAAGATGCGCTCCCAGAGCTGGCGTTCCGTCTCCACATCCAGCGCGCTGGACAGATCGTCAAAGACATACAACTCGGCGTCACGGATGAACATGCGCGCAGCGGCGGCTCTCTGCATTTGTCCGCCCGAGAGTTTGACACCGCGCGCACCGACCATCGTCTCGAGGTTATCGTCCAACTCTTCGAGGTCGCGATCCATGACCGCTAGTGATGTCGCGCTTTCGATCTCTTCATCGGATTTCTTGAGACCAAGCAGGATATTGTTCCGGAGCGTGTTACTGAAGAGACGCGGCACCTGCGCCGTGTAAGCGCATCTGGGCGGGACGAAGAACTGGTCCGGTTTCAGAACCTGCTCTCCGTTCCACTGGAGCTCACCCGCTTCCACTGGAAGCAATCCTAACAAGAGGCGCAGTAGTGTGGTCTTGCCTGCACCGATCCGCCCGGTGATCACGGTCAGTGTGCCGCGCTTCAGCGCCAGGTCAATACGTTCAATGCCATTTGTCGAACCAGGATAGTGAAACGTCAGTCCTTCGAGCCGCAACTCATCCAGGCGGTCTGAGGCAGCTTTTGTTTCATACGTCACATGTGGTAAGGGTCCCGCCAAATCGACAGGCGACCGTTCGATCAGCGCGTCCAAAGGGGCGTTTTCCATGAGATGGTACATGCGCTGAACCGAGACGTTCAACTGCTTATAGCGCGCCGCCAGCATCCCGGCAAACGTCGTGAGGTCGCCCATGCTCTGCAGGAGATAGACAAACAGTGAGAAATCGCCAAGCGTGAATGTGCCCGCCCGCATCGATTGACCAACCAGGATTAGGATCACGCCAGTCCCCAGCGTGGACATGTTGCGATAGATCGAGCCCAGCACATCGTCGAACAGCTTTTCGCGGATCGTCAGGATGCGGCGCCGGTCATTGAGCGTATGAAAATGCTCGATCACATTCCGTTCGGCGGTTGCAACTTTGACAGCCTGAACTGCGCCGAAGAATTCGCCGATGAAGCCGGTGACATTACCGGTTGCCTGACGCGAGGCGCGGCGGTAATGTTCGATTCGGCTGGAAGCTACGTTGGCGATCACACCCACGATCAAGAGCGGGATGAGCGCCATTACCGTTACCGAGGAATTGATGTGTGTCATCAGGGCGACCGCGACAAAAACGATCACGAGCCCGATGAGGATATCGTTGATGAGGATCACAAAGAGTGGGATCTCGTTGACATCATTTTTGAAGCGGTTAACTGCCTCGCCTGGAGAATCAGGTAGCGGTGCAGCGCCGGGTCGCTTCAGGATATAGCGCAGCAGGTTTTTGCGCAGCAGGGTTGGGATGTCCGCAAAGATAGGCACATCCGCGTAATAAAATCCGTAGCTTCCAATGACACGTCCCAACCAAGCGACAATCGAGAGGGCGACAATCGCCCAGATACCGAACCTAAGCTGGGCATCGCCGGTGATCATGTCGAAGAAGGCTTTGATGATCAGGGCAGGCAAAATCTGAAAGGAGACGCGCACAAACGCGACCGATAGCAGGTCTATGAACCACAACCACGGACGAAAGAGCAGCATCTCCCAGATCACGCGCCAGGCCGGGAGTGCAGGAACTTTTTGAGTGAAGGTTGATTCTGTCATTTTTATCATTTCTACTTTACTCGGTGGTCGAGTGAGCGGTGCTTTCCCGCTCGTATCGAGACCACCTGTTACCAAGGTACTTTTGTTTACTGATGGTTTCGATACGCTTCGCTACTCAACCACCGGGACAGGTGGTTAGACGAGCATCTCCTCCAGCCCGGTCTGGAGTAATTGATAAAAGCGCGAGTCGGAGTCAGTTGCCAATTGTTTTCGATCGCCGTATTCACTAACGCTGCCGCGCTCGAGGATCATGATCTCATCCGCACGATGGACGGTATGCAGGCGATGAGCAATGATGATCGCGGTGCGGTTCTCGAGCAACCTGTCGATGGCGCGTTCAAGGCGTCCCTCGGTCGCCGGGTCAAGCCGCGAGGAGGCTTCGTCCAGAATGACCAGGCCGGGATCACGCAAAAAGACGCGCGTGAACGCCAGCAACTGGGCTTCGCCTGCCGATAACGAGCGGCTTCCGGTATCGAGCTCCGTGTCCAGTCCTTTGGGCAGCGACCGGTACCATTCACCTAATTCCATGTCTTCGAGCGTGTTTACGATTTTCTGATCGGAGATCGATCGATCGAAGAACGTGAGGTTGTCGCGGATGCTGGCGCGGAACAACTGTACGTCCTGGGTGACGATGGCAACCCTGCGACGCA
>Ga0065707_10000774_pt1 | contig 12527 bp, 14 predicted proteins | sample SwiRhicommuniRL3_FD_59094 | JGI IMG/M metagenome (GOLD analysis project Ga0065707, IMG submission 59094) | Switchgrass rhizosphere bacterial communities from Rose Lake, Michigan, USA - RL3 v2 (version 2) | ecosystem: Host-associated > Plants > Roots > Rhizosphere > Soil | place: East Lansing... | reverse complement strand
TCCCAGGGCGCAGTGTGGGCGCGCCGTGACTGGGGCGTTGCATTGTCGTTGTCCCTACCGCAATCACGCCTGGACAGTTGCGACGTCGCCGAGGCCGCAGCATGGGCCTGCCAAAAAAGCATGAAAAAGGGTCAGAACCTCAGCACGAAACCCAGCGAGGTTCTGGTGAAGTCGACCTTCCCGGGCGACTCGTTGATGGGGACGCCAAGGATCTCCAGATCGTCGAACGTCTTGAAATAGCGGACGTCGAAACGGATACCGGTGCGGGTTCCGAAGAACAGCAGAATGCCGCCGCCGGCGCTCCACGTCAGATCGTTCTCGTCGACCTCGGCGACGCCGGTACCGAAGTCGGACTTCGATTTCAGCAGGCCCGCGCCGACGAGGCCGTACGGACGGATACCGAAGCCCTGCTGGCCGCCGAAGGGAATCCCGATGACCAGGTTGCCCGTCGCCGTGAGCACGTTGCTGCCGCCCGCGTCGTTCTTGCCGTAGAAGTCTGGACTGAAACCGATGTCGCCTTCGAAGCCGAAGACGCCGCCACCCATGAAGGCAAAGCTCACGCCCCAGTTGAATTGACTGGTGTCGAACGCTTCCGAGAACTCCTTGCCGGAATCGCCGCCGAAATTCACGCCGAAGAACGGAATGAGCAGTGTGTCTGCCCGCGCGGGTACCGGCGCGAGCAGGATCGCGACGAGTACAGTGCCGATAGCTCTGGTTGAAAGCATGTCGCTCCTTCTTAGGCATTCGCGCCGCTGGCGCAGTGCGTGACACGCGTGCAATTCCGCGTCCGCCTGCGCCGCAGGCGGGGCTCACGCGCATCGCATGGCGCGCTAAGCAGTTGCGGCAATCGGAGAGCGGTCCGGCCTCCGGCCAGACCGCGAAATTTCGTGGCCGGGCACAGCGACAGCTTTCGCATCAGCGTGGATCTTGCCGTCGCCGACGGTAGATTTGGTGCAGAGCTGGGAGAACGCACGCGGGGCCAGAAGCTGTTCTGAACGATCAACGAGATGCGGCCGCTCAGTTCGGCTCAATGACTTCTGCGATCGACGGTTTTACAGACCTCGAAATACTCCCGCAGCGGAACAAGCCGTTTGCCGTCCCCGAGCAGCGCGAGCCGGATTTGCAGCACCCGCTCGCGCATCCATCCGAACTCTCTCAGGAGCTCACTGGTCGGTCGACTATCGAACGAAGGATCGAGAACCCTGTACGCTCCATTTTCAAGACACATCGGTTTGGTGAACGGATCGGCAAATAGGTACGCCTTGTCCGCGAGGTCTTCGCCGTATTCCCACACCATGCGGTGCAAGTACGACGGTGCCATCACGAAGATCGCAGATGCCTCGACACACAAGTCGCGCGAGAGCTTCAAGGGGCGATGTGCGCTCGCGTCGATGCCCCATTCTCGAAGCATTTGTTCCGCTCGATGACTAGTCCGCTCTCCAATCTCCAGTCCAGCCGAGAGGGCCGGCGCCCCGTTGCACAGATGTCGATAGAGGTAGCAGGCCAGAACAGAGCGGCAGCAGTTCGCGTAGCAGACGAACAGAGGAGAGCCGTGACTGGCTCTCATGATCGGCACCGCATTCCCGCCCGCCCCATCCGTGGTCCGTCCATGTCAACAGCATAATGTCTTAGTGCGCGAATCATCTTTACGTCCCAAGGATCGCACTAGAATGGGCTCAGGATACCGATCATCATTTGCGACATGATGGTACAGAGGCCATCGCATTGTCGCCGGAGGGTTCCTGTATGCGCTATCTCGCGCTTGCCACCGATTATGACGGAACGCTCGCGCACCACGGCGCGATCGATGACGCCATGGTCAACGCGCTCGAGCGCCTGCGCGCCACGGGGCGCAAGCTCATTCTCCTGACGGGACGAATGCTCGATGACCTGGTGCGCATTTGCCCTCACCTTGCACTGTTCGACCGGGTCGTCGCGGAGAACGGCGCGCTACTCTACCGCCCAGCCAACAAAAGCGAAACCATCCTCGGTGAACGGCCGCCCGATAAGTTCATTGAAACGCTGCAGCGCCGCGGCGTCGCGCCTCTCGACGTCGGTCAGGTGATCGTGGCGACATGGACGCCGAACGAAAACATCGTGCTCAATACGATTCGCGATCTGGGGCTCGAACTTCAGGTTGTGTTCAACAAGGGCGCGGTCATGGTTCTTCCGTCAGGTGTCAACAAGGCGAGTGGATTACGTGTCGCGCTCGATGATCTCCGCCTTTCACCGCACAATGTGGTGGGTATCGGCGATGCGGAGAACGATCATGCCTTCATGCAGTTGTGTGAATGCTCGTTCGCCGTCGCGAATGCCCTGCCGATGGTCAAGGAGCGGGCCGACTGGATTACCCAGAAGGATCATGGCGCGGGCGTCGCGGAGCTGGTAGACAGGCTCATCGCGTCAGACCTTCAGGAAATAGAATCTCGGCTCGAACGCCACGAAGTTATTCTTGGCGTGGGCGAAAACGGGCAGGCACTACGTCTCAAGCCGTATGGCGTCAACGTGCTGCTGGCGGGAACGTCCCATGGCGGCAAAACGACTCTGGCGACCGGGTTGGTGGAGCGCCTGCTCGACCATCGCTATCGACTCTGCATTCTGGATCCCGAAGGCGATTATTCAAATCTGGAACAGACCGTCTGCCTGGGCGATCCCGATCAGAAACCTACAGTCGAAGAGGTGATCAGCCTGCTGAGCAAGCCGGAACAGAGCGGGGTCGTGAACCTGCTGGCCGTGCGAATGGAGGATCGGCCGGCATTTTTCGATCAGTTGCTTCCGCGTATTCAACAGTTGCGTTCCGCGGTTGGCCATCCACACTGGCTTATCGTGGACGAAGCACACCATTTGATTCCGGCACTGCAGAAGTCAACGCCCACCGTCTTGCCGCAAGAGGTCACCGGCCTGATGTTGATTACGATGAAACCGAAGCATCTGGCTGCTGCCGTTCTGAAATGCGTCGATGTTATTGTCGCCATCGGAGAAGCGCCGGAGAAGACCCTGAAAGAGTTCGCCGACGTCGTCGGAATCAGCCTGCCGCCTTTCGATGCACATCCATTACAACAGGGCGAGGGGGTTTTCTGGACGCCGCGTGAGAACACGTCTCCTATCCGTTTTCAGAGCCTCCTGACCCGCACCGCGCGACAGCGTCACGTCCGTAAGTACACAGCGGGGGTCATTCCGTCGGAGCACAGTTTTTATTTCACCGGCAGGGAGCGTAAACTCTGTCTTCGAGCCCAGAATCTATTGTTGTTTCTGCAAATCGGGGATGGCGTGGACGATGAGACGTGGCTCTACCATCTGCGGCGTGGCGACTACGAAAATTGGTTCCGGTCGACCATCAGAGACAGTGACCTTGCAAATTCTGCTGCTGCGATCGCGTCGCGGCCAGGCCTTACAGCGCAGGAGGGTCGCGCTCTGATTCGCGCGGCCATCGAGCAGGGCTATACGGCGCCTGCCTAGTGCGTCTGCCAGTTCCGCCACCACGGCGTGTCAGTAGCGCGCCTATCCCATCAACTTGCACGGAATGCGGTTTCGGAGAGCTCACATGGCGTCGATTCGTAAAGAAATAGCACTGAATGTACCTTCCAAGGACGTATGGGATGCCGTGCGCGATGTTGGTGCAGTCCATAAGCGACTCTGCCCGGGTGTGCTCATAGACGCTCGCCTGGAGAACGACGCCAGAGTTGTGACGTTCGCGAATGGCATGGTCGTTCGCGAGTTGATCGTCGACCTCGATGATGAGGCACGTCGATTCGTGTGGGCGGCGGTGGGGGGGCCACTGACACACCATAACGCGTCGATGCAGGTGCTGGACGATGGCGATCGGTCGAGCCGGCTCATATGGATTACGGATATTCTGCCAAACGCAATTGCCGGCGACATTCAAGTGCTCATCAACCAGGGTACGGTTGCCATTCGACAAACGCTGGAAGGCCAGATGGAAAGTACGGAATTTCATCAAAGCTAATGGCAATAGGCCCCCAGTCGGGGCGGAGTCGCATGTGACAATGACGGCTGTGGTGAGGGTTTTCTCCCCCGTCAGTTAGGTGTTGAGCCCTTATTGCAGAGCCATTTGTGGCTATTTCTTGCCAGTTTGGCCCGACATGAGGGTGTTGTGACGACTCGGTCTGCTGAGGACATCGCTGGCTCACAGATGATTCTGGGCCAGAAATGGGCAGTGGTGAACCGGCTCGTCTCGTGCGGAAAACTCAGGCGAAACGAGCGGCACTTTCTCGGGGGTTTTTGGGCCGGCCAAAAATACGCAGCCCGGTTAATCTGATAACACCTACGCATGATCAGGGGCTTCGCGCTTCTCTATGGGATCTGTCTCCTTGTCCTGACATCGACCGTAGCGGCATCGCAGGCTACGGGCGACCAACGGCAGCTGTTTCGGACTCTGAACTTTGGTGCTGACCCCGACCGGCTCGTGGCGATGGCGACCTTGAGGAACGTGCCGGTGACCGAGCGCGCGCCCTTCATTCTTTCGGCGCTTATCAAAATTCTCGACGAGCACGTGCAGGAGTTCCGAGACCGGCAAAGTGGCGTTCGAACGGTCTCGGACCAAGCCGGTCGAGACCACACTGACGTTCTCGATAGTGCCTTGGCACTGGTCAGCGGATACGACGATCCGGCGACCCTTTCGTCGCTGCTGCCATTTGTCAACCACGGGAACGCACTGCAGATGGCGATCGCCAGATATGGTGAACACGGGGTTCATTGGGTTGCGGGGATCGCTGATGTCGGCTCAGGGGCCACTGTCAACGACGTCTCCGGTGCCTTGAACGTTTTGACGTTTATGCTGGAAGGACATCCAAAGCCTGAGTACATGCTCAGCACGTCATCGAGAGACCGAATTGCCGATCTCTGCCGTCAGCGCATCCAAGAGTTTCAGCTCGTGGACGGAAACCAGCAGGTCATCATGCTTGCCGCTTTGATAGGTGAGCCGGACTTGCTGGCGATGATTCGGTTAATGGCGACCGACCGAGCTGCGGCCGAGCGCGCAGGCGGTGGACCCAACATGGTTCTGCCCATCCAAATGACAGCCCGTGAGGCCCTTCAAGCAGCAACGAAAACGAAGCGTTAGGGAATCGACACGCGCTCGTATCGGCCGAGCCAGCGTTGGAGTGTTGAGCGTGAGACGCCAAGTTTGCGCGCTGCCTCTCGAACGGGTAGCCCTGGTCGTCAGCTGCTCTGGACCAAGCTCTCGCCTGGGTCGCCCGAGCGTCACTCCGTGCGCCCCGGCCCGCGCCAAGTCTGCCCGGACGCGTTCGGCAATCCTCGCCCGCTCGAACTCGGCGATCGCGCCGAGCACGTGCAGCTGGAGCCTGCCGGCAGGCGTCGTCGCGTCGATCCCCTCGGCAAGGCTGACGAATGCCACGCCCACGGCGTGCAACTCGTCGAGCAGCAGAATCAGGTGCTCGAAGGTTCCGACCTAGCCGGTCCAGTCGCCAGCACACCAGTACGTCAAACCGCCGCCGCTTGGCATCCCTGACCAGCTCGTCGAGTGCTGGCCGTTTGTCCTTGGCACCGCTCACCCCACGGTCCACGTACTCGACCGCCGTCCAGCCCTGAGCCGCCACGTACCGGCGCAGCTCCGCGAGTTGATTTTCCGGCTCCTGGTCCATGGTCGAGACCCTGGCATAGATCGCTGCCCGTGCAGCTGTCGAGCGTGCCCCTGCTCAGCTCGAGCGTGCCGATGACGTGGTGTGGTCGTGAGCAGCAGCAACTGGCACACTTCGACCGTTTCGTGCTCTAGCGACTTCAGCAGGGCCGCAGCGTCCGCCGGCTTGTTGAGTTGCGCGCAAATCATCGAGTGGAGTAGCTGATGCCTGCCCACCCCACCTCCTTGCCCACCCCCCGCCCGCCCTGGTCAATAATAAGAAAGAAACATTTTCTTTCGCGGTTCTGCGCATGAGATTCGCGCTGGCGAGCTGACTGTGGACGATCGGAATGTAGGACACCTATTGCAGGACCTCGAAGAGGAGCTGCATCGCCCAGAGGTACGCAAAGACGTGGCGCGCCTAAACGAGTTGCTGCACCGAGATTTCGAGGAGTTCGGTCGATCTGGCCGTCGGTATGACAGAGCTTCAGTGCTCCAAGAGTTTAGCCAGGGCGTCGATGCTGCGCCGATCCATGCGGCCAACTTTGCTGTGGTGCAACTTAGCGCCGAGGCTGCCTTGCTTACCTATGAGACGGCACACGTCGCCAGCTCAGGCGAGCACTTCCGGCGGTCCCTTCGGGCGTCCGTGTGGGTGCACACGTCAGAGGGCTGGCGACTGCGTTTTCATCAGGGCACAGCGATGGCCGAGGAGACTGATGAGAACACCAATTTTACGCCATGGATCAGGACCGGGGATCGATAGAGCAGCCGCAGATTTCTGAAAGGTGGGCAGCGATCATCGTGACTCCAAGGGATTCGCCACCAGTCAAGCGGTATTTCGTCGCGGGAGACGACTCCAGCCTAAGAGTGTTGAATCTGGCGAACATCGTCGAGCAATACGAGCGATACGACATCGCTGAAGTGAGGACCGCGAGGACGAGCGCCAACCAGGTGGGATGCGCCTTTGCCGGCTACTTTGGAGGGGCTTTCGTCGGCGGGCTGCCCGGAGTGCTTATCGGCCACGCCGTGGGCGGAGACACTGGACCCGCGCTTCGCGGGATGATGGTTGGCTGGTCACTTGGTGCGATCCACGTGTACCGCAAATGCCGTCACAAACCCGAAAAAACGATCTACCTGGCACCTTGAACGGGCCGGGCTATGCGCCCACGCGCTTGAAATACAACGCTGAGAAAGAATTTCGTGACAGCACAGGCTGTATGAAGCTGCAAGGAGCGATGGTCCGACGGGCCAGCGGCGCAGAAATGTCGATCGGTTCTCTTGAGGCTTGCCCCGCGAGAACGGCGGTGGTCGGGTAGTGCCCAGCTCGTGGCGTGGCGGATCGGCCAGCAGGTTTCCTGTGATCATATTGAGCAGGCCGGATAGGGCAGACCACCGACAGGGGGAATCGTCAGATCCACTCTTTGAGATTCAACGATTGACCAAGGGTAGCCTTGCAGTGCTCGGCACTCAGCCGGCGTGCGTAGAACCGATCGATCATTGCGACACTGGTTCCCGGAACGCGGGTAGGTAGAAGTGCCGGGGGCGGGGATCGAACCCGCACGCTTTCGCGTCACAGGATTTTGAGTCCCTTCAGCTATTGGGAATTGGCCCGTATTCATTGGCGTAAACGGCCATGACTGCACGACTTGGACCCCAGAATGCACAAGTGAAGCTGACGTGGAGCTCCGCTACACTGATCTGTATGCGATCGCTGCTCGTGGTCGTCGGTCTTTGCACGCTTACCCAGGCTCAGACCTTCAAATCCACGCTTGATCAGGTGGCCGTGTCCGTCACGATCCAAAGTGATCCAGCCGAACGCGCAGCCGACTTGCGACCGGAGGACTTCCGGGTATTCGACAACGGCCGGCAGGTGCCGATTGTGACATTCGGGAAGATGCGGCAATCCGTGCATGTCCTACTGCTGCTCGATACGAGTAGAAGCATGGCGGAATCGCTCTTGGACGTGAAGACGGCCGCCACTGCGATCATCGCACGACTTGCGCCAGGTGACTCCGTCCAGATCGGCACTTTCAGCAACCTGCTCCGCTTGAGCCCGGCGTTTTCGGCCGACGAAAGTGACCTGGTGGGCCGCCTGTCGTTCGTGCCCGGCGCTAACATGACGATTCTCTACGACGCGCTCGTCGAGGGATGCAGTACGTTTACCGGTGAGATGGACCGTCGCGCTATCTTTGTGGTCAGCGATGGAATGGATACGGCGAGCGGCGCGTCAGCGCGAGACGTGATGCAGAAGGCGGCCGAGGCCAGCGTGGCGATTTATGCCGTGGGCCTGACCAGTCGTTACGTTGAACGCGGGAAGTCTATCGTGCTGGCACCGAATCCTGTTCTCCATGAGATCGCGGATGATACCGGCGGTCAGTACGTGTACGCCGGGAGCGGGAGGGATTACTCTCGACTATTCGAGGCGATGATTGAGGAACTCCATCAACAGTACATCCTCGGGTTCACGCCCACCCAGGCAGACGGAAAGCTTCACTCCCTGCGGGTGACCACACGGCGACCGAACGTAAACGTTCGCTCGCGGAAGCAGTATCTGGCACCGGTCTCGTAACCATGCGGCATTTCCGCAGTGGGTTACTTGACCGCGGAGGTACATTGCCGCCGCAAGTGGGCACTGTTGCGTGATGTGGGCTCGACTTGTGACCGGACGACTCGCGACTTACGACTGGCGGCTTGCGCCGATCGACTTCGGGAATCTCATGAGTGCCGGGGGCGGGGATCGAACCCGCACGACGCTTTCGCGTCACAGGATTTTAAGTCGTCCGATAAACGGGATCACGAGCGATCAGCAGGCGACACACCTCGGGGCTTCACGACAGGGCCCCGAGGAATTTCCTGTCCGATTGGCCCACATTGGCCCATCACGTTAGTGGCGTGCCGGTTCTTACTGCCGTCGCTCCGCGATACTCCGAATAGCGGCAGACATGGTGGAGATAGCGTCGTGCCTAACCGAGTGGAGTCCACTAGCTCAGTAAGTCGCGCGCCGCTTTCCACCTTCGAGGCTGCCGCTCACTTTGGGAGCCAGCTTGACCTCCAGCGAATGTTGTTGTGGGGCGCCAACAGGCGATGGCGCAAACCCGATCACATACTGTGAGAGTCCGTCGGCCTTCACCTGCTCGAGAATGTTCTTGAGGGTGTTCGCGTCAATCGATCCGTATTCAAACGACCGGCCGCCGGTCATTTTGCCAAGTGCCTTGTACTGGCGCATCCTGAACAGGTTTCTTGGAAACTTGTCGTCGATGCGCCAGAGGTAATTCAGCGCCACGGGATAAATCGGTATCCCCAGATCGATCGCCCTGTTCCCAACGTCTTCAGGCAGCGTAGTCGTGGCGCTGATGCCCTGCGAAAACATGACGAAGATCCGCGCCACATTGTCCTGCGCGGCGGCGACATCGTTCAACGTAGCGATGGCCGCCTCCATCGGCCAGCCGCGCTCCTCCGAGGATACAAAGTAACTCGTCGGGAAGTCGTTCGTGAAAGGCCCTGATTCAATCTGGGTCCGCCTCGCCGGCATGGTCAACGGCAAGACCTCGGCGTCGAGCGGGAGGATGCGCGGCGTTGCCACATAACGTATCGCGTCGGCGATTCGCGCCGCGGCCGTCCCTGCGGAGAAGACCTTGTACAGGTCTTCTCCGGCACAAGCGTAGACAGACACCCGAAGGCGGGCCGCATCGCCACCAAGAATTGCCTCGACCGCGCGGTCCTCCCACGTCTTGGCAAGACGATAGACGCCCTCGGGGTCCCAGAGGGTGAAATCAGCGGCGGCACGAGCGCGCGGATTGATATCGAACAGCAGCACCAATTCCAGCGGCATCCGCGCTTGCGTGGCGGCGCTGTCAAAGATCGAAAACTGTCGCGGCTTCCCGTCCTCCAATAGCACCACGTCGGACGGCCGGAGATTGCCTTTCCCGCGAGCGACGCGGAAGGCGACGAGAACAAGACTCGTCTGTCCACGGAACGTCGGCGTCGCCGGTGCCTGCGCGTGCGGCGCGGGACTCGAAGCAGCGATAGACAAGCAAATGGCGACGGTCGCTCCACGCATCAAGCGCCTCACGAGTCAGTTGGCAGGCTAAAAACGCAAGGTAGCATATCTGACTCGATAGGGCGACCCCGCGGCCCGTTTCGGCGTTGTGACTATGCGACGTGACCGCGTCGGTGGGCCCAAGGACCCGGCGAAGCGCGGGTAGTTCATCGACGGCAAGCTCGTCGGCGGTTCATCCTCGACGTGCCTGACGTTCGGGGACGTGGCCGATCACTACGTCAAGACGCGCGCCCACCCGTACTACGTGGACGGCCTGCGCGCCATCGAGGTGCCGGGTCGCGGAAGCGTGTCGCTACATCGCGGACTTCTTCACGCGATAATCGAGACCGGTTGCCGTCCTGGCGAGCTTCGCACGTTGCAATGGTCCGAGGTCGCGCAGGACCACTTCGTCATACTGCCCGCGAAGGCGAAGGACAGGGAGGAACGGAAGATCCCGATCATGCCTGCGCTGCGGAAAATCCTCGACAGGCGCAAGCTCGGGCCTGATGGCGTCGAGCTTCCGCTCGACGCTCACGTTCTCGGCAACGAGGCGGGCGAGCAACTCAGCCGCAAGCGGCTGTGCGACCTGTGGCGCGCGACCTGCGAGCGTGCGAAGGTCAAAAACCTGCACCTCCATGACCTGCGTGGGGAAGCGGGCTCACAGCTTCTCGAAGCCGGCGTGCCGATCCACGAGGTCAGGGACGCACTCGGGCCTTCAAGCACGACGATGACGAGCACCTACCTGCGAACGCGGACGAACAGTCTCGCGAAGGCTTACAAACAGCGCGAGGTGCATCGAGCGAGGAAAGCGATGCGATTAGCCCACACGGGCCAATCAACGAGAAGAAGCCTGTAGCGGTGAGCTTCGTCGTGCTGTGACGACAGACGTTCAAGGTGTAGGCGGATAGCTCTTTCCGAGTTCGCGGGAGTCATAGGAACTCGAAACCCGTTTCGAAATGCATTCGGCCGCCCGATATCCCGACGTGACTGGGGGGGCCGGCGGGTTTGTCAGTGGGTGATCAGGTGTGAGTTGCCAAACGAAGAAGAGGTAGTGGACCCCAACTTGCTGGTGAAGATCCATGCCACCACCAATCCACGGCTGGTGCAATTCAATAGTAGTGGGTGTGGAGCCCTTCCAAAGTTTCTTCACGCGCACAGTCGCGATGTAGTGACTGGCGCCAGTAGGTCTTTCCGGAGTAGTCGCATAGCGAACCGACTCTACTTCACCAAGGACCACTATCTCTGCCTGAGCCAGCGAGGTCTTCAGAGGAATCGGGATGCATTCGAGCGCGGAAACCTGAGGCGCGAGAACGGCTACAACAACGAAAGTCACAGCAGCAGTCAGGCGCTTCATTCCTTGATTATCGACCGTGGCTCAGCCTGCCGCCAGTGCTTCAACGCGACTGTGGCATTGGCCACTAATGGCCAATCGACTGCGAAGAGAAAATCTCTGTAAGTGATTGCCGGGGGCGGGGATCGAACCCGCACGACGCTTGCGCGTCACAGGATTTTAAGTCCTGTGCGTCTGCCAGTTCCGCCACCCCGGCGTTCGGGAAGTATGGCACGCTCCTCAAGGACGAGACGTTTCGGCCACCGTGTACTGAAGCAGCATGATCCCGGACTTCGGATAGAGATGATGACCGCTCAATGTGAGCTGCGTGCGCAACAGCGGCGGTGAGAGCATCGGGATGCCGTCGCCGAGAATCACGGGCACGACCGCCGGTTCAATCGTATCGACCTGCCCGGCTTCGAGAAGCGTGTGGAGCAGTTCGCCGCCGCCGAAGAGCCAGATATCCTTGCCCGGTGTTTCCTTCAGCGATCGNACGTGCTCGGCCGGACTCGTGTTGATCACGGTTACCGCCGGATAGTCCTNCTGACGCAANGTGGCCGAGNAGACCACAACCTGCAGGCCCGGCATCGANCCATCCCCGCCCTGCTGAAGCGTCGTCTGAAACGTCTTCCGCCCCATGATCGCCGTGTCGAACTGCTCGAATATGGCGGCGAAATCGATGTCCGGATCCGCCGGGATCCAGTCGTACTCACCTCTCGGCCCCGCGATGAAGCCATCGAGGCTCATGGCCACCTGATAACGAAGCGGCCTAGGCATCGAAAAACATCTCCTCCAGCGCCAGCCGGGCGACTTGCCAGACGTGCAGATGCTCGTCGCCGATCTGGAGCCGGCACTCTCCGCCGGTCGTGTAGACGGCCCGCGCCTGGAACGCCACGTCGAGCCGCTCGCCCGACACCGCGATGTGGTCGGTCACCGTGAAGCGCACCATACGCCCGCCCTGCCGCGACAGCACGACGAAATAGTCCTCGCGATCGTTATCCTCGAATCCGAAATCGATCCGGCTCAAGATGTCGTTGCGTTTCTCGACGTCCGCTTTCACCTGCCGGGCGAGCGCCCGGAAGAGCTCATAGGTCGTGCACCGGCTGCGTTCGGCAACCCAGTCGGCATCTGCCCGCGTGGGCTCTGACATGTACCCCTCCTGACCTTCCGTGGTTCACGATTATGGCGCATCCGCGGTGTACGCAAAACATTCACAGGATCATTCCGGTTTCACACTTCGTGCGGCGGCCTTGGTTCGACATGGTGCTAGCCTCTGTTCAAAGTGACGTTTCAACGCTGTTCAATAGCGAACAACACTGTTTCCGGTTGAGACATGCGCTGCGAGACCCTCGATTCCAGGACCCGTTTCGCCGCTGGCAGATTCCTTGCTACAGCCAGTTTCATGAGACGCGTCCAACGGATTTGTGAAAGCACAAACGTCGTAACGCGATAACGTGAGGAACGCTATGAGGAAAAAACTACCGACTCGCAGGAAGGCCGGCCGTCCGCCAGGGGGCGTAAACGGCCAGCGCGTGCGAGATTATCCGCAGGTCAGCATT
>Ga0065707_10082717_pt1 | contig 12530 bp, 6 predicted proteins | sample SwiRhicommuniRL3_FD_59094 | JGI IMG/M metagenome (GOLD analysis project Ga0065707, IMG submission 59094) | Switchgrass rhizosphere bacterial communities from Rose Lake, Michigan, USA - RL3 v2 (version 2) | ecosystem: Host-associated > Plants > Roots > Rhizosphere > Soil | place: East Lansing, MI... | reverse complement strand
TGGTCCTCACGATCTGAGCCCGTAGGGAGCAGGGCCTTTTCTCCCTGCAAATAGATCTGTACATTGCCTTGGTATAAAACGTTTTCCTTGGTCATATTCTCTCCAGAATACTTGATACTTGTTCTAAATACATTCAATTTAGAACATATATTCTATATTGTCAAGGGCAAGATTAAAATTTGATTAGGGATAACGTTCTTGATCCAACGCCAGATATACGAGAATTCAACGATTTATCGTTCTGCTCTCCGAAAGAATATTTTTGAGATAAATTGGAACTCTTGTCTGGTACAATCTCGCCTCGTTTGATGGAGGTAAATACACTTCTAATGGAACTCGAGCATAGCCATATTAGGACAAATGGCATCCAACTACATGTCGTCCGGGCCGGACCGAAAAGTGGAATCCCAATCATGTTGTTGCATGGCTTTCCCGAATTTTGGTATGGCTCGACACAATCCACTGAACGGCTTGGTTCTCACCAAGCGATTTATTATCTGGCCCTCGAAAATTACTCAAAATGGATAATCTTAAACTCGAAGAAACATATATTTCAACGAATGGAATCCGGCTCCACACGGTAATTGCTGGTCCACAGAGCGGACCTCCTGTGGTCCTTCTACACGGTTTTCCAGAAACGTGGCGGTGCTGGATTAGACAGTTGCCAGCCCTCGTCAATGCAGGGTGTAGAGTGATCGTTCCTGACCAACGAGGGTATAACCTAAGTGATAAGCCCAAAGGTGTCAAGAATTATAGAATTTCCACATTGGTGGATGACATCGTTGGCTTGATCGAGGCACTGGAGTACGAAAAGGTCAATCTGGTAGGGCATGATTGGGGTGCAGCGGTGGCATGGATGCTGGCAAATAAATATCCAAATCGTTTGCAGCGTTTGGGCATCATGAATGTGCCTCATCCAGCCGTGATGCGAAGATTTCTAATGCGTGATCTCGAACAAATCCGCCGTTCATGGTATGTCTTCTTCTTTCAGTTACCGTGGTTGCCAGAAGCAGGGATGAGGCGTGATAATTGGCGTGGGGCTGAATATGCCTTGCGCGGGAGTGGAAAGATTCACACTTTCACGAAGGAAGATATTGAAACGTATAAGGAAGCCTGGTCACAACCTGGTGCGATGACCGCAATGATCAACTGGTATCGCGCCGCACTGCAATATCAATCACCTGTGCCAAAAGACCCTTGTATCAAAGTCCCTACCTTAATGATGTGGGGAATGAAGGACTTCGCCCTCAGTCACCGGATGGCGCGCCCTAGCATGGATTATGTGAAGGACGGAAATCTAATTATCTTCCCCGAAGCCACGCATTGGGTGCAACGCGACGAATCTGAGGAAGTGAACCATTACCTACTTGATTTTCTGTTGGATAAGATCAGCGTGCAGGTGGTTCGATAACTGGATGAGCAATCCATCAAGTCCAAGATCGACAAGCAATGCGGTGAAAGATTGTCTCGCGCGTATAAACCCGCAGTGATAAGTATATTCGATCCAGAAGGGTAAAGGCATCACCCTGACAAAAGTCGTTACACAATCTACCCAGGCTGTCACTGACTGGCCAGTTAGTTATCCCGTGGTATAAAGGTGAACCGCCATAAATTCTGTTGAAAATCGTCTGGGGGAAATAAATCAAGCAGGCATATATTTATCAAAAAGAAGCAAATCTAAATTAGAGGGCAACAATAAAGGCTAAAAACATAATTTCCCCCTTTCAGACAACATTTCCATTAGCATTTAGCGTCAGGCTTGTGCTGCCCAAATGATCTGCAGCAGGTAGCTCAGAGTTGAGTTCTGGGGATCGTACTTCCCGCTGTAGATCTAAACGAAGAACAAACAGGTTGTGCGTTGATTTTGAATAGCAAACAAAAAAAAGTTGATCAGGAAAAGATACTGATCAACTTTTTTTTGTTATTGCTTAACGACTACGGCAGATTAAATATCTTTACCAGGAAGACTGCCATTTGCGCCCGCGTGACAGGTGATTCAGGACAGTACATGCCTGCGCCACAACCTGCTGTAATACCTTCTGCCACCAATTGCTTGATCCAGGCGCCTGCCCAATAATCCGTGCTTACATCCGAGAAGCCGGTACTGATTCCCACTACGGGTGGAGCATAAGAGACACCATATTTCGAGCGGAGCAGGAAGACTGCCATCTGAGCACGCGTGACTGGGAGCTCCGAGCAGTAGTTACCACCTCCACAGCCGCCCGTAATACCCTCGACTGCCAGTTGCTTGATCCACGCGCCAGCCCAGTAATCAGTTCGCACATCGCTAAAGCCAGTACTGCCTACTATTGCAGGTGGAATGTACGAAGAGCCATGGATGCCGCGCTCCAGGAAGACCGCCATTTGTGACCGAGTGACTGTGTCTTCAGGGCAGTAGCGGAGTGGATTGAAAGCGCAGCCTTCTGTGATTCCCGCTGCAGACAGGCGCTCGATAAAATTCCAGGCCCAGTAGTCAATGGGCACATCCGCGAAGGTCTGAAGTGGAACAGCCGCCACAGCTGCTCCTGCATCCACAATACCGGCGCCACATGGGAAAAACAAATCGCATAGTCCATCGATTGGAAAAGGCTTGGCGGTTTCCTGGAGGATCTGCAATATCTGATCCGCTGCCAGATTCGGATTGCGCGATAACATTAATGAAACCACACCGGTGACATGGGGAGCCGCCATGCTTGTGCCCATATGAGAGGCGTAACTATCTGAGGCTGGTCTCGTCGTGCCTGCATTTGAGGTAGAAAGCACGCCAGAAAAGAAACCGCCTCCGGGCGCGCTCATTTCAACCGTTGGGCCATAGTTACTGTATAAGGCCAGGTCGCCCGACTCATCCGTTGCCGCCACAGTAATGACACCACTGCAGTTCGCAGGCGTCGAATCACTGGCATCGGTCAGTTCATTGCCGGCTGCTGCGACAATGACTGCTCCCGCCCCTCTCACATCGTCAATCGCGTTTTGGAGAGTTGTCTCACAGGTACCCGGGCCGCCTAAGCTCAGATTGAGCACCCGGGCTGGATTTTGATTCGCGGGAACCCCAGGAACCGATAAGCCCGCTGCCCAACGCATGGCATCCGCCAGGTCTGAAAGAGAACCCCCACACTTCCCAAGAATGCGTACAGGCAGGATCTTGGAGTGCCAGTTGATCCCTGCTACACCCAATCCATTATTGCCGACCGCTCCAATGGTTCCGGCGACGTGTGTCCCATGCCAGGAACTATCTTGAGGTAGAGAACCATTCCCGCATTCATTCTCTTCCACCCAATCCCCAGGGTCACTGGGATTGTTATCGCGACCATTTCCATCGTTGGCTGTCCAAACATCTGAAATAAAATCGTATCCTGGGATCGTGTTTGCCCGCAAGTCTGCATGATTTGTAATTCCCGTATCGATCACAGCCACAACGACATGGCTGGATCCTGTTGTAAGATCCCAAGCCGCAGGCAGGTTGATTCCCCAAGTATCATAAAAGTGCCACTGCTCTCCGTATCGAGGGTCATTCGGTATCAAAATGGGCTGCAAGATCTGGTCTGGTTCCGCATATTCAACTTCAGGCAAGGTCATCAATTTTCTGCTGATCGCCCATACTTGCTCCATAGACAGACGACTAGGCAATTGCAGCACATGAGCTCCCCCGGACATGCTTCGAAAATATTTCAGATCCGCTCCAGCACGGGCAGACAAAAGCTGTATTCGATGCCCATTCCTATCCGCAGAGTCTGTGCCGGGATTCGTATCTTTGAATTTTACAATCATGCCATTGGTGCCCGCCCCGGAGTTCTCCCCTTGCGGTGAGGGGAAAGGTAATCGAGTGCTTTGTAAGGCAATCCGAGAACCATCCGTAAAATTCTTGGCAAAGGCGGGCGACGGACTGACTACTGGCTGCCATTGGCTGACCAGCGTCGCAATGACGATCATCACTTTAACTCTAATGAAAAATGCTTTCATGATTTTCTCCGAATCGAAGGGGTGCCGGCATTTTGATCAAAAACACAGGAAGAATAAAATAAGCACTTCAGCTACATGTTCCTTATTCTTATAAATAAAGAAGAAGATAATTGGATAAAACAGTCTTCATCCAATTATCTTCTTTTAGAGAGTTATTTCAAGAGGTCTGAATGTCTCAGTACTATGGCAAATTGAAGGTCTTCACCAGGAAGACAGCCATCTGCGCTCTCGTGACAGGTGACTCAGGACAGTATGCACCTGCGCCACAACCAGCCGTGATGCCTTCCGCCACCAGTTGCTTGATCCACGCGCCTGCCCAGTACGTGGGATCCACATCCGTGAAACCGGTACTGCCTTCCACAGGAGGCGGATTATAACTTGCACCATATTTGGAACGCAGGAGGAAGACAGCCATCTGGGCTCGCGTAACTGGAGATTCTGGACAGTAGTCACCGGACCCACAGCCGCCAGTAATCCCTTCTGTTGCCAATTGTTTGATCCACGCGCCTGCCCAGTAAGCCAGTTGAACATCTGCAAAACCCGTGCTGCCTCCAACCGCGGGTGGATTGTACAAAGTGCCGTGAATACCCCGTTCGAGAAAGACTGCCATCTGCGAACGAGTCACTGCTGTTTGGGGACAATAGTTGAGGGGTAATGCAGAACACCCTCCTGTAATGCCGGCGTTATATATGGTTTCGATTTGTGTCCTGGCAAAACCATCGAATGGCACATCAACAAAGATACCTGGAATGTAGTTATCGCTAAGAACCACATCAGAATACGAATATTTTTTTTGTCCCGCCCTCGCCAGCCACATATAATTAGGGTCAACGTCATAACTATATCGACCGCTATGAACATACCATCCCGAGAGGGGTGTGCCGTTAATCGCAACATAGGCTCCATTATATTTAAGGGAAAAATGAACATGAGGGGCCGATGCTGCGCCACCTGTACAGGTAGCCTCTGCTTCAGTATTTGCGATCACCCCAATTTTTTCGTTTTGGTCCACTCGGCCGGATAAATATTTCGCGCCTTCGAGGTGATAATACACTGTTTCCCACCCGATGTTAACAGCCCCGCTATGTGAAATTTTGTAACCGCAGTCGGAAAATCTAGTGGGAATCCCTGAAGCAGCGGCAACTACCCACATATTGCTTGTATCTGCTCCCCAGGCGATGGGCCATGGATAAAAATCCAAAGACGAAGCATCCGTGAAGGTAGTTCCTCCAGATGCATTGTGAACACCTCCAAATCTCCAGGACAACCCGCGCAAATAGGGAAGCTGCAATAAATTATTTGGTGCGGCTAACAAGCCTGCTTTCGCAGTCAAGGTGGTTATCTTGTTTTTTTCATCAAGAGGGTCGTTATTGCCAAATAGCCTTCTGTAAGTTTGATAAAATCCATTGATTTGGCTATTATCAACTAGCAGAGATATATTTTGCTCATTCATTGCGGAAAGCCCGGCGATGATGGCATATGTTCCCGCGTTCGTATCTGGCGTCACATTGATCGTGACACCATCGGGAGTGACAAAGGATGGCAAATACCGTTCCGGAACCGGCAGGGGAGAGTAGGAATAGAGATGCAAATAATAAGCTTCCGACATTTTATCGGATAGAACTTCCACTTGGGAAATAAAATCGCCATTGTTCAGGCCAAAAGCATCGCTAAGTAGAACAACATTGGGATTAGAAAGTAAATGAGAATGAATTTCCAATAAGGTCAAATAAATTTGGGGATTTATACTGTAATATTCCGAACGCCCGTACAGATCATCCGCATACTTCAACAAATGAGGTGCATACTTCTCCAGATAAGTTTTTATAATAAAATTCCCTATGTTAGGCCCATAGACAAACTGACCATTGGACAGAATATTGTCGTTTGGCATTGTTAGAACAGCCGCCTCCTGAGCGTTAGCATGAGATAAACCAGTTGCACTAAAGAAAGACATGAATAGTGCTAACAATATGATTGTAGATAGGGTTGTGATGCGCATTTGGTTCTCCCAGTGTTCGAAAAGCTCGATCCAAGATTATTCATTCAGTCTAAAACAAAAGCAATAAAAAACAAGTGGCGTAAACCACTTATTTTTTCTCCTAACAAGATTGTAATCACTGCCGTCAATAATTCCTTCTCTCACAGAGTACCCATTGTCAATCCATTGACCACGATTTCCAATCTTCCCTCATGATCGTGTGCGAAAATAACTTCTGCACCAGCTTCATATTACTCAGATCAATAAATCAAAAAGTGCCTCTGAAGTTTTCAGAGGCACTTTTTGATTTCGTAATTCATTGCTACGGCAAATTGAACGTCCTCACCAGAAATACCGCCATCTGCGCCCGTGTGACAGGTGACTCCGGACAGTATGTACCTGCACCACAACCAGCCGTGATGCCTTCCGCCACCAGCTGCTTGATCCACGCGCCCGCCCAGTAGTTAGTGGATACATCACTGAAGCCAGTACTGCCTCCCACACCAGGCGGCGCGTAGGACGAGCCGTGTTTGGAACGTAGTAAGAAGATTGCCATCTGTCCACGGGTGACAGCAGATTCTGGACAGTAGTTGCCACTTCCACAACCGCCGGTGATCCCTTCTGCAGCCAATTGCTTGATCCAGGCTGATGCCCAGTAAATTGTAGATATGTCCCCAAAACCGGTGTTATCTCCCACGGCAGGTGGATTGTATGAGGAGCCATGAACACCGCGCTCAAGAAAGATCGCCATTTGCGCACGAGTGACGGTCGTTTCAGGACAATACATTAGCGGATCAAGTGCACAACCCCCTGTGATGCCTGCAGCATAAAGTCGTTCAACAAAATCCCGCGCCCAATATCCAAGTAACACATCATCAAAGATGGAACAAGCACTGGGTGGAGATAAAGCATAGGAAGGCGACGCAAAATATTTCCACCAATCATTGGCAACGTTGTCCGGACCGCAGCCGGTAAAAGAGGGAAGATGACTGAACCAGTATTTGTAGTAGTTGAGCTCGAGACAGCTCCAGGCTGAACATGAAATAGGTTGCGAGACCTGAAGAGGATCACTCAAATTGGGATAATTGGCAAAGTCAGTGCAGTTAGATAAGTAACTTGATGGTTGATCATACTCATACTCACTTATAGCGTTAGAAGGATAATGAATATTTCCGCAACCACTATAGGAGTAACTCGATGATTGTGCCTTGGTTAATGCGAATCTATTCCAGTTGTGGGAGGTGTTATTTTCCTGCCAACTGCCATAGATCTTGGCCATAGTGGCTTCCGTCCGATGACCGAAATTGTGGACTGCTTGCTCCACTTCCCGCTCCGGGCTGGGTCCCATGATAGGGAGCAGCTTATTGCAGTTATGCGTCCCACCCACAGGAGGCGAATTGTACGAATAAGCGCCCGGACCTACCAGCCTGGATTCATAAAATCCAAACCAGGGACCGTTATAGATCCAGACTTCATTGATTTCACCTCGATTCAATTTGCCGCAAATATCAAGCTGGGTGGAATTAACGATCTTGTTATAGTCCACCTCTGTGGGTACATGATGAGGCTTTTGACCGTTTAACACTGCCAGATATTCTTGTTCTGTATAAGAAAACCCATCCACAAGCTGTGGCCATCCGCTGGTCACAATCGTTGTCTGGGCCACCACATAATTCATTCTGTTGTTTGAGGCCTGTTTGAAAAAATCGATGGTCTGTTGAGTGATGGTAGCGTGGTCATTCCAGCCCAAGCGTTGGCTCAACTTCTGGTTATCACTCAAGAGTGGATCATACACGATCACATAAACTTTTCTGGTGAAACTGTTTGCAGGCAGAGACTCTGGATGCACCGCCTGAGCCGTATAACGACTATCCTGTGTATTTAAAGGGATTACTTTGCCTTCGGGAGAAATCAGCTTCACATTTCCAATGCCGGGCTTGCCGTATTTCGTCAGAACTGGAAGAAGTTCTTTTGTGAATCCTGCTTGAGCGGAGCGCTGGGTAGAGGCAGCATCTGCCAGGTGAATTGTAAAATCGATGCCTTGCGGATGATAGGTACCGCAGCTGTTTGTTTCTCCATAACTTCTGGCTTCCACATCAGCCCTGATCCCCTTTTGCGCCAATTCCTGTTTGGCTTCCTTGGCCACCTCAGGTTGGGATGGGCCATCTACCCACATCCAGCCTCCATCGGTATCGCAATCCTTCTCCAGCGCCTGTTCTGCGCTGGCTTGCAAGGGAGCAAAACCATAGATTCCGACCAGCACTATTGTGACCAAGACAATACAAAGCCCTGCTTTATTTTTTTTCTGAAAAGTCATGATGATCTCCTCGGGAGATAGACTCCCTCCCTGAAATGAAAAACATTCTTCTAGACGAAATCTAGCTTCTAGGAATTATGGGCTTAATTGGAAAATCTTGTGGATTAAGTTAACAATCTCATAGGCATATCCCTCATATTTTTGTGCAGCCTTTCATGGTCTTGTCGAAAAACAACGAAATGATATCCATATTGTAGCGATTCTGTGTCCCAAATACAACTACTAAAATTATCTGGCACTACTGCTGACACCTTGCCAGCGATAAAGATAGGATAGGTTCTGATGGTCCTTACTTAAAATGATTGATACATTTTAAGTAAGTCGGGCTTGTTGTAGAGTGTCGAATGAGGCCAGTAAAACTTCCCTTGCAACGCATCCCTGTATGACAGATGGATGTGAAGAAGCGGCCTGACAGTTCTTGATAATAGAAAAGGAGTCTCATTTACAGAGACTCCTTTTCTATTTGTTTGGGTGCTGCTTACGGCAAATTAAAGGTCCTCACCAGGAAGACAGCCATCTGTGCTCTCGTGACAGGTGACTCAGGACAGTATGTACCTGCGCCACAACCAGCCGTGATGCCTTCCGCCACCAATTGTTTGATCCACGCGCCCGCCCAGTAGCTAGTGGATACATCGCTAAAGCCGCTACTGCTTCCCACCGCTGGAGGGCTATAACTCGATCCATACTTGGAGCGCAGCAGGAAGACGGCCATCTGGGCGCGGGTCACTGCTCCCTCTGGGCAGTAGATACCGGTCCCACATCCTCCGGTGATCCCATCGGCAGCCAGCTGCTTGATCCACGCGCCCGCCCAGTAGCTAGTGGATACATCGCTAAAGCCAGTACTGCTTCCCACAGCAGGAGGATTATAGGAAGAACCCTGGATGCCGCGTTCCAAGAAGATTGCCATTTGGGCACGCGTGACCGTGCCTTCCGGGCAATATTGAAGAGGGCTTACCGCACAGCCGCCTGTGATCCCCGCGGCATATAGTCGTTCGATAAAGTTCCAGGCCCAGTATTGAGTGCCCACATCAGAGAAGGTCGGTGTGTTCGTAACCGCGAAAGACTGTTGTACCTGTGGAGCCGCATTGTAGTTCGCGTCACCCGCCTGGTTGGCATCAATCACGCAGGTACCGACTGCACTGAAGGAGACAACGCCTGAACTGATCGAGCAGACCGAGGAAGCTGACGGATCGATCGTCAAGGTCACCGCCAGACCAGACGTGGCGGTCGCGGTTGGAGTGTAAGTTGCTCCACCCACTAATGCTTTGACTGGTGCCGTCGAAGCAAAACTGATGGTCTGAGCGCCCATACCAACCGCGAAGCTTTGCTGCACTTGTATAGCCGCATTGTAGTTGGTGTCACCAGGCTGGTGGGCATTAATCACGCATATGCCAGGCGTAGTGAAGGAGACAACACTTGCACTGATCGAGCAGACCGATGCAGCTGAGGCATCAATCGTAAAGGTAACCACCAGGTCAGAAGTCGCTGTAGCCGTTGGTGTGTAGGTTGGTCCACCCACCATTGCGCCGGCCGGCGCCGTCGAAGTGAAATTGATGGTCTGAGCGCCTTTACCAACCGCGAAGGACTGTTGTAACTGTGAGGCTGCATGGTAGTCGTTGTCACCAGCTTGGTCAGCATCGATTACACAAGTACCAATTCCCTCGAAGGAGACGACACCCGCGCTGATCGAGCAGACTGAGGAGGCGGTCGGATCAATTGTGAATGTTACCGGGTTGCCTGAAGCTCCGCCGGTAGCTGTTGGGGTGTAGGTTGGCCCACCTACCACAGCGCCGACAGGTGGCGTCGATGTGAAATTGATCGTCTGGCTGATCTTAACATCAAAGGATTGTTGTTGAGTAGCTGGAAGGTTGGCCACATCTCCATCCTGGTTGGCATCGATCACACACGTGCCATTGCCAACGAATGAGACAACACCTGCAAGTATGGAGCAGACAGATGAAGATGTCCCATCAATTGTGAATGTTACCGGATTGCCTGAAGCTCCGCCGGTAGCCGTTGGGGTGTAGGTTGGCCCACCTACTGTTGCGTTAACTGGCGCGGTCGAAGTAAAAGTGATGATCTGAGGTGATCGCAAATCATTCGTGACATTCAGCGAACCGGTTGAAGCGAAGTAGGTATCGGTCTTATTCGTTGCGCCGGAACTATTGGAACCCCAGGTCCCAGAAGCTACGCCAGAGCCTGCAAGTTTAAGTTGTTCAACAATGAGGTTATTGCCAGTGATACTGGCGATTGCTATCCCGGTTGGGGCAATACTAAGCGTACCGCTTGCTAAAGTAGAATTACTCGTCATCGTGATCGATTTTGCACCGGAGCCGCTAAAGGTGAGATTACTGTAGGTGATGGGCTTTACCGTCTGAGCACCAGCGCCGCCGTAATTGACCGTATTCCCAGGAGCACTGACAATTAGAGTGTGAAAATGAGGTACTGTAAGATCAAGGATGTTGAGCGTGCTCGTGGCAGTGGCGTTATTAAAAGCCGTAATTGAACCAGAATTGGTCAGGTTAACCGTGCCCCCGGCGTTGTTGCTGATGCCGGTGATTGTACCCGTGCCAGTAAGATTCACTGTGCCCGTGTTGGTGAAATTGGCAAGGGCGGTGGTAATTGGACCCCCATCAGTTTTGGTAAAGGTTCCGGCATTGGCAAGCGTGCTAATGGAAGAGGTGCCACCAATATTAAGTGTACCTGTGTTGGTTAGGCCACCCGCTCCGGAAAGGATAGTTCCAACAGTGAGAGTGCCGCTGTTGGTATAAGTTCCGGTAATTGTTACCCTGGCGATCGATGTATTTGCCCCTCCACTCATCGTCTTGCCTGCGCCAGAAAATGTATGGGTTGCCGTATCGGAGGACGTGAATGTGCTGGCATTGTTCGTGATGTTGTCCTGAAAGTCGTAGGTGTTGTTGGCACCGTTGCCGCTGGCAGGTTCGGTCCAGGTGGCGCCACTGTTGAGCGCAACCGGACCTTTGAATACCATGGCGCGCGAAGTAATGCTGGTGGAGCTGAAGCTGATTGTGCCGGCAATGGTGGTTGCTCCATTCACGGTGAAGGCACGCGCTATGTTCATTGTGCTGCCACTGTTGACAGTCAACGAGGAGGCAGTATAGGCGCCGTTCGTGCCTGCCGTAACGAATCCACCATTGTTGACCGTCAGCGCTCCGAACGCATTGCCAGCCGTCCCCGTCACTGTGCCATTAACGACGAGCATGCTGAAAACAGCACCCGGATTGGAAACGGTAAGTGTGCCGCCAGAGTTGACTGTCACTGTACCGGTTTGATTTATGGCTTTGGCAGCAACCGTAACGTTGTGGGTGTTTGCGATCGTGACGTTATCAGCCGGGCCCACACCTTGCACAAGATAGGCGATATTTGTACGATTTGTCGATGGTGTGTTCGTCAACGTCAGAGCAGTGTCGCTTGTGATGGAGGCAACTGTTCCAATCTGAATATTACTCGTGGTTTTGATAATGTTGCCTACACTAAGCTCAGTTAGAAATGCAGTTCCAGTGCCTACTACATTTGTACTCCCCCCGGTGACTGTAATCGTACCTGAGCGAAGCGTGCTTGGCCAGGCTGTCGCCTCCCAGGTGCCACTAGCCACACTGGTTATGTTTAAGCTTACCGCACTTGCCGGAGTTACCGGTAAAGCTGTGAACAACATCATCGCAATGATAAAGATTGCAACTGTTTTATCCATTAAAGTTCTCATGCTAGCTTTTGTGTTCATAGTTCTCCTTGGTTGAAATAGAGGCTGTGAGATTCATCACTCGCCAGATCTTGCTTGCCGCCTGTTCACAACAGTCCCACTTGCGCTTTTCACCGAGGAGCTTGTCATGCTTTATGGTTTCGGTCATGCGCAATCGTTTTTGCAGACTAAAATAAACACTTGGAAGGATAATTTTCTTGTAACCAAGACGAAAACACTCCGATTACGTTACAATACCTCCTGACATAATAGTACTAAACTCTCCATTCTGATAGGTCAGGCATATTTTACAAAATAGAGCTGGATGGGCCCGATTGCCCATCCAGCTCTATCTCTGCTATTATTATTTCAAACTTGATCTATGGCAATCCAAATGTCCGTACTAAGAAGACCGCCATCTGTGCGCGGGTGACAATAGTTCCAGGACAATACTTGAATGGGTTAAATGAACAACCACCTGTAATTCCTGCTTTATCAAGCCGCTCGATAGAATTCCCTGCCCAATAGTCTATAGGCACGTCGCTAAAGCTGAGATTTGTAAACGTGGCTGT